>OBLW0100000647.1_pt1 | contig 29610 bp, 23 predicted proteins | sample 1520161 | NCBI WGS metagenome assembly OBLW01 (sample SAMEA3539309, study PRJEB22396) | soil metagenome | biome: tundra; feature: field; material: soil | place: USA | collected 2010-05 | depth 0.15 m
CGGGATCCCATGCCGCAGGATGTACCGCCCGGCGTACAGGTCATAAAAGCTGTCGGAGTACAGGAGCCGGTCAGAAACGACGTTGACCACGAACCCGAGCCCCATGAGCCCCACGAGCCAGGCTATGAAGGGCGGGTCCCGGCGGATGTCACCGGCTCCGCTGAGCTCCTGGCCGAGCTCGGCCGGTCGGCGCTCCAGCCCGGCTACGTCATCCGGCCGATCCGGCATGCGCAACCTCTCATCTGAGTGCGGCCGAAGACGGCAATCCGCGCCCGCACGGTGGAAACGACGCCCTGCACATCTGCACGGCGCAAGGTCTCGGTGGCAGGGCAGCGATCCGGCGGCCTCTGGAACGAGAACCTCTGGATGTGATACCGCCATGATGTCGCAGGAGACAGCGGCTTCCGCCCGGCACGCCGACAATGCGTTACCGATCAGCCACGGAAAGAGAAGATAACGACCACCCCGCGCCGCGGGAGTTCAGGGGTGGCCAGAGCCGCCGGGGGTTCCAGGGGGGCGCCCCGGGTCCGGACTCGATGCTGGGCCGTTCATAGCAGCGGTTCGCCCGCGACGCCGGCGATGACCGTGGTCACGACCTTGCGGACGGCTCCAGCCTCCGGCGGGGTGCCTCCCCGGCCGGCGAAGAGCAGGTGCCCGGTCCCGATCAGCATGGGCGCGAGCGTGTCGACGTCGGCATCCGCCGCGATGCGGCCCAGTTCGCGCTCGATGGTGAGGTAGGAGGCGATCATGGCCGTAGCTTCCGTCAGGACCGGGACACCGGCCGGCCTGGTTTGGCGGTACCGGGCCAGGGTCACCGTGCACGCGCCCGCCGGGTCATGCCTGACTTGCCGTTCAATCCCTGGGCGCCCGCCTCGGACGGGTACTCGGTGCTGCGCACCAAGGCAACCGACGGGATATGGCAGGCGGGCGCATTCGGTGACCCGGAGCAGTGGCGATTCGACTGGGAGCGGTCCTACACACGAGACGAGTGGCTGGACCAGGTGCCCACTCACGGCGGTCACACCCAGCTCCCGCCGGGACAGCTCGATGAGCTGCTGACGGGCATCGGGGCCGCTATCAACGCGGTGGGGGGCAGCTTCACGATGGGTTACGCCGCGGTGGTGGTCACCGCGGCGCGAACCGGTGCCGCCTGACCCGGCTTTACGGTCTATCCGCTGCTGGCGAGGACGCCGGCCCAGACCGCGACGCTGGCCAGGCCGGATAGGAGCGGCCGGACGCCGGGCGAAGCCCGGCATCGGGGGTTCCAGGGGGTCGCTCCCCTGGGATAAATGACGAGGCGACCCCGGTGCGCAAGCACAGGGGTCGCCAGAGCCGCGGGGGGGTTCCAGGGGGTCGTCCCCCTGGGAAAATACTGCGGCCCGCCGCGAAGTTGATCGAAGATCAACGAGCACGACGGGCCGGCACGTGGAGGTGGCGGGAATCGAACCCGCGTCCTTCGGTACATCACCAGGGCTTCTCCGAGCGCAGCCTGCTTTGCTTTTCTCAGCCCCGGCGGTCCTGCAGGCCAGCCGCCGACGGGCTCAGTCGCTGTTAGGTGTCCCGCTCGGTCCCGCGACCGGGCTGAGCGGTAAATCCTCCTTGCTGATGCCAGACACCGGGCCGGAGGCATTCCCGGGCTGACAAGCCTCTACCTAGCGGTTATCAGGCCGCGAGGGCAAGGCTAGTGCGCTCAACATTGGCACTTGTAAATGTGCGGTCACAGTATTAACGAGGTTATGTCCGCCGTCCTCGGCTCGCTTCCCCTGGATCAACTATCGAAGTCGAAGCCAGTCACCCCCTATTGAGTTGTCGGCGCCTGCCGCAGCGACGCGACGTTCACCACAGCTGACGCTACCTTGTCGAACGCTCGGTAGCCAACTGGGATTCCCGGCCCCAGCGCCGCAGCAGTGTGGGCCGGCGCACCCACACACAGGATGCCCGACGGTCACCCGCCAGGCGGGCTCCATCGGGCATCCCCGGTGGTGACGAGATGCCCCCGTGGACGCTGGCGGTGGCCGAAGTGCGCCCACGGGGGCCTGACCGGCAGGGTCGGGGCCGGCCTTTTGAAGACCGGGCCTCCCCCGAGATGAAGCCCGGTTCTCATCACGGCGACTGGGCCGCAACCCCCCAAGCGGCACTCAGTCATCTGGTAAGACGTCTTTTAGTAGTTAGGTAGTTGCTTTACGTTACCAAAATCCAGGTCACATTCAGGTTATGGGATCGCCGGCTCCGTTCCTGGTGCGGACGACCGCCCGGTCAGCCGCCCGACACGGCGGCCAGGAACGCCGCGCCCAGGGGAACCGCCGAGGTGAAGGGCAACTTGGTGAGCTCAAGCACGGCGAACGCCATACCCCCCTGGTACCCCACGAACCAGCTCGCCCACAGATGCGATCCGGGAGCCACTGGGGCGTTCCCGACCTGCCCGTAAACCGGCCGGACGGCCAGATTCGCCTGCTGGGCGGCACCGTACGCAACGGTGGACCGCATTAGCGCACGCAAGCTGCTCACCGTCTGCGGGCTGGCCACCGCTTTGGGGGTAAGGCCGGGATCCGCCGGGACAGTGACCAGGACGGGCGAGCGCTGGACGCCGGAGGCGACTCCCGCGGCGACCAGCGCCATGGCCAGTGGGCTCACCTGCACGCCCCCCTGGCCGATGGTGTCGTCGGCCAGCGCGGCGTCGCCGCCTGAGGCACGCAGCGATCCGGGAAAGGCGGCCAAGGGCAGCTTCCAGTGTGCGCCCAGACCGAACGCGGCCGCGGCCGCGGCCAGCTGGCTCCCGTCGAGCCTGCGGGAGAGCCCGGTGAACGCCGTCGCGCAGGCCTCGGCGAAATCCGTGCTGAAGGGGGGCTGTGCGCCCAGGGCCGGCTCGGCGGGCACGTTGATAAAGGTTTGCCCGCCCACGTCGGTGCTGCTGGTGCACGGGATGGGCGAGTCCACCGGCAACCCGCTGGACAGCAGGGCGTCGGTGGAGATGATCGTGAAGGCCTGCCCGGGCTGATAGTGACCCGCCAGCGGGTCCACCTGCGGCATGCCGGGCACGGCATGATCGGCAACGGCCAGGATGTGGTCGTTGGACACATCCACGGCGACGATCGCCGACGCCACCGGACGCGCGGCGACAGCCGCGGCGGCGGCGCCCTGCACCCCTGAGTCGATGGTCGTCCGCACCGTGGTCCCGGTGCGGCCCGGCCACCGGGCGAGCACCGCCACCTGGCGGCCCGCTTCGTCCTCGGCGATCACCTCAGTGGCCGAGGAACCCGTCAGCTGCCGCTGGTACAGCTGCTGCAGACCGGACTCGCCCACCGTGCTTCCCGGGCGGTAGGCCACGCCGTCCTCGCGCAGCGCCAGGGACGCCTCGGTGCCGACCGCCCCGGTGACATCAGGCGCGATGCTGTCGAACAGCCGCTCGCTGACCGGGTGGGCGGTGAGCCCAGGCACGTGGTCCAGACCGGATCTGAGCTTCGCGTAGGACGCCGGATCAAGGGTCAGCAGCTTCAGCGCCGCCGACTGGGGCGCGGCCAGTATCACCCCGAGTACCTGGCTGGGGTCCAGCCCGGTCACCTGCCCAAAGGCCTGAGCTGTGGCCTGTGGGCTGGCCAGCTTGCCCGGCGTCACCTCAGCCTCATAGGCGGTGGAGGGCACGGTGAGCGGCTGCCCGGCCGAGTCGAGCAGTTGGGCCCGCGGCGGCATGGTCGACACCACCGCCAGCCGCAGCCCAGGCCGCAGGCTCGGGTTGATGACGCTCGGGCTCCACAGCACCTTCCAGCCCGCACCGGTCTTGCGCAGCCGCAGCACCCCCTGGTAGTCCCACGGGGCGCCGTCGTCACCCAGATCGACCGATGCCCCGAAGTGGGCCACCGCGCTGCCGCCGCGCTGCGTGATCTGGCCCATGGTGAGGTAGAAGGCGGCCGCGCCGAGCTGCTGGTAGGCGGTGCGCAGGGCGGTGGTCACGATGGCCGGGTTGCCGCTCGTCATCTGCGCCGCCGCGCTGTACTGTCCCTGTCCCCAGGCGAGCAGGAAGGCTTGAACGGTTGGCTCGGCGGATGCGTCGCCGGAAAGCCCGCTGATGAGTGCGGCCACCGCCACTATCGCGACAACGGCCGCGGCGACCAATCTCGGCCGCGGTACGCGAGCGCGAAGGCCGCTCACCCGTGTCCCCCCGGTGGCGCGTTCCAGCGGTGCGCGCTCGCCGGCGGCGGGCTGCGGCACACGCCTGACCGCGACGAAGGGCGAAACGTGCCCGCGGGTGGCCGCGTGCACCCCTCGCCTACGGTAGGAGGCCATGCCCTGCCTCCCTGCTACCCCCGCCGCCTGAAGGCACGCTCCACCTCCCGGGCGGCATCCCGCTGCGCCAAATCGTGACGCTTGTCGTAGGTCCGCTTGCCCCTGGCCAAGGCCAGCTCAACCTTGACCTTGCCGTCCTTAAAGTACAGCGCCAACGGCACTAGTGTCAGGCCACGCTCCGCTGTCTTGCTGGCCAGCCTGTCGATTTCCTTGCGGTGCAGCAGCAGTTTGCGGGGCCGCCGCGGCTCGTGGTTGGTCCATGTTCCCTGCGTGTACTCAGGGATGTGCACGCCATGCAGCCACAACTCCCCATCGACCAGCTGGCCAAACCCGTCGGTGAGGGAGGCCCGCCCGGCGCGCAGTGACTTCACCTCGGTGCCGGTGAGCACAAGCCCCGCCTCGACGACGTCCTCGATATGGTAATCGTGCCTTGCTCGCCGATTACGGGCGATAATCGTCCGTTCCTGCCCTTTTGCCACAGTCCTAGGATGCGCGGGCGTCACGCGCGCAGGTAACGCCTGAGTGTCAGGAACGAGGTGGCGCCGCAGAGCGCTATCGCCATGACCATGGCCAGCACGATGACCTCGATCAGGTCAGTGGCACTGAGCTGCACGTTGTACGAGAAGTACTGCTGCAGCGAATCGAGGCCCAGCGTTTTCACCCCGATGAGCAGCGCGGACGCGACCAGCCAGCCGAACAGGCCGGCGATTACCCCCTCCACGAGGAAAGGCAGCTGAACGTAGAAGTTCGACGCACCGACGAGCCGCATGATGCTGGTCTCCCGGCGCCGGTTGAACGCCGACAGCCGGATGGTGTTCGCGACCAGCAGGATCGCGGCGATGACGAGGATGATCGCGACGGCGATGACGGCGTTCCGGGCCCCGTCCAGCAGCTTGTAGAAGTTGGACAGGATCGACAGGTCGTTCACGACGCGATCGACCCCGGGTCTGCCCTGCACCGCGCCGTCCACCACACCGAAGTCAGACTCGGCATTGCGCAGCTTCACCTGGAACGAGTCCGGAATCTCGCCCGTGGTGACCAGGCTCGCGAACGACTTGTCCTGTGCGAATTCCTGCTTGAAGTGCTGGTAGGCCAGGGCCTGGGACTCGTAGTAGACACTCTCGACGCCCTGTGACCTCAGGGCCAGCAGGTCGCTGCGGATCTGCTGCTTCTCCGCCGCCGTAGCCGGGCCGTTCTGCTGGCACTGCAGGCTCACGCTGGTCGCGTCGCAGAGGTAGATGGACAGCTGGACCCGGCCTTGCCAGTAGGTCCTCGTCTGGTCCACCTGTTTGACGAACAGCAGGCCGGTGCCGAGCAGCGAGAGGCTGATGGCGACAACCGCGATGAGCGCAATCGTCATGGTGAGGTTGCGCCGCAGGCCGGTCCAGACCTCTTGGAAGACGAACTGTGCGCGCATGGTCGCTGATCCCTCGGTAATCCTCGGTATCGGGTACCGCCCAAGCCCCCGCCGACGGGCGATGGCCGCCCGCTGGCCTGGTCAGTACGCCTGGCCGTATACTCCGCGCGACTGATCGCGCACGACTTTGCCGTACTCAAGCTCGATGACGCGTTTGCGCATCGAGTCCACGATCGCCGCGTCATGGGTGGCCATCACGACCGTGGTCCCCGTTCTGTTGATGCGGTCCAGAACTTTCATGATCCCAATCGACGTGGCCGGATCTATATTCCCGGTGGGCTCGTCCGCCAGCAGGATCATCGGCCGGTTCACGAACGCCCGGGCCATCGCTACCCGCTGCTGCTCGCCACCGGACAGCTCGTCGGGCATCCTGTCGTGCTTACCCTCCAGGCCCACAAGGTCTACCACCTCGGGCACGACCTTGCGGATGAAACGCCGCGGCTTCCCGATGACCTGGAGGGCGAAGGCGACGTTCTGGTACACGTTCTTGTTCGGAAGAAGGCGGAAGTCCTGGAACACGCATCCGATCCTGCGGCGCATGTACGGAACCTTCCAGCTGGTGAGCCGGGCCAGATCCTTCCCGGCCACCTGGATCTTCCCGTTGGTGGGACTTTCCTCCTTCAGGACCAGCCTCAGGAACGTCGACTTGCCTGAGCCAGAGGGCCCGACCAGGAAGACGAACTCACCCTTCTCGACGTCGATGTTGACGTTCTCCAGAGCTGGGCGGCTCTGGTTGGGGTACATCTTGGTGACGTTATCGAAGTGGATCACAGGCCGCTCACCAACCTCCGGCTGCGCGGCCACGGAACGGCCGCCTTCCGGCCTGGCCGGCACGATCAGGCTGTCCGGTTTGGCCAGGGGCCAGTCTAGGGGGGAAACTGGCCTGGAACGTCCAACACCGCCGAAGTGACCGGTCAGGCGCCGGCTGGAAGGGACCGACATGAGCTGCGAACACCTTATTTGCGCGCAGTGTGCAGGACCGGTCGTCGAGGGACGATGTGCTGCCTGTCAGGCATCACGGGCGCAGCTGCATCATCGCCTGGGCGGCCTGAGCCTGCCCATCGTGGCCGCGCTTGTCCTCACTCTGCTCCTGATTACCCTGGCACTGCGGCTGGCCCACTGACGCCTCGGCCGCCCCACGGGCTGGCCCGTCACCTGCCATCGGGCTGCTTGCGCAGCCACCGGATCTCGGCCTCGATGAAATCATCGATCTCGCCATCCATCACAGCCGCGGTGTTCCCGGTCTCGTAGCCAGTGCGCAGGTCCTTGACATTCTGGTACGGGTGCAGGACGTAGTTGCGGATCTGGGTTCCCCAGCTGCCCGCTCCGTCCCCGCGCAGCTCCGCCATCTTGGCCGCCTGCTCTGCGCGCTTGCGCTCAAGCAGCTTGGCCTGGAGCACCGCCATGGCACTGGCCTTGTTCTGAATCTGGCTGCGCTCGTTCTGGCAGGAGACCACGATCCCGGTCGCCAGGTGGGTGATCCGCACCGCCGAGTCGGTCGTGTTCACGCCCTGCCCGCCTGGCCCACTGGACCGGTAGACGTCCACCCGGATGTCGTCGTCGGGGATCTCGATGTGATCGGTCCGCTCCACGACCGGGATGACGTCTACCCCGGCGAACGAGGTCTGCCTGCGGCCCTGGTTGTCGTACTTGGAGATGCGGACCATACGGTGCGTGCCGTGCTCACCGCGCAGCGTGCCGTAGGCATACGGGGCCTTGACCGCGAAAGTGGTGGACTTGATGCCCGCCTCCTCGGCGTAGGAGGTGTCGTAGATCTCGGTGGAATACCCGTGCCGCTCGGCCCAGCGGAGGTAAATGCGCCGCAGTCCCTCGGCCCAGTCGGCCGCGTCGGCGCCCCCCGCCTGCGCGTTGATCGTGATCAGCGCCTCGCGTGCGTCGTACTCCCCGGACAGCAAGGTGCGGATCTCAAGCTGGTCGATCTCCTTGCGGAGCTTGGCCAGATCGCGGACGGCCTCCTCCCGGGTCGGCTCGTCGTTCTCGCTCGCCGCCAACTCGAACATGACCCGGGTGTCGTCGAGGCGCCGCCGCAGTCCCTCCAGGCGGGCCAGTTCCCCCTCCAGGTAGGAGAGCCTGCGGGTTACCGCCTGCGCCTTCTCCTGGTCGTCCCAGAGCCCGGGATCGCCGGCCCGCTCCCGCAGATCGTCCGCCTCGCGCCGCATGGCCTCCGGGTCGAGGACCGCTTCCACGCTGGCCAGAGTCGACGACAGTTCCGAGATTTCACCCGTAGGGTCGGTACCTGTCATGGCGGAAAGCCTACGCGAGCGCGGCGATCCGAAATGACCATCGCGGATGCCGCCCGTCATGCGTGATCCGGGAGCGTGATCGCAGCGACCAGGGTACGGATCGCCCGCACGGCGACCGACAGAGTGGCCACAGTGAACCTGTCGCTCTCCCAGATCTCGGTGAGCGTCTGGGTGGCGCGGCGCACGGCCGACTCGTTGCGCTGCGCCCAGGCGGCGAGGCGTTCCTCCGGGCGGCCCGGGCCGGTCACCTGGAGGACATTACGGGTGATTGCGGCGTGCGCCGCGTACACGTCCTCGCGGAGCGCGGCGCGGGCCATGGTGTTCCACCGGTCTTCGCGCGGCAGCGCGGTGATCCGGTCGCGCAGCCGGGCGATCTGCAGCCGGTCGGCCAGGTCGAAGTAGGCCTCCGCGGTCTCCCCGACGCCGCGGGACGTGGCCGCGGCGATCTCGACCAGGTCGAAGGCCGAGTAGGCCGGGACCATCGCGGCGACCCACCCGGCGAGGTCCGACGGCACCCCGCGCGCGGAGAACGACTCAAGCCGCTCGGCGAATCCGGCGGCGTCCCGGCCGGTGAGCAGCTTAGGCACACCTGAGGTGACCGCGCGCACGCCGCCAGCGAAGAAGTCGATCGTCGCCTGGATGTCGAACGGCGGCCGGCGGTTGTCGAGCAGCCAGCGGGTGGCCCGTTCGGTGAGCTTGCGCGCCTCCAGCATCAGCGCGATCTGGACGGCCACGTCCACCTGGCCGTCCAGCGCCTCGACCTGGGCCCAGAACGTCGGCTTGGCGAAGACCTCGCGCGCCACCAGCCAGGCGCGGGCGATGTCGGGGACAGATGCCCCGGTCTCCTCGTTCAGCCGGAACAGGAAGGTGATCCCCGACCGGTCCACCATGTCGTTGACCACCGTCGTGGTGACGATCTCGCGCCGCAAGGGGTGGGCGTCCATCCGGCCGGCGAACCGCTCCCGCAGCGGCGCCGGGAAGTACCCGGACAGCTCCGATCGCAGGTAGGGGTCATCGGGCAGCGTAGAGGCCAGCATCTCCTGCGCGGCAGCGATCTTGGCCTGGGCGAGCAGGACGGCGAACTCGGGCCCGGTCAGGCCCATTCCCGCCGACCGGCGCTCGGCGATCTCCTTGTCTCCGGGCAGTACCTCAAGGCGCCGCCGAACCCGCCGGTCCCGCTCGAGTTTGCGCAGGTAGCGGGCATGCACGTGGAGCATCGCCGCCGCCTGGGTGCGGGCCGCGGCGATGGCCCGGTTCTGGTGATAGTTGTGCCGCAGGACCAGGGCGCCCACCTCGCCGGTCATCTCATGCAGCAACCGGTTGCGATCGGCCGGGGCGAAATCGCCGCGGCCGACACTGTCCGCCAGCAGGATCTTGATGTTCACCTCATGGTCGGAGGTGTCCACCCCCGCGGAGTTGTCAATGAAATCGGTGTTGACCAAGCCCCCGGCGAGCGCGTACTCGATCCTGGCCGCCTGGGTCAGCCCCAGGTTCCCGCCCTCCGCGATCACCCGGGCGCGCGCCTGGGGGGCGTCTATCCGGACCGCGTCGTTGGCCCGGTCCCCCACGTCCGCGTTCGACTGGGCGGCCGCCTTGACATATGTGCCGACGCCGCCGTTCCACAGCAGGTCCACCGGGGCCCGGAGGATGGCGGAGATCAGCTGGTCCGGTGGGAGCGTGAGCACGCTGTCATCCAGCCCGAGGGCGACCCGGAGCTGCGGGGAGATGCGGACTGATTTCGCGGTCCGTGGCCAGACACCGCCGCCCGCCGAGATCAGCGACCGGTCGTAGTCCGCCCAGGAGGAACGGGGCAGGCCGAACATCCGCTCCCGCTCGGCGAAGCTCACCTCCGGATCTGGGTCGGGGTCGATGAAAATGTGCCGGTGGTCGAAGGCGGCGACCAGCTTGATGTGCCGTGACAGGAGCATCCCGTTGCCGAACACGTCTCCCGACATGTCACCGATGCCCGCGACGGTGAAGTCGGCCTGGTCCACGTCCAGGTCCAGCGTGGCGAAATGGAACCTGACCGACTCCCAGGCGCCGCGGGCGGTGATCCCCATCTTCTTGTGGTCGTAGCCCTCGGACCCGCCGGAGGCGAAGGCGTCACCCAGCCAGAACCCATAGCCCTGGGAGATCTCGTTGGCCGTGTCGGAGAACGTCGCGGTGCCCTTGTCGGCCGCGACGACCAGGTAGGGGTCATCCCCGTCGTGCCTGACCACGCCGGGCGGCGGCACGATCCGGCCGGCACGCATGTTGTCGGTGACGTCCAGCATGGCGCTGATGAAGGTGCGGTAGCAGGCGAGCACCTCGACCTGGTACGCCTCCCGATCCGCCGGATCCGGCAGGCGCTTGCAGACGAAGCCACCCTTGGCGCCCGACGCCACGATGATCGAGTTCTTCACCTCTTGCGACTTGGCCAGGCCCAGGATCTCGGTGCGGAAATCCTCGCTCCGGTCCGACCAGCGCAGCCCGCCCCGCGCCACCGCCGCGAACCGCAGGTGCACGGCCTCCAGGCGCGGGGAGTACACGAACAGCTCGAACTGAGGACGGGGAGCGGGCAGGCCGGGCACCGCGGCGCCGTCGAGCTTGACCACGAAGTACGGCAGGTCAGCGCGGCCCGTGCCGCCCGGCATAGCCCGGAAGTAGTTGGTCCGCAGCGTGGCCAGGATAAGCGCCAGGTAGCCGCGGAGGACCCGGTCGTGGTCCAGGACCGCGACATCATCGAGTTCCCCACTGATCTCCTCCGCGATCGCCTCGCTGCGTTCCGCCTCCCCGCTCTGGTGGGCAGGGTCGAACCTGGACTCGAACAGGAAAACCAGGCGCCTGGTCACCGTGGTGTTGGAGCGCAGCACCCGCTCGATGTAATCCTGGCTGAACCGCGTGCCCGCCTGGCGCATGTACTTGGCGTAGGCGCGGACCACCACCACCTGCCGCCAGGTCAGCTGGCCCTCAAGCACCAGCGCGTTGAACCCGTCGTCCTCGATCACGCCCCGCCACAGCGCGGTCAGCGCGTTCTCGAACGCCACCTTGACCGGTCCGGGATGAGCGGTTTTGTCACCGGTTCTGCGCAAGCCAAAGTCATATATCCAGAACGGCTCCGAGAGGCACTCACCGGAAAATTCGTACGGATGCTCGTCGACGACTTCGACCCCCATGTGCTGGAGGCGGGGCAGCACATCGGTGAGGGTGATCGGCGAACCCGTCCGGTAGATGGTCAGCCGCCAGACCCGTGGCGACCCGCGGCTCGGGTCGCCGGACGGCTCCTCCGGCACGGGCCTGCCGCCTGCGAAGCTCTCGGCCTCCCACAGGTCGAAGGCGACGGCCTGGTCGGACTCCAGCAGGCTGAGCACCCGGGTCAGGTCGGTCAGCGCGTATTCGGCGGGCACGTCCGCTTTGTAGGTCCCGGGGATCGAGTCCCGGCAGATCTCCAGCAGCGCCCGGGCCTGCCGCTCGCCCAGCTTGCGCGTCGCCTGCTCGGCGAGGTCTTCATCCCACGAGCGGACGGTGGCGCCCAGCTTCCGCTCCAGCCGGGCCGCGTCCACATCCGGGAGGCGCCGCCCGCGCTCGATCCGCACCACCACATGCAGCCTGGCCAGCGCCGATTCGGTGACCGTGGCCGCGTAGTCCACGGATACCCCGTCGAAGGCGGCACGCAGGATCTCCTGCACGCGCAGCCGGATCGGCGTAGTGTACCGGTCCCTGGGCAGGTACACCATGCAGGACATGAACCGGCCGTAGATGTCCTTGCGCAGGAACAGCCGGGTCTGCCTGCGCTGGCGCAGGCCGAGCACGCCGACCGCGATCGGGGTGAGCTCCTCCACGGAGATCTGGAAGAGTTCCTCGCGCGGGTATCCCTCCAGGATCTCGGTCAGGTCCTGGCCATCGTGGCTGCCGGAGGTCATCCCGGCCGCTTCCAGCACGCTGGCCAGCTTGCGCCGCAGCACCGGGACCCGGGTGATGCTCTCGTGGTAGGCGGCGTGCGTGTAGAGGCCGAGGAACCGGTATTCGCCGCGGACCTGGCCCGTCTCGTCGATCCGCTTGACCGCCACGTAATCGAGATAACTCGGCCGGTGCACGGTGGACCGCGAGTTCGCCTTGGTGAGGATGAGCCGCTGCGGATCGATCGCCCTGGCCCGCACCTCGGCCGGCAGCGCTGCGAAGGCGTTCGAGCTATGCCGGTCGTGCCGCAGGATGCCCAGGCCCGTGCCGGCCACCGCGAGCAGCGCCATTCCGTCCGGCCCGTCCACCAGGTCATACTCCCGGTAGCCGAGGAATGTGAAGTGGTTGTCGGCCAGCCAGCGCAGCAGCGCCTGGGTCTCGGCCGGCACTCTGGGCCCCTCCTCCGCGGCCAGCCGGTCGGCCAGCCGGACCGCCATGGCCTGCATCCTCGGGTAGTCCTCCACAGTCACCCGGACGTCGTGCAGGACGCTGCGCAACTCATGCTCCAGCTCCGCCGCGCGGAGGGCGCCTGGCCGCGCGGCGATCTCCAGGTGCGTCCACGACTCGGTGATCTCGTCGTGCCCGTGCCCGTGCCCGCCGCTACCGCCGCCCCCGGCCTTGATGTCGCTGAGCGGGCCAATCACCTCGCGCAGCGCTCCGGCCACGTTCCTGCGCACCAGCAACTGTGGGTGCACGACCAGGTCGCTGTCGAGATCGTGGCGGACTAGCGTCATGGTCACCGAGTCGACCAGGAACGGCATGTCGTCGGTGACGATGTCCACGACAGCCCGGCCCGCGGCGAACGCGGCGCCCCCGGCAATGGGGCGCACCCGCACCTGAGCCCGGCCCTGCGGCCGGCGTGCCGCCAGCCGCGCGTGCTCGACGGCGACCGCGCGGAGCCGGGCCGGGCCGGCCGCGGTCAGATCCTCGACCGGGACATGCCGGTAGTAGGCGTGCAGGTACCTCAGCAGGTCGCCGACCCCCGCGTCAGTCAGCTCGCCGTCCTCAGTCAGCTCGCCGTCCTCAGCCAGCTCGCCGTCCTCAGCCAGCACAGCCACCTCGGCCAGCGCACCGGCCTCGGCGGCCGTGCCGGCATTGCCGGACTGCGCGGCCTCAGCGAGCAGGGCATCCCTGGCGTCGTCGGCCCTGTCCGACATCCGTTCCACTCCCCTACAGGTGATTCCGCAGCTCCCACAGCAGCGGGTAGTAGCGCCTCAGCATCCGTTTGTGCAGGTACGGGACGTCGGACGACCCCCCGGTGCCCGGCTTGATGCCGATTTGCCTCTCGACCATCTGAATCTATTTTGGCTCTCTGGCGGCCGGCACGAACAGGCCGAGGACCTCGGGATTGGCCAAGGCGTCCAGGTCGGCCGCGTCCGCTACCGGCGTGCCGAGCAGGATCTTCCTGACCGGCACCTCAAGCTTCTTGCCGGACAGCGTCCGCGGGATGCCGGGCACCTGGTGGATCTCGTCGGGCACGTGCCGTGGAGACAACTCGGCCCGCAGTGCAGCCCGGATCGTGGCGACGAGCTCGTCATCGAGATCCCTCCCCTCGATGAGCACCACGTACAGCAGCAGACGGCCGTCCTGGCCGAGCTGACCGGTATCCACCACCAGGCTATCGGTGACCTCAGGCAGCCGCTCGACGACGCGGTAGAACTCGCTGGTCCCCATGCGCACGCCGCCCCGGTTCAGCGTCGCGTCCGAGCGTCCGTAGATGACGCATCCCCCGTCCGGCAGCATCCTGATCCAGTCACCGTGCCGCCACACACCGGGGTAGGCGTCGAAATAGCTGGCCCGGTACTTCTCCCCGTCGTCGTCGTTCCAGAACCCGACCGGCATCGACGGCATCGGCGCGGTGATCACCAGCTCGCCGACCTCCCCGGTCACCGGCCGGCCATCGGGGTCGTACGCCTCCACCTTCGCGCCCAGGCAGCGGCCCGCGATCAAGCCGGCCCGCACCGGCAGCAGTGGGCTTGGCCCCACGAATCCGGTGCACAGGTCGGTACCGCCGGAGAACGAGCCGAGCAGCAGGTCCGCGCCCACCTGGTCATAGACCCAGTGGAAGCCTTCGGGAGGCAGCGGCGAGCCGGTCGAGCCGATGCCGCGCAGCCTGCTGAGGTCCATGTCGCGGGCAGGCGACAGTCCTGCCTTGGCACAGGCGAGCAGGTACGGCGCCCCGGTGCCGGCGTAGGTCACCCCCGCCTCCGCGGCCAGCCGCCACAGCGCGTCCGTACCCGGGTACGTCGCGCTGCCGTCGTAGAGCAGCACGGTCGCGCCCGCCAGCAACCCGCCGACCAGGTAGTTCCACATCATCCAGCCGGTGGTGGTGTACCAGAAGAACGTGTCGCCGGGCCCGATGCCGGTCTGGAAGGCGAGCGCCTTCAGGTGCTCAAGAACGATCCCGCCGTGGCTGTGCACGATCGCCTTGGGCAGGCCGGTGGTGCCCGACGAATACAAAATCCACAACGGATGACCGAATGGAACCTCCTCGAACTCTTCCGGCCCCCCGGCGCCGGATTCTGCTGCTCCCCCCGGAACTGACGGAAGCTGATCCCAGCGCAGGATGGGGGGCACCGATGCCGCATCTCCGGCGCCCGGGCCGACCATGATGACGGCGGCCAGGCTGGGCAGGGCGGCCACGATGTCCGCGACCGCCTGTTGCCGGCTGAACTCTTTGCCGCCGTAGCGGTAATGCTCGGTGGCGATCAAGACCTTCGGGGTGATCTGCGCGAACCGGTCGATCACGCTCGGCGGCCCGAAGTCCGGGGAGCAGGACGACCAGATAGCACCGAGGCTCGCGGCCGCGAGCAGGCCGATGACCGCTTCCGGGACGTTGGGCAGGAAGGCGGCCACGCGGTCGCCCCGGCGCACCCCGAGCGCCCGCAGCGCGCCGCGGACCCGGGCGACCTCGGCGGCGAGTTCCCGGTAGCTCAGGATCCGCTGCTCCCCGTCCTCCCCGTGGGCGATGACCGCGGTGCGTCCCGGGTCCTCGGCCGCGGCGCGGAGCGCGTTACGCGCGTAGTTGAGGGTGGCGCCGGGGAACCATCGCACGTCCGGCATTGTGCCGCCGGTCACCGCCGGCCCGTCGCCGCGCTGCCCGAGCACCCCGAAGTAATCCCAGACCGACTCCCAGAACGCCGCGGTCTCGGTGACCGACCACTGCCACAACTCGTCGTACGTAGCGAGGCTCAGCCCGCGCTCGGCCGCCAGCCACCGGCGGTAGTTGGTGATCCGGGCCCGCTCGATGACGCCGGGACTCGGTTCCCACAGCGTTGCGCCGTATCCACTACCCAGGAGCGCCTCTGCGGCAGCGTCGCCGGTCGCCGCGACCTCGTTGTCAGTTGGCATAGCCTCCAGCATCGGCCGTCGCCCCCGCCACCGCAACGTCAGCCCCCCAGCGGATCACCGGGCTGACCGGGGACCGGGCCTCGTGCCCGGCGTTCGCATCATCCGCCGGACCCCCTTCTCCGAGACCGTACGTGGACAAGCTGAAGAGATAAGCGAAGCCCGTGACGGCGAGCATGAGCAGGAACGGCCACCAGACGGCGGCGCTGGCCGCGATCGTGATCGTCAGGCCGGCGAAGGCAGCGATCAGGCGACCTTTACCGGACGGCCGGCGGTTGTCTGCGGCCAGGCACTTCGTCTCCGATGGCTTTACGGGGACGGATCGGCGTTGGCGGCCGTTGGCTGCGGTGTCCCGCCGCCCGTGCTCGCGGCACCGGACGGTGACGCGCTCGGGCCGGCGGAACCGGCCGAGGTCGCGGCGGCCGAGCCGGGCGGAGTCGCGCTCGCAGCCGCGGACGCGCCGGCGGAAGCGGCCGAGGACGCGGAACCAGGCGAGGCCGCCGGGGGCTGGTGATGCCCGCTCGTACGCCCGGGCATGAGCAGCAAGGCCGCGACCAGCCCGGCGATCAGCAGCCCGGCGAGCGCAATGAGGGGAGCCAGGTATCGGCGGCGCGGTGGCTTTCGCCCCGGGTTGCCGGCCACCAGGACGGTGCTGGGGTAGCCAGGCGGACGGCCAGGCGGCCCGAGCGCCTGCGTCCGCGCACCGTCGGCCAGATCGGGCCGGGAGGTCGGCAGCGGGACAGCGGGCTGGGTGCCTCCGCCGGGCCCGGCGGCGACGGCGCGAAGCAGCCGCCCGGCGTCGTCCGCGGTGAGCCGGCTGGCCGGATCGCGGCGCAGCAGGCCCTCGAGGACCGGGGCCAGCGGTCCGGCCCGCTGGGGCGGATCGGGTTCCTCGGTGGCCACCGCGAGCAGCGTCTGAATCGCGCCGCCCCGTTCATGGGGCGTGCGGCCCTCGACGGCCTCGTAGAGGGTGACGCCGAGCGACCACAGGTCCGAGGCCGGCTCGGCCGGGCCGCCATGGGCGCGTTCCGGCGCGATGTAGGCGGCCGACCCAATCACGGCGCCCGAGGCGGTGAGGGTGGCGTCTCCGAGCAATGCCGCGATGCCGAAGTCGGTCAGCACGACCCGGTCGTCCTCGGCGAGCAGGACGTTGCCCGGCTTCACGTCCCGGTGCAGTATGCCGGCGGCATGCGCCGCGGCCAGTGCCCCCAGCACCTGCAGCCCGATCCGGGCCGCCTGCGACGGCGGCAGGGGGCCGTCTTCCCGGACCACCTGGGCCAGCGACCGTGACCGGACGAATTCCATCACTATCCACGGCCTGCCGCCCTCCTCGACCACGTCGAAGACCGTCACCGCGGCCGGGTGATTGAGCCTGGCCGCCGCGCGCGCTTCGCGCACCGTCCGGCGGAACAGGACCTGCTGCTCGCTAGCGTTCAGCTCGGGCGGCCACAGCACCTCCTTGACCGCCACGTCCCGGCCCAGCAGCTCGTCGTGGGCGTGCCAGACGATGCCCATGCCGCCCTGGCCCAGGACGGCCCGCAGCCGGTATCTCCCGGCGAGAAGCTGCCCAGGACCGGTAGCCATCGGAAAGGCCACACCTCGCATTCATCGGCTGCGCTAGCCAGCCGTGTCACCGAAACGATGCTCAAACTGGCATAACGGTACCGGGCCGCGCTACCCGTGCGATGCGGGCTTACCCGCCCAGCCTCAGCCCGCCGCGCGGAGCATGGTCAGCCGGTCGATCGCCTGGACCACCGCGGCCGTGTCGGCCAGGTCGGCGAACACCACATCGGCTCCGGCCCCGCGCAGTTCGCCGACCGTGGAGCGGCCGCTGGCGACAGCGATGCACCGCGCACCGCCCATCCGGGCCGCCTCGACGTCGCGGGTCGAGTCGCCGACGTACACCGTCGAGTTCTCGTCGAAGGTCACGCCGTACTTCTCCGCGGCCCGGGCCCGGGTCATCAGCAGTTGCGCTCCCTTGGGATACACCTCGGAGCCATAGCCGCCGACCTCGAAGTCGAAGAACTCCTCCAGGCCGAAGGCACGCAGCTTCTCCACGGCGTTCGGCTTGATCGTGCCGGTGAGCAGGGACTGGACGACGCCGTGGCGCCGCGCCACGGCGGACACCGCGTCCCAGGCGCCCGGCAGCGCGCGGCCCTGGTCGGGCAGCAAGCCGCGGCGGGCGCCGAACGAGGCCGCCAGTTCGTCGGTGAACCGGGCCAGCAGGTCGTCGCTGCCGCTCACGGTCCAGCCGGGCAAGCCCGATGAGCCAGGCGAACCGTGCTTGCGGGCGGGCGGCATGCCCACCGCGGCTTCGTTCAGGGCCAGCGCGTCGAAGAAGATCTCCGACTCGATCCGCCCCGCCATCTGCGGAAGCTGGACCAGCGGACGCCCCGTGACCCGCCGGAACGCCTCCGCGTAGGCAACTCTGGTCACCCGCCCGACGTCGACGAGGGTCAGGTCGATGTTCCACAGGACCAGGCGGTCGATGGGGGCCTCCGGTACGTAGTCAGTCCGAGGGTACCCCGCTGGCTCAGCCCATGTGCGGGTAGCGGTAGTCCACCGGCGGCGAGAACAGTTCCTTGATGGCGCGGGCGTTGACCCAGCGGATCAGGTTGAAGATCGAGCCCGCCTTGTCGTTGGTCCCGCTGGCCCGGGCGCCCCCGAACGGCTGATGGCCGACGACGGCGCCGGTCGGCTTGTCGTTGATATAAAAGTTGCCCGCCGAAAACCGCAGCGCGGCCGTGGCAGCGGCGATGGCGGCCCGGTCCTGGGCGATGATCGAGCCGGTCAGCGCGTACGGCGCGACGTCGGCGGCCTGGGCCACCACCTCGTCGTACCGGGCGTCGTCGAAGACGTGCACCGACAGGATGGGCCCGAAATACTCGGTGGTGAACACCTCATCGGCCGGGTCGGCGCATTCCAGCACGGTCGGCTGGACGAAGAAGCCGACGCGGTCGTCGGTTCCCCCGCCGGTAAGCACCCGCACGGCCGGCCGTGCGCGCGCCCGCTCCAGCGCGCTGGCGTGCTTGGCGAACGCCCGTTCGTCGATGACCGCTCCCATGAACAGCGACAGGTCGGCCGCTACGTCGCCCATGCTCAGCGATTCCACCTGGGCCACGAAATCGTCCCGCAGCCCATCCCATACCGAGCGCGGAACGTACGCGCGCGACGCGGCGGAACACTTCTGCCCCTGGTACTCGAACGCGCCCCTGATCAATGCCACCGAGAGCACATCCGGGTGGGCGGACGGATGCGCGATCACGAAATCCTTGCCGCCGGTCTCACCCACCAGCCGCGGGTAACCGCGATACCCGGAAATGTTCTCCCCCACGGTCCGCCACAAATGCTGGAACGTCGCCGTGGACCCGGTGAAATGAATGCCCGCCAGGTCCCGGTGGCTGACCGCTACCCGGGATACGGCCTGGCCGTCGCCGGTGACCAGGTTGATCACCCCGGGCGGCAGCCCGGCCGCTTCGAGCAGGCGCATGATGTAGTGCGCGGACAACTGCTGGGTCGGCGACGGCTTCCACAGCACCACATTCCCGAGCAGCGCCGGTGCCGTAGGCAGGTTCGCGGCGATCGACGTGAAATTAAACGGCGAAATAGCCACAACGAAACCCTCGAGCGGCCGGTACTCCAGGCGGTTCCAGGCCCCCGGCTCGGACTCGGGCTGCTGGGTCAGCAACTGGCGGGCGTAATGGACGTTGTAGCGCCAGAAGTCGATCAATTCGCAGGCCGCGTCGATCTCGGCCTGCTGCACCGATTTGGACTGACCCAGAATCGTGGAGGCGTTCAGCACCGGCCGCCACGGCCCGGCGAGCAGGTCGGCGGCTTTGAGGAAAATGGCGGCGCGGTCGTCGAAGGACAGCGCCCGCCAGCCGGGCGCGGCCGCGGCCGCCGCCCCGATCGCGGCCGCCACGTCCGCGTCGGTGGCGTTGCCGAGGTGCCCGAGCACGCGGCGGTGGTTGTGCGGCTCCACGACGTCGATCCGGTCGCCGCCGCCCATCCGCTGCTGGCCGCCCACGGTCATGGTCAGTTCGGCGTGCTCGCCCGCCAGTTCCTTGACCTTGGCTTCCAGCACGGCACGCTCGTGGCTGCCGGGTGCGTACGGCCTGACCGGCTCGGTGCGCGGAGCGGGGACGTTCGTGACGGCATCCATAATTCTCATCGTCGCACGGGTGGCTGAACCCGGAACAAGGACAGGGCGCCGAGCGCCCCGACGGCGGACACCGCGCTGAGTACCAGCGCACAGTCGTGCAGCGCCGCGACCGGCGATCCGGACGCCAGGGCGCGGGTCGCGTAGAACGTCGCGAGCAGGGCGATGCCGAACGATCCGGACAGCCGCTCGCCCATGTTGAACAGCGTGTTGGCGTCCGGCAGCCGCGCCTCGTCGAGGCCGCCGAGCAGGCCGAGGACGAGCGGCTGGACAGTGAAGCCGAGCGCGAGCCCGCGCCCGCACAGCAGCGTGGCCGTCAGCCAGACGGGCGTCGAGGCGGTCAGCAGCAGCAGGCCCAGGGTGCTGACGGCGAGCAGCGCGAAGCCGCCCGAGACGCTGGCGGCGATCACGGCGGGCCTGGCCCGGCCGCGGTCCACGATCTTGTTGCCCAGCGCGGCGGCCAGGCCCATCACTGCGCCCTGCGGCAGCAGGGCCAGGCCGGTGACGGTGGCGGAGTGCCGCTGGACCTGCTGCAGGAACACCGGGGCCAGGAACAGCATGGAGAACAGCACCACGCTCGCGGCGCAGCACAGCAGCAGGGTCCGGGCCCAGCGCGGTGAGCGGAGCAGCGCCAGGTTGACCGCCGGTGGCGTGCCGCGGCCCGGTGCCTTCCGCGCCCAAGCCGCGTAGGCGGCGACGAGGACGAGGCCACCGGCCCAGGCCGACGCCGATCCGGCCGAGAGCCAGCCGCTGGCGGGCCCCTGGCTGGCGCCGTAGGTGGCCAGCCCGAGTCCGGCGCCCAGCAACGCCAGGCCGAGGATGTCAGGCCGCGCCGCCGGGTCTCCCCCGCCTCGCGGATCTCCCCCGCCTGCCGGATCTCCCCCGCCTCCCGCGCCCGCCTGCTCGCCCTGGGCTGGCCTCCGTGCCGCCATCGCGCCAGCCAGCGCGGCCAGCCCGATGGGCACGTTGATGAGGAAGACGGACCGCCAGCCGAAGCCGCTGATCAGCAGGCCGCCGACGGCCGGCCCGAGCGCCGGGGCGGCGAAGAACATGAGGCCGGCGCTGAGCGGCATGTTCTGCCCCTCGCCTCGCTCGCCGAGCAGCCGGCCCAGGGCGAGCGGGACCATCGGCGCGCCGACCAGTCCCTGCACCACCCGGGTCGCGATCAGCAGACCCACGTCGGGGGCGAGCGCGCACGCGGCGGAGGCCAGCGTGAAGCCGAGCAGCACCGCGGTGTAGGCAGGCATGGTGCCGAACCGGCGGGCCAGCCATGGGGTGGCGGCCAGGCCACCGGCCAGCCCGAGCAGATAGCCGCTCACCGCCCACGCGGCGGCGTCCAGCGACGTGTGCAGATCCCGGACGATGACCGGCACCGCCACGTTGACCACGGACGAGTCGACCATGGACAGCACCGGGCCGGCCATCAGGGTGACGCCCATGAGTATGGTGGCGCCGCGCGACGCGGTGCCGCCCGCCCGCGGACGGCTGGTCCCGGTCACCGGCTGGTCCCGGTCACCGGCTGGTCCCGGTCACCGGCTGGTCCCGGTCATGGGGCCGGCGCCGCCGCGGCCCGGGCCAGGTCATCCAGCCAGCCGAGTTCCTGGCGCTGCTGGCCGATGTTGAAGTCCAGCATCCGCACCCCCCATGGCTGCGCCGCCGCGGCCTCCGGCCGCATCGCGGTGAGGTGGGCGATGGACGACTCGACGATCGCCCGGCGGGCCCGGATGATCCGCAGCCGCTCCCCGGCATCGAGATCATCGAAGAACGCGACCCGCGTCTGGAACTCGTTGTCGTCGGCCAGCAGGGCCGGGTCGGCGTCGCGGATCATCGCCTGCAGGAGGTCATGGCCGGTGTCAGTGAGCCGGTACACGTTGCGCGGTGGGCGCCCAGGGTCCGCCTCGGCGGCCACCCGCTCGATCGCGCCCTGCTCCTCGAAGCGGCGCAGCGCTGGATAGAGGACGTTGTTGTTGATCGACCGTCCGCCCAGGATACGCTCGACGCTCTTCTTGATCTCGTAGCCGTGCCGCTGCCCTTCCGCGAGCACCCGCAGCATCAGTATGTCGAAGTACACGGAGTTAACCTAACCTAGGTTAGGTTAACTCGTCTAGCGGGAATCGGGGCGCGGCCAGCTGGTGTCATGCACCGGTGCTGTGCGGCGTGTGACGGCGTACGTGCTGGTGTTCGTGTGTGCTGTGCTGCGTGCCGCCGCGGCTCAGCCGCTGGCGTGCGGCAGTTCCTGGCTGGCGTACCAGAGCAGGTCGTGCCCCTCCGCGCCGTCGACGACGAAGCGAGCGTCGTCGTCGCCCTTGTCGGCGAGGGGCAGCGCGGCGACCGCATCGCTGATGTCATTGACCGCGAGCAGATCGTCCATGTGCCCGGAGACCACCAGGCGCAGCGGGACGGGAGCGGAAAGCACCACCACCGTCGGCTCGTCGAATCCCCCGTTGTGCCCGACCTGTTCGTCCGGCACGTCGGCGGCGAGCACCACGCGCCGACGCGGTGCGTCGGGGTCAGCAAGCAGCAGCCGGAGCGACGCCCGGGCCGCGTGGGTCATCGCCACGTACTCGAGTTCTTCGAGATCCCCGCTGGCATACCACTCGCGTAGCGCTGGGGTGACCGCGAACCCGGTCAGCGGGACCGGGCCGATCTCCCCGGTGCGCAGCAGATCGGCGAGCGCCGGCAGCGTCGCGGGCAGGTAGACGCGCATGGAGTCCCCAGGCTGGACAGGAAGCGCCGCGGGCGCACTGGACAGCCGTGCCCCCTGATGATCAAAGTGTGCCACCCTGCGCCTCCGCAGGCCCGGGAATCGGGCAGTTGGCGCCGCCGAGCGCGGCGATCACGGCATCTACCGCCGCTATCAGCGGCTCGTGCTCCCAGACACGGACCACCCGCCAGCCCTCCGCCGCGAGGGCAGCGTCGGCGGCCCGGTCGCGCTCGATGTTCCTGCGCAACTTGGGCGCCCAGTACCACTCGTTGACCACCGGGTCACGACCGTGCTCAGGGCAGACATGCCAGAAGCAGCCGTCGACGAAAACAGCAACTTTCCTGGCCGTGAAAGCTATGTCGGGACGGACCCGCACACCGTCGTTGAGGTCAAGTCGGTGATCTTTCCTGAACCGGTACCCCCTGCGGTGCAGGGCGCTGCGCAGGGCTAGTTCGGGCTTGGTGTTGGTGCGCCTGATGGCCCGCATGTTGGCCGAGCGCCCGGGGGTCGAAGGACTCGGATATTGACCTCCTCCCCGGCCTGAAGACGCGGGGGTTCCTCCTGCGCGGTTCATGCCGCGCTCCGGCGGGTTCCTGTTTCGCTGGGACATGCCAGGCTTCCACCTGGTCTTACCGTCCCTCCGCAGGCGTTTAGGGTCTCCGCCAGCCCGGCGTCGTGAGTGCTGACCGGCAGCGGGGTCGCCGCTATCTCAACGACGAACGAAGCGTAGTAGCGGCCGTCTGCCTCACGGATGATGGTGACGCTCGATGGCTGTGCCGGCAGCGGGCGCGACCACCGGATTGTGATGTCGCCTACCTTTGCCACGTACATCCGGTTCCTGTGCAGGGCGAACCCGTTGCGGGTGAGGCGGATCGACTGTCTGTTGTCCTTACGGGATCGGAACCGGGGACGGCCCATCTTGCGGCCCTTGCGCTTCCCGGACAGTGAGCCGAACCAGTTCCGGTAGACCCGTCGGGCGTCCTGGCATGCCTGGACGAGGACCACCGAGGCCACGTCGCTCAGCCATTCCCGCTCCGGAGCCTTCTTGGCGAGGGTGATGACCCGGCGCTGTACCTCCGTGTCGGAGATCTTCTCCCCGGCCGCCCGCGCACTCTCGCGAGTGCGCAGCGCGTCGTTGAACACCACCCGGCCGCACCCGAACGTCCGGGCCAGCATCTGCCGCTGCCCCGGACCCGGGTAGGCGCGGTAACGGTAGCGAACGAGCACACGGCCACCGTATCCATGGCGGCCAGCTCAACCGCAACCTGCTCGCTCCCCGTGGCCTGCCCTTCGCCGGGCTCACCGTCCGCGAGCGCGACGTGATGCGGAGCCGCGACCGGGACGAGGGCGCCGGCGCGCGACCACGCGCTCCTGTTCGAGAATGCGCGTCGGACATCGCCACCTGGAGGACTGCGACTTCCTGCACACCGGGGACGACGGCCTGATCGACGAGTTCGCCGTGATGGTCAGGCCGCTGTCCGCGGCCCTGGCCCTGGCCGAGGCGATGAAAGCGCAACTGGACGCGGCCGGGGCCGGGCACCCCGGCTGGCCAGGTGCTAGGGGGGCGCTGGTAGAGCCAGAGGATGACAGAGCTGTTGGGCGGCCGCAGCACGCGGACGAGCCGGAAGCCGGGCGCGATGTATGGCGCCGGGTCCCGCCAGCCCCGGCCGATCTCGACAGCCCAGATCCGGTCGGCGCTGCGCTCCCGCGATATCAGGACCGGCAGCGGGACGCTGGTCCCGTACAGGTGCCCCGCGGCAGCGCCGGATCGCGCCAATCCGATGTCGCGCAGGTGCCCGAATACCTGTGGGTAGGCGAGATACCAGGGCGGGATGCTGTTGCCCGGATAGACGACCGCGTCTCCCGGCCACTCCTGGGCGGCCAGCACGCGCGCGGCCGCGCGCACGCCAGCCCCCGGAACCCGCATGCTCAGCTGACCGGGCCCGGCCAGCGCCACGATCAGGGCCAGGGCGGCGGCCCGCCAGGCCCACCCAAGCGCGGCCAGGCCGGCGCCGGCCAGCAGCGCGACCGCTGGCAGGCAGAAGGTGACGTACCGAAAGCTGTATATGGGCCTGATCTCGGACACGGCCACCAGCACGAGGGGCGGCAGTAACAGCCACGGCGCGGCCAGCCAGGTGAGCGCGTGCCCGCCGGGGCCGGGCCGTCCGCCCAAGCCCGCCGCGGAGGCCAGCGTCGGCCGCCGGGCCCGTGCCTGCTGCTGCGGCCCGGCCGGGGATGGCGGCCGGCCGAGCGCCGGTGAGTCGCCGCGGCATCCACCGAGAACCGCCAGCACCGCGACCGGTATGACCGACGCCGCTGACCCGGCGGCCAGCCACACGACCAGGTAGCGGACATCACCCCAGCTGGGTCTGGCTATCCAGCTGATCATGATCCGCTGACGCCAGCCCCAGATCACGACCGGCGTGACGGCCGCGCTGGCGGCGCTGGCCGCCGCGAGCCACCGCTGGGCGAGGCGGTTCCGCAGGGCCTGGGCGTGCCCGCCGCGCAGGCTGCGGCGGGGATGGCCCGGGACGTCTTCCTGGCGGCGGAGCGCGATCAGGGCGATCGCGTGCGCGGGAACGAGCAGCAGCCCGAACAGTTCCAGGTACCCCAGCAGGGCCAGCGACAGGGCATAGGCGGCGAGCCGGCGCGGACGCGGGTCGCTGGCGGCACGGACCGCCTGGTGGCTGGCCAGCACGGCGGCGGCAGTGACCATGGCGTAGGGCCGCGCGTCATGACCCTCCACGGTGACCATGGGCAAGGCGGCGAAGACGAGCCCGGCGCACAGGCCTGCCCGCCCGGGCCTGAGCCTGCGCCCGATCGCGGCAACCCCGAGCGCAGCGGCGGCCATGGCCGCCGCGGAAGGGAGCCTGGTCGCGAACTCGCCCGTGCCCAGCACCTTGGCCACCGGCCACAACAGCAGGTAATACAGGCCGTGCACGGCATCGACGTGCCCGAGCAGCCGGACCAGCTGCGGCAGCGACCGGGAGACCGCCGAGACGGTATCCGCCTCATCGCCCCGGTAGGGAAGGGCGCTGAGACCCCACAGCATCACGGCCAGCGTGAGAGCCGGGGCGGCGATTAGGGCCCAGTCGGGCCTGCGCCGCCAGGAGACGCCGCGGGGTGCTCGGCCGCCGGGCCCCGGCAGCGGCCGGGGCGCGGGCCTGTCCTGGGTCGGGCGGGAGACGGTCACTGTGGCCTAGGGTGCTATGCGGGCCGGCCGGTGTCGTCACGCCCGGGAGCCAGATCGGCGGTTATACCACAGGGGTAGAGCGGCACGGGCGCGGGTCGAACCCATACCTGGGTATGACAACCCCAGGCGGGACGGCGGGGCGGCCTGCCCCGGCGCGAGCCATTCTTTACGTGCGGTTCTTGCCTCGGCTCAGCCGTTAGGGGCTTCGCCCGTGCGTGCCTCGGCGTATTTCTTGACCGCACCCATGGCCTGGGCTCAATTACAGCGCCGGGGGAACTGGGCGTCAACCAGCGCTGCCGCTGCCGTGCGCAGCGCGAACGGCGCTATGAGCTGATCAAGGACGAGTTCCTGGCCGAGTGCCGGCTGCGGCAGCTGGAGCTGCCGACGGCGGATCAGGCAGACCGGTATGTCCGGTCGGCGTTGTTTAAGGCCGGCAAGATGCTGGCCGGGCGGGTCGCGGGCAGGCTGACACCGGAGACGGCTGGCCGGCGGCTGGCCTTGATCGGGGTGGGTGATGGTCTCGGGGAGGATGAGGATCCAGATCTGCTGCGGATGATTAAGTCGTCGCCGGGTGCGGTCAGCCTGTCGACGATGCTCGCCGAGATCGGGACGCTGGCGGCCATCGCCTCGTTCAGTCTGCCGGGCGGATTGCTCGCGGACGTGGCGCCGCCGGTGCTGAAGGAGCGGCGGGATCAGGCGATGATCGAGTCGCCCAGCCACGTCCGTGACCACCCTGGTGAGCAATGGAACGGCCAGTCACGTTAAGCGACTGAGTTGATCTTCCTTAGCGTGACTGGCGGTTCCCAAAGCTCGCCGAGGGCTTAGAACAGGGCCTCAGCTGGCGCCGGGGAACTTCGGCCTGCAGGGGGCTGCTGGGTGGGGCGGTTGCTTAGCAGTCCGCGGCGATGCCGGTGAGGAGCCAGCCGAGCCCGGTCTCGAAGGTGAGCTCGTCGTAGTCGTTGTGCAGCAGGCCCGCGGCGCCGAAGGCGGCGAGGTTCGGGAAGTTGCCCGAGGCGGCGAGGCCCCGCAGGTATGCCTCGGCCTCGGCCCGCCAGCCGGGGTCGTTTGCGGTCGTGCCTTCGCTTTGATCCCGGCCGGGGCTGAGGTGGGCGTGGCCCATGGTGTAGGAGTCCACATCGCGCCAGATGGCTAGTCTTTTCGTCCAGTCGATGCCGAGCGCGGCGGTCGCTTCGAGCGACTGCTCGACGTGGCGCATGACGTTCGGCCCGATCAGGGCCTGCTGCCCGGCTGCGGTGACCATCCACGGGTGGGCCAGGCACACCGCGCGCAGGGCGTGGGCGATGGCAGCGAGCGCGTCGCGCCAGTCACGGGGGAGCTCGTCGAGCACCGCTCCGGCGACAACCTCGTCCACCATCAGGTCGATCAGCTCGTCCTTGCGGGCGAAGTAGCGGTAGAGGTCCATCGGCCGGGTCTGCAGCGCCGCGGCTACCCGGCGGATCGACACGGCATCGAGTCCGTGGGTGTCGGCCAGATCGGTCGCGGCCGCGACGATCGCCTCCCTGGTCGGGCGCTCGCGCTTTTCCTCCGGGGGCCGGGTCCAGATCAGCCCGGCTGGCGCCGGCCCCTGGGCGGCGTCTGACGTGCCGGAATCCTGGCCAGCTGAGGTGGGTGCCATGGGATCTATGATACACCGTCCAGTAGTGATACGGTGTATCGAAATCGAGGCAGTGTATCGATCAGATCGGAGCGGTCATGAGCACTGAAGCGGAAAGTCCGCCCCCACGGGGACGGGGCGAGTCATGAGCGACTACCCCGTGATGCATTGGGACGCCGACGCTGGCCAGTGGGTACAGCCAGCCAGCCAGCCAGCCGAGACACAGCGCCACGGCGATCCTGGCGCTAGCGGCCCTGGCCTAGCCCTGGCGCAGTCCGGCGAGGACGACGACACCGACTACGACTACTACGACGCGCCGTCCGGGGTGCGACCGGCCGGGTCGCGGCGCTTCTCCCCTTCCCTGATCGTCCGCACGTGGCATCACCGCCCCGGGCGCGGACCCGCATGCCCTGACAAGGAGACCCCATGAGCACTGCACAGCCCGCGACCGGGCGTGCCGCAGCGGGCGGCGCGGACGCCGGGCCCGTCCGGCGTCATCTCGGCCTCGCCCTGGCCGTCATCGCCACCGCACAGCTCATGGTGGTACTCGACGCGACGATCGTGAACGTTGCGCTGCCCCACATCCAGAACGCGCTCGGTTTCTCCGGCCCCGGCCTGGAGTGGGTGGTCAACGCCTACACCCTGACCTTCGGCGGCCTGCTGCTGCTCGGCGGCCGGGCCGGCGACATCCTGGGCCGGCGGAGAGTATTCATCGCCGGCATGATCTTGTTCTCGGTGGCCTCGCTGCTCGGCGGGTTCGCGACAACGCAGGCGTGGCTGCTCGCGGCCCGCGCGGTGCAGGGCGCCGGCGCCGCGATCATCGCCCCGACCGCGCTGTCCCTGATCAGCACCACCTTCCCGGAGGGACCGCCGCGCAACCGGGCGATGGGCGTCTACTCCGCGATGAGCATCGGCGGTGCCGCGGTCGGCCTGATGGCCGGCGGCCTGCTGACCACCTACCTGTCCTGGCGCTGGGTGCTGTTCGCCAACGTGCCCATCGGGATCGCGGCCGCCCTCATCGCGCCGCGGGTACTGACCGAGTCGCCGCGCAGGCGCGGCAGGTTCGACTTCCCCGGCGCGATCACCAGCACGCTCGGCCTGGCGGCGCTGGTCTACGGCCTGACCAGCGCGGCGACCAGCCAGAACGGCGTCTCGCACTGGGGCGACACCAAGGTCATCGTCTCGCTGACAGCCGCTGTGGTGCTGCTGGCTGCCTTCATCGTCATCGAGGCGCGCAGCGAGCACGCGCTGATGCCGCTGCGGATCTTCCGCAACCGGGACCGGTCCGCCGCCAACCTGATCATGCTGTTCGTCGGCACCGCGATGTTCGGGATGTTCTTCTTCCTGACGATCTTCGTGCAGACCGTCTGGGGATACAGCGCGCTGAAGACCGGGATCGCCTACCTGCCGCTGGTAACCGCCGTCATGGTGATGGCCGGGGTAAGCGCCGCCCTGGTCCCCCGGATCGGCGCGCGGCCGCTGCTGCTGGCCGGATCGGCGGCCGCCGCCGGCGGCATGTTCTGGCTGTCGCGGATCAGCGAGCACAGCACGTATGCCGGCGGCCTGCTCGGCCCGATGCTGGTCACCGCGGCCGGCCTGGGCATGCTGTTCATGCCGCTGACCCTCGTCGCGCTGTCCAAGGTCAGCGACCGGGACGCCGGGCTGGCGTCCAGCCTGCCCAACGTCGGCCAGCAGGTCGGCGGCTCGATCGGGCTGGCGATCCTGGGCACCGTGGCCTGGACCGTCGTGGCCAACACCGCCCGCCATTCGGCAGCTGCCGCCGCGGCCGCCGCCAAGGCGGGCCACCCGCTGGCCGGCACCGCCGCGCAGGTCAACGCGGCGATCTACGACCATGCGCTGTCGGTCGGCTTCGGCCGCGGGTTCGAGGTATCAGCAGGGATCATGCTGATCGCCCTCATCGTGACCATCGCCGCCGTCCGGGTCAAGCGCGCCGACCTGGCCGGCGCCCAGCCCACGCCGGCCAGCCCGGCCAGGGACGAAGCGAGCGCCGAGATGGTCCAGGCCGGGTAACCGCGCAGCGCGGCCCGCCCTGATGCCCAGGCCAGGCCATCCGGGCCAGGACAGTCCATGTCTCTAAATCGAGTCGGCGTATCAATCAGATCGGAGCGGTCATGAGCACCGAAGCGGAAAAGCTCGCCCCCACAACGTGCCGCGGCGATCCTGGCGCTGCGCGGCATCGTGACCTGCCCGATCGCGGGGTCGGGCAGCGCCCGCACCAGCCGGATCAGCGTGCACCGGGACACGACCGCGCCCAGCGCGCCAGCCAGCCGGGCCCCGGCGCGGCCGGCCAGCGCGAGCGCGACCCGCTCCAGCAGGCCCCGCAGCTGCGCCGTGCGACGCTGATGCCGCCCGGTCAGCCCGGGCAGCTGCTCAGCAAAGGTCGCCACCGGGCACGCCGGGGTATCGCACCGCATCCGCCGGACCGCCAGCTCGACCTGGACCGGCCGGCCGCCGCAGGACAGATACCGCAGGCGGCGCCGGTACCGGTCATGAACCCGCGCCGAAGGCGTCCTGCAGCCCGGGCAGGTCAGCAGCCCTGCGCCCGTGCGGGCCGTGATCCGCACCCGGCTGAGGTAAACACATCTGGCCGGCCACCCCTGGTCTTGACAAGTCAGCCTCAGGCCGAGTGCCTGGTCAGGCGAGACGCCCGGCATAGATATCAGAAC
>OBLW0100000648.1_pt1 | contig 29600 bp, 31 predicted proteins | sample 1520161 | NCBI WGS metagenome assembly OBLW01 (sample SAMEA3539309, study PRJEB22396) | soil metagenome | biome: tundra; feature: field; material: soil | place: USA | collected 2010-05 | depth 0.15 m
AAATTCATCACGTCCTTTGCCTGAGAACGGTATCCATCCTCGGCGGCAATGTAGACCTGCCACGCCCGGCCGAAGCGGTTGAAGTAATTTACGAACAGCGACCCCATGAAGGCGCGAAGAGTGCTGTATACATCGTCCACTTCAACGCCCTGTTTCAGAACTTTGTCTCTATCCACCTCCACTAAGACCTGGGGCACCTGGGCATTCAAAGAACTGTTCAGCCTCGTCAATTCGGGCCGCTTACGCGCCTCCTGAAGGAATCGATCCGTGTTCTCGGCAAGGTAGGTGACATCATTACCCACCCGGTCTTCGAGCATGAAGCTAAAGCCTCCAGACGTTCCAACACCGGAGATAGCGGGAGGCGAAAATGCAAATGCCCGTCCTGCCGGCATTCTGTCGAGTTTGGCGTTGATCGATCCCATGATCGCTTGAATGCTTGTCGCCTTGGTCTTCCGCTGATTCCAGGGCTTGAGGGCGACGAAAACGAAGGCGCTATACGTGGCGTTGGTCTGGGTGAGAAGGCTGCTGCCAACAATCGTACTGTAATACTGTACACCGTTCGTGTGTTTGAGTACCGCTTCCACTTCCTTGGTAAAGGCGTCCGTGCGCTGAAGCGAAGCCGCGTCAGGCAGTTGGATATTCAAATAGAAGAAGCCTTGATCTTCCGTGGGAAGGAATCCTGCGGGCAGTCTGCTTCCAACCAGAACCGCGGCGCCGGCAACCGCGGCAAGGAGTGCGAGACTGACAATCAGTTTCCGGATGAGCGCGCCGGAAATGCTAACGTACTTATTTGTCCCTTTCTCGAAGATGCGATTGAATCCTGCGAAGATCTTTTGCAAGAACCCCTTCGACTCATGGGCCGGCTTCAGCAGCAGCGAACAAAGCGCCGGGCTTAGCGACAACGCGCTGAAGGCCGAGATGATCACTGAGATCGCAATCGTTACGGCGAATTGCTGGTATAACCGGCCCGTGATGCCGGGAATGAATGCCGTTGGAACAAACACGGCCGCCAGTATGAGCGCGATCGCGACGACAGGGCCGCCCACTTGTTCCATGGCCTTGACCGAAGCGTCCTTGGGACTGAGGCCCGCGGCCATGTTCAATTCCACTGCTTCCACAACGACGATCGCATCGTCAACTACGAGGCCGATTGCCAGCACGAGACCGAATAGGGAAAGTGAATTGATGGAAAAGCCCAGCATCGGAAAGAAGATAAAAGTCCCTAGAAGAGAAACCGGAACCGTTAACGCTGGGATCAGAGTCGCCCTGAAGCTCTGCAGAAATATGAAAACGACGAAGATCACCAAGAGCAGCGCTTCCCATAGCGTGGTGAAGATTTCCTTAATGCCCGCGCGTACGGAAAGCGTTGTATCTAGCGAAACTACGTAATCCACATCGTCCGGAAACTGTTCTTTCAACTGAGCCATCATTGTCCGGACGCCATTGACGGCTGCGACGGCGTTGTAGCCTGGCAACTGAAAGACATTGATAATCGCCGCGGGCGTATCGTTCAGCCGCCCGATTACGTTGTAGGTCTGCGTTCCCAGTTCGATACGCGCGACGTCTTTCATCCGAACAACCGAACCATCCTTGTTCTCGCGAACGACCACGTCGCCGAAATCCTGTTCCGTTACCAGACGGCCCTGCGCGCGCATTGTGTAAGTGAATTCCTGGCCCGGCGGAGCTGGTTCCGCTCCCACCTGGCCGGACGGGTTCACCGTATTCTGCTGCTCAATCGCCTTCACCAGATCGGGAACGGTCACGCCCAGGCTTGCCAATTGATCCGGCTTGACCCACTGACGCATGGCGTAGGCGCCCGCTCCTTGTACGACCACGGAGCCGATGCCCCGGACCCTGGTCAAGGCGTCGATAATATTGATGTAGGCGTAGTTAGCCAGAAACTTGGCGTCTCGCGTGCCCTTCGGCGAGGAGAGAGCGATAATCATCAAGGGGCTGACGTGTGATTTTGCAATTGTGACTCCCTGGTCACGAACCGATGGCGGCAGTTGGGGAAGCGCCCGGTTTACGCGTATTTCAGAGAACACCTCCGCAATGTTCGGATCTAGATCGAGATCGAAATCGATCCGCAACTTCATTGTTCCGTCGTTGGCATTGAATGACCGCATGTAGAGCATGCCTTCGACACCTGCCATCGCTTCTTCGATCGGTGTGGCGACCGCGCTTTCAATCGTCAGCGCATCCGCTCCGACATAGTTTGTTGTGACTACGATTTCCGGCGGGGCGATGGAGGGGAATTGGGCGATGGGAAGTGTCTGGGCCATGACGAGCCCCGCAATCACGATCAGAATGGCGATCACAATTGCAGTGACGGGCCGGTTAATGAAGAATTTCGACATTAATTGGCTCGGCCAAGATTGCTCGGCGGACCCGAATTCAGAGGAGGCATCTTTGCCGGCTTAGGATCGACGGGTTGCCCTGTCTTTATATCCTGGAGGCCCTCGATGACCACGCGGTCGGTTGGGTTCAACCCTTGATCAATCACCCAATATGACCCAACCCTATCCCCGGCCTTCACGGTTCGGAAGCTGATTTTATTGTCCGGCCCCACTAAGGCAAGCTCGAACTCGCCCTGCAACTCCTGGACTGCGCGTTGAGGAACCAGCAGCGCGTCTTTTAGCACCGAAGTCGCCGCGCGAATTCTGGAATACTCGCCGGGCCGGAGCACATTCCCCGGATTCGCGAAGATGGCGCGGATCCGCATCGTGCCGGTCGAGGATTCGACCTGTCGGCCAACAATGTCGATCTTGCCCTTGGTTGGATAGACGCTGCCGTCCGAGAGTATCAGCTCCAACGAAGATTGCAGAGGGGCATCTTTTGCCAGGAAAAACTCGCGAAGCTTCAGGTACTCTTGCTCACTGATTGGAAACTGCACCAAGATGGGATCGATCTGGGAAACCGTTGTCAGAAGCGTTCGCTGGTCCGTTCCGACGAGGTCGCCGATGTTTGCGGCGCGAATCCCGGCGATCCCGTTTACCGGCGACTTTACCTTTGTGAAGCCAAGATTCAACTCGGCGCCTTGCAAGGAACTGCGCGCAACTCCGATTTGCGCCTCCGCGGCAGTAACCGCCGCTTTGGAATGATCGTATTTTCCTTTTGCCGACGCGACCGAAGCGAGGTTGGCGAGGTTTGATTGCACAGCGTCGTCAAGCTCCTGCTGACTCACTGTCCCGTCCTTCGCAAGGGGCGAATACCGCTTTACATCCAATTCTGTTTCGAGTTGCGCGGCTTCGGCCCGGTCAATCTCGGCCTTTGCGGCATCTACGTCGGCTTTCGCCTGCGTCAGTCCGGCGTTGGCAACGTTCAATTGCGCGGATGCTTGGTCAACAATTGCCTGAAAGGGAGCCGGATCAACCTCGAACAGAAGGTCTCCAGTCTTAACGAGAGATCCTTCCAGATAGTCTTGCGCCAGCAGATATCCGGTGACCTTCGAATGAATCTCCGCGTCGATAAAGCCGACCGTAGTTCCGATCCATTCTGAGTACACGGCAACATCCTGTCGAATCGGAGTCCCGACTGTGACCTCGGTAAGACGCGGCGGCACTGGCTTTTGGCAGCCGCAAAGGCTAAGAGTGACGACTGCTAGTGTGGCGCGTCGAAGGGACTGAGGGCGAAACGGCTTCAGACGCCCAGCCCGCGATAATTGGACGGTGTTCAGAGGGATGCCCGTCATTTGCCTCCCGAGTCCGGAGAACATCGGGGCATCCGCGGCTATGCCCCCAAGGACGTTGCGCGTCATGATAGAAAGGGGGGAGTCGTCACATTGCTGCGTTCTGGTCCATACTCCGATTGCACAGACACTCCCAGCTTCTCAGCCGCATCTTGAAACTTGACGTCCGTTCCATGCACGAGATGGTCCAAACAGAAACGTCCGGTGCTCGAAGGATCAAGCCCCAGAGCCAGCATGGTGTTAGCGGGAAGTTACCGGAACCGAAGTGAAAAGGTTGCACCCAGAAGTGCAAAATCTGCCGAGGCACGATCTCTGAGTACCCGATCTTCAGTAGCCATGAGTTCATCTTGGCTTCCCGGCCGCCCTCGCTGGAAAGCCCTAATGAACCGGCGGCACGAAAGACCTTGTCTTCATGGGGAGGGGCTGGAGCCGCGCGCGCATTGCGGCCGGGCACTCAGTACCACGGTTCTGCCGACGATCTCATTGACGACATTGAAGTATACTTCGCCTTCGTAGTGGAAGGATGCCACATCGGGACTGTGCCCCGCCAGCCCTTCATGCCCCGGTCCCACTCGAAAATCGTGCAGGATTGCATCCGCCGGGATCGTACGTCTGTTCAAGTCCAGCGTGTACGCCGTCAGTTCCGCGCGTGCTTGCCTCGTTTCCATTTGCCCGTCGCCGCCAACCCTGATAGTTCAGCTATGCCGCTGTTGGAAATGACCCTGTTCGGGTTTTCAGTTCCGGTTCCGCTCCAAACCGGGCGTCTTGATCGGATCCGATGGGTGAGCCACGTATCTGCCTTGTCGGCGCCCGCGCCATCGTGGGTGATTGGATGGCCGTTTCTTGCTGGTCGTGCCAACGGAGCCAAGCCAAGGTGAGGACGCGGTTTAACCCCATGTGGTCAAATGGCTTTGCCAGCACGTCGTACGCGCCAATGTTGAGGGCTTCCGCCCATAGGTAATCGTCTGCAAGCCGGGAGGTTACGATGAGGTAGGGCGGTTGCCGCAACACCATCAGGTGATCCAACATCTCTTTCCAAGTTCCAGGCTGCAAATCTCGCTCACAGACCACCAGCGGAATTCGAGTTTCCTGCTGCAACAGCAACACCGCAGATGAAAGGCTCAGCGCCTTGTGAACCTTCCATTTGGGAGGGCACAGCACCCGGTCCAGAGCATTGTGGTCGTGTTGAATTGGGCTGACCGACAAAACCGTAATGGCCGTGCCCCCAGTTTCGATCTCGGGCGGCTTGCGTTCGAACACGTCGCCAGCGGCGGTTGCCGACTCTCCTGTTATCCTTCCATATCTTGTTCTAGATTGCATGGCAGCAGTTCTCCGTACGTCAGCCCGACGTTTCTCGATGAAACAGCAGTTCAAGGCATCGCTGCCGGTAGGCGGCTGCGATCTTCTCGACGAGGGGTGGGCCGAATGACTGCAACAGTTCAATAAAAAGCTTCGTCCGTTCTGGAGCTTGTTTCAGCCGGAAGACTACCTCCGCTACAATTGGGTCGTTCAGGGATTCAGCCGCCTCTTCTATGGCGACAATCGGGACGCTAGAGTAGCTGAAGACGCCATCGGAATTCGACGAACCCATCTGTCGGACACCGGGACCGAGCCGCTTTTCGAGGCGCTTCAATTCGTCATCTGGAACGATAATGAACAAATGCATCTTAAAGCCACTGACCCGGGGCTTTACCCCCTGCGCCATTTGCTCACCCAAGGCGACCTGCCTTTAACAGGCAGCTGGCCGTCGTTCCAAAGTGGCCACAGCCACGTCAATCGTGCCAGGCCATTTTGTTTAACCGTGCGGCATACTCAGGACATTCTTCCCTTCTTGAAGCAGCTCAGCCGCGGTGTATGGCCTTGGGAAGACCTCAAATCCCTGCAGCGCTTCTCGATTTCGAAGCCGCTCGTCATCAAGAAGCCCCCCGAGCATCAGAACCCTCATGTTCACGCATTTTGTGCGAAGATACATAGCTGCTTCGTGCCCCGGCAAGCCCTCAACATATGTACGGGTTATCAATAGGTCCGGCGTGCACTCCTCCAACCGGTCTACCGCCTGGCCCATTTCGCCGACAGCCAAGACGCTATATCCTTCGCGCTCCAACGTCTCCTTAAGAACGGAACGTACAACCGGATCAGAAACCAACAGCAGGATCGTCGTTTTCATCAAGGAGGGGTCCGCCACGATCATTCCTTTTGCCAATTACATTATCAAGCTGCGCAGCCGTTTTAGCGCGGCCCGCTGTTCATCCCGGGCATGGAGCAGATACAGGCGAAGCCGGAAAGCGACTACAGCGCAAGCGCCTGCCAGGAATACCTCACCAAAGCTCCAATAGCCGGTACTCCAGACTGAAACCGTGGCGAGGATTGCGGCTATGACCATCAATAGCGAAGCAACGAACAGAATTCCACGTTGCGGCATCGCAACACCTCCGCACCAATCTAGTCAGCGCCTGCCCGCCATGGCCCACCCTGTGCGCCGGCCCTTGCATTCGGCCACGCGCTGGCATCTGTTGAGAAGCGTAGCATCGTTTTGCGACGGATCATATCCACAGGCAGTAGTAAGTTCGCGGCTTTAATGCAGGAGGGACCCGACGGCAGCTTCAGCCGATGGCCGCTGGCGAATTGTGCGGTAGCGCACACACAAAGCCGTCGCGATTATTCAGCTTCGCAGCCAACCTCGCCGCTTTCGCTCGCAGGGCTGCGGCATAGGATATCCATTGGCAGTCCGCATTCCACTGCTCCTTCCGTAATCGTTCAAGTAGACCACTGGTGGAGCACGGACGACCCTCCTCAGATCGCCGTAAGACTGAGGGAAGAAGCACGTAGTCACTGAGGGCCCTCACAGTTTTGGGCCAATCTACTACAAGCGCGGTATGTACACCGCGGCGGCGCCGTGAGTATGGTCGATTTAGCCGCCTTTTTGGCTCACAGGGATGTGTTCTATGTCGATGACTGTTTTCGTCAGGACCGCCGTTAGATTCGCATTAGCGGCATGTCTGCTGGTTTCAGCCAACACTTCCGAGTTCATAGACGTGAAAAAGCGGTTGGCCGCGCTGGAAGGCGGCATGAGGGTGAACGATGCAAGCCCGCACCGCCCGAGGCTGCGGCGTGGAACGGGCATCGATGGCGAGATGTCCCAACCCGATCAGGACGAAAGGCCGACGCTGAAGCGTCGGGACTGATTTCGCCGGCCTTGCAGCATACCGTAGGCGATTGAACCCCAGGTATACCAGTCCACGACGCGGCAGATAACTAACGGCAAGCGTTGTAGAGGGAGGCACTTTGGAACGGCCAGATGTCGAGACTGCTCCATCTCAGTTGCGTCAGACGGTTGAGCGTCATCAAGCATGTTATGAAGTGTGGCCAGATTGGGCGCTCGTAGAAGGCCGGAGGGTCCAAATCGGATTCGAACTGGACCTTTGCGCCAACGTTGAGAGGCCTGGCGAGGGACCATGCGTTGAGATCTACGAGGAGTTGAAGCAAATTGCGATGTCCGTCCTACCTCATAATCCGGGCGAAACGGAATTCGACGTATTGCCCTTTGACAATTCCTTACATGAGAACGTGCGGCGCAATTTCCGCCCGGAAATCGTCCTCGCATTTCGAATACTGCACAAACGTGGATTCGACAAGCCGGTGGATAATTGTGAGAAGGACTGCCTGCGCCAAATCGAGAGCAAATTGAGGCAACTTGGCTTTAGGCGCGCAAACTAGCGCACGATTGGACGCATTCCGGTCGCGGCGGACGGAGCTCAATTCGGCTTGCCCGGAGCGCCAGCCGGGACGGGCATGGTCACCGATCCGATGGCGTTGGAGCCGCGGTCGAAGACAATCAGGCGGACGGCTTTCGCGTCCTCCGGGAGGGCCACGCTCCGAACGAAGCCAATGCCCTCCTGCAGCGCTTTGTCACGGTCCTGCGCGCTGAGATGGACGTCCAGGGGAATCGGGGGGCCAGGCTGCGGCTGTACGCCGGGGACGTAGCCGACGATCGCGACGCGCAGTTGTGCCTCGTACTGGTCGCCCTCGTGAACCAGAGCGACATCCTGGGCATCGATGTGCGCATCCAAGCGCACCGTGCGCCCGCCTTTCGGATCGGGCGAGAGGTTGGCGCGCAGCCCAATTTCAGCGGCATCGAACGTAGTCGAGATCGCCGAACCGATGGCCTGCTCGGATTTCACCCCCGGCGCATCCCGCCAGGCGTAATATCCCGTCTTGGTCTGGATGCGCACTCCCTTGCGCGTGCACGTGACGCTGAGCCTATGGAACTTGTCATCCCAGCTTGCCGGCGGCGGGTAAAATCCGATCTCGTAGCTGGTGCGTGTGTCGCTGATGGCCTGCCGTACCGAACCGCCGATGTCTTTGCCGGCATCCGGCCGGCCGCCGGTCATCTGGGCGAACTGATCGAGCGTGTCGATGCTGTCCATGCCGCTGCGGGAAGCGCCGTCCACATTGTCCGGGCTGCCGAGCATCACCGTCCGCACTGGATAGATAGACACGTCGGAACGGTCGAACCCTTCGCTCATTTGCCGCAGTAGCGGCGTGAAGTCCACCCAATCGCCGGTATCGGAGCGCTCCGGGCCCAACACGATGGGCACGCCATTCGTGAGCCAGACGAGGCTCTTTCGGCCAGGCACCCTCGACAATTCGACCGCAATCTGATCCAGCGCGAGATAGGTCATCTGGACGCGGACAGCCTCGTCAATGTCGACGGGCCGGTTCTCCAATACGGTTTTCATCGCTTGGTCCAACAACGGCTTGATCTGGCGGGTCCAGGGGACGCCGTCCTGTGTCTCGCCTGGCGCGGCGGACAGGCCACGGACCGCGTACAAACGGCCATCCAGGGTCAAGAGGTACAGGTAGACGAAATCGGCCGTTTCGAGGGATCCGAGTGCGTGAACCAACTCGTTTGCAGTGTATCCCCGCGTGTCGAATCTTTGGTTCAGCAGATCGAATAGAATCAGGGTAGCGCGTGGGACATTGGCCCCGCCCCGGTTGGAATACTCATTGGGTTCCAAAACTGGGGCTCGCACGGGTCCGCTGTCCCGGTGGCGAAAGAAAGCCATGGCCTGCGGCTTTCCGGAGTCGCTCACGCGAAAGTCGCCGCGGGTCAAATCGGTGATCGGGCGCCCATGGTTATCGACCGCCACCACATTCAGGTCCACCATCCGGGGATCCTGCTGGGAAGGGTCGTCCCCGTAGAGAGGCGCCAAAACCAGGGCCAGCCAGAAGACAATGGGAAACTTCACACATCCTCCCTTCGCGGAGTGAACCACGGCTACCCGATATTTGACTATAGGGGAGTCGGGATGGCATTTCCCATCCCCAGAACCTAGTATTTATTTGACATGAGGAGAGTAGAAGCCGCTGACGCGAGACCTCCTTCGCCATCTTCTACGAGCGCCTGGAGCTGGCTAAGCTAGTCCGGTTCCCAGGAACTGTCGGGGTCGAAGCGCGTTATCACCAGCGGCGGCTTACCGGAAACCGGCGCAATGTCTTTCTTATAGACTTCGCCGTTTTGGTTCACGATGAATGTGTGAATTCCGGTCACTCCATATTCGGCCGGCCACGCCACCAGACCGAACCCGCCTATGAGCTTGTTCTTCACGAGGTAATTGTGCGGTCCCCCCTGCGCACTGGGGCCTTGCCCCTCGAGGATCCGGAAATAGTATCCGTGGTATGGTTTGGCGCTCCCTTTCCGGGAGCTGTCCCAAGCGGCTAGGGCGAACCCTCGGGGAACCAGCGGCTCGCTCGCGCCTTCCCAATACAACCCGTCTTGCCGGCCGGGCGGGCTCATGAGATGGGACGCGTACGCGAGCATGCCGTCCTTGTCGCGATCCTCGGAAGCGTACTTCCGCTGCGCTTCCACGTAGCCGTAGCAAATCTCGATGGCGTCGAGTTCGTCGGAACCGATGCGCCGCGCGCGCATCTCGACCGGAGTTTCAGAGGCGTCGAAGTTCCATTTCCCGTTGGCACGGACAATGGGGACCGGGAACGGCCAGTCCTCGTCGCCAATCGCGAGGATCGCGCGATTCGGGTTCATGGGGGAGATTTCGAGGCGCTGTTTCGCGCGAGCGAGTCGCACGAACTCTGACTATTCGGCGCGATCCTGCGCGGGATCGCCCGAGGTGAGGACGGCTTTTCCCCGCGGACCGAATATGGCCGATAGCCGCGCGGAGTCGTGATTATCCGCGGCATCAATGACGGCCTGCGCCGCAGCCTCCGCGGAATCGAAGCGCTCTTGCGCGATTAACGGCACGGCGCATGCGAACGCGAGCGCCGCACCAACGGTACAGAGCTTGCCAGTCATCTCGTCACCTCCTCCCCCCCTCCCCCGCCGCCGCGCATCCCTCCGCCACCGGCCGTCCCTCCGCCAACGCGCATTCCTCCTCCGCCAGCGAACCCTCCACCACCGCCGAAGGTGCGCGCCGCTCCCATACTGGAGAAACCGTGGTCGCTTTGCATGCGCGTCATCCCACCGTTTTGATAACCGCCGAAGACGCTGTGGTTGCTGGTATAGGCCCACTGCTCAAAGTCCGGATTTCCGAAGCGTTGCTGCGGCGCGGCTTCCCTGCGACTAAGGTTCCGGGTCGAAGCGCCGAATCTTCCGGCCGCGCCGCCGCTGAACGCGCCATTAGGCGCAAACCGGCCGGCCACCTCGCGATTGGCATACGGCACGCCGAGCCGGTGTTCGGGATTGTGCATCCACACGGAATTGCCGAGCGCCTTTTCTCCGTGGAAATGGCCGAAACCGTAACGATTAAAGAAAGAGTGGTTGATGCCGATATTCCCGCTGTACCAGTTGGGGGGGCCCATCCCCAGCCGCCCCAGCCGCCAAAATAGAGACCGAGATCTATGCCGGGATACCACCCCAGACCTATATAGATGCCAGGGTAAAGAAGCGGCGGGTAATCTCCCCAGGCGGCTGCTGTCCCCATACGTACGCGGGATTGTAATTCGGCACGTACCACACATCCGGGTTGGCGGGCTCGATGGCGACCACCGTCTGCCTGCCCTGGTTCTGCGTGGTGACCGTCTCCTGCGGCGTCGAGTGGAGCGTCCCTTTCGCCTCGGCTTCAGCCCGCATGCGCTGCACCGCCTACATCACATCCGCTTGCTGAGCGAGAAAGGCGTTACCAAGCTGCGTGGTCCAAGTCATATCCTGAGTCAACCAGGCAAGCACGTCGGGGAAGGCGACCAGCCCTTGTACGCTGGGATCCCAGTTCTGTTTCTTCGCCTTGTCCATGAGCTTCGAGGGTTTCCAACTCGGATGGTCCCGTACCCATTGTTCGGCTTCGGCGATCTCCATCGGGTAAGTGGAAGAGGCCAACACTTCGCCCAACAGGGGATCGGGATACAAGGCGATCGGCGTCACCAGATCGTCAAGCTGCTGCGGCGACATCGTCGCCCCTGGCCCCGTGTTCGCCGGAGGGGCTGCCACCGCCGCATGCAGAAGAAAGAAAGCAGCAAGATCACACAAGGTCGTTCTCATGCCGTTACGAAGGCCTCCAACCGGGCGCGTTCTCCCGTTTCCTCCTGGTCCGCCAATTCCTGGCATTTCAGGCAAAGCGAAGCCCATGGCGCCGCCGACAGCCGCTTCCGGCTGATCGTTTCGTCGCACCTGAGGCACTGACCATAGGTTCCGTCGTTCATTCGTTCCATTGCGCCCCTTACTTCGCGCAACAATGCCGAGCTTCGATCGAGGACCTGAATGACCAGGGCACGATCCGTGGCGTTTTGGATTTGGTCGAAAACGTCCGGTTCGGTTTCCGTCAGGAGGCCGTCGCGATTGTTCAGTTTCGCGGTCAACTCCGCCGCTTTCGCTCGCAGGGCTGCCGCATAGGGTGCCCATTCGGCATTCTTCATTCCGCCGCTCCTTCCATGGCTGCTCAGATAGACGGCTGCGGAGTACGAACGCTGCTCCTCAGATCGATGTAGAACCAAGGGAAAAATCGTGTACCTTTATGGCTTTTCAAGGAACGCAAAAACCGCTACTGGCGTTATTCTGCAAGACTAGTCCGGCCAGAGGATGGTACGCGAACCATTTCCGGTCCTATTCTGGAACCTGAGATGGATTCGTCATGGCCGAACAGCTCCGGGCCCAATACAGACATCAAGGACCTCTAGACAACAGGATCGAATGTGTGTTCCTGACGTGCTTCCGCTCCGACTTCTCTTTCCTCGCTAGCGTGCTGTACTATTCCAGTATCCGAATGCATCGTGCAGATACCCTGGATGAAGCGGATTTCCTTCTGACTGTGACATCGAGCACGGTGCTTCTTTCGGATACCAGATTTCTGGACGGTTCCTGGCGGGAAGCGCTCCGTATGGTCTCGGAAGTACACCCGCACGTGGCCGCGCTGGTCGTGGCCGATGCCGTGGAGCGGCCCTTCCTCTTAGACTCGGACGTCTACGCCCTGGGCGCGTGCGGCATTCTCTGGAAACCCCTTTGGATCGATCGGACAATCGACTTCATTCGAATCGCTAACGAAGCGGCAGAGAATCGCGCGGCGCTGCACTTCAGCGCCGCGTGATTCATACTTGTCCTTTTGACGAACAGGAGGCCGCCTCTCGACAGGGGAGTCAAGGCATGCGCCGGTATTCAGTTGCCTGGGGATGTCGTAGAGCGCCCTCACGCCCATCATATCGAGCGGAAACCGTTCACCCCATTGAAAGTATCTGGCGTGAGCGGCTGCTCAGAAGGCCGGCAGCCAGGTCCGGTTTGAATCCGCTGCCTTGGAGCAGCCCGCTCACACAATTGACTCTTTGAGGTTAGCGCCGCTTGAGGAACTGCGCCATCCTCCAGCGTGGGTATTCGGCGGAAATTTCAAGAGTACGTCGGCGCAACAAGGGGCTGCATTACGGGCTGATCCGGTGATCGGCAGCCACGCTCGGCGCAGCGAGGTTCGAGCACTCGACGCCGCACCCAATACTCGGTCTCCAGGGTCGCCCGACGAGTTGCAGATTCGTCGCCAACCGACCCTTTGGGGGCGAATCTATTACGTGAAGGCCCCAGAACTCATATTGTTGAGGGATAGTGCGAAACCCACGTGGGGTCTATGGTGAGAGACAGAGGAGAACTATTATGCAAATGCAACAGCGCAAGCTATCCGCCTCGGCGCTACCGCTTGGGTTGCGTCGGGCGCTCATTGCGGGATTGGCGGTGCTTTCCCCAGTGGCACTTGCCAAAGCGAAGGATGGCAGTCCCAGGGAACCTCAGTCCACGCCGCAGGACACGATCGCCGTCGTCGGCCGTATCGCATTGCCCGCCGGACACATAACCGGCTTGGCTCCGACCCGGCACTTCAGCAGCGACTACCTCTATGCAGAGTGCAACGCAGAGGAAAAGGTGACCGTCATCGATGTGACCAAGCCCGGCCAACCATCGGTCGTTGCCGATCTCGCGTACCCCACAAATGGAGCGTCGGGTAGCATGCTTGCCGTCGCCGGCACGTCCGCCCTCACCATCGGCAAACAGCCGTCTTCCGGGGCGATTGCGCCATCTACATCCGTCAAGATCATGACCTTTTCGGACTTTGGGCGTCCGAAGGTCTTGCGTGAATTCTCAGGTGTTACCGCGATCGGCCGGGACGATTCGCGAGGGTTGATCTTCCTGGCTGACGCTGCGGGCATCTGGGTCTTGCAGGAACTCCCCGCTGAGGACCCAACGGTGGAAGCCGCTTTCGCAAAACTAGTGTTGTACGGCGGCCGCTAAACGCTCCTCCTATCGGTCGCCCAAATCGGTCGAGCTGTGAAGGCTGAAACAGTTCCACTTGCCCGGTGACAACGGGGCGCTCTGGCGAGTCCGAAGGCACACCGCTTCTTTGAGGCGCTCGATAAGCGGAACTGGTGCACGGTTCATTTCGAGATCGGACCGCCAGGATAACGGCCCTCACTACTCCATCTCCAAGGTTAGGTACATCAGTTGGCCGTTTCGCTCCACTTGCAGCACCAGGGGATCGGTATCCTTCAAAGCGTCCAGGGCTTTGCGCAGGGATGCAATGTCCGTCACGGCAGTAGTGTTCGCCGAATGGATCACGTCGCCCAGATCGAGGTCGTCGCCGGCATATGCCGAATCGCCGCCTCGCGCAGCCACGAGCACACCGGAGCCCTTGCGCAGTCCGGGAACCAGCGCGGCGACGTTCTGGTCCAGGTCGATCCCCAGAATGCCCAGCCTTTTCACCAGGTTTTTGTCGGGGTCCACCATGTCGGCGAAGCGTTGCGGGTCGCCAGGCCGCTCCACCGTCAGCACCTGAAAGGTCCGCGTGGCGCCATTACGGATGACCTGTATATCGATTTTGGAGCCAACCGCGTAACTGTACAGGTTGATTTGCATTTGCCGCGCATCCAGCATGCTTTTCCCGTTCAGGCTGACCGCGATATCGCCCGGCTGCAACCCCGCCACGTCGGCGGGCCCACCCGGCGCCACATCCGAAAAGAGCACTCCCCAATCCCGCGGGAGGCCCAACCCGGCGGCCAGTTCCGGCGTGATGGTCTGGGCCGCCACCCCGATCTCGATGCGGTGCACGTGCCCCGTCTGCCGGATCTGCGCTTACACGTTCCGAATGATGTTGCTCGGAATGGCGAAGCCCAGCCCTTCGCTGCCTCCCGACTGCGAAAGGATGAAGGTGTTGATGCCCATCACGCGGCCGCCGGCGTCCACGAACGGGCCGCCGCTGTTGCCAGGGTTGATGGGCGCATCGGTCTGAATATACAACATCGCGTCGTCGGGCTTGATCTGCCGCGCGACGGAACTGACCACGCCCATGCTGACGGAGTTCTCCAGACCCAGCGGACTTCCGAACGCCATTACGAGCTGGCCCTGGCGCAGCTTATCGGAATCGCCCAGCGGCAGAGCGCTCAGACCGGACCGTTCCACCTTGAGGACGGCCAAGTCCGTCTCGCGGTCCTCCCCGACGATGCGCGCCTCCAGCACCGAGCCAGACGGCTGCAAGGCGCCAGCGGCGGCTGCCGATTCGTCCGCTAACCGCACCCGCACTCTGCGCGCGCCAGAGACGACGTGGGCGTTGGTCACGATGTAACCGTCCGCCGACAGGATCACGCCCGATCCGGTGGCCCGCTGCCGCGTCACGAGGGCGGCGCTCGAACCGGGCTGGTGTTCGTCGTTCACGACGTACCCGGTGGAAAAGATCTGCACCACCGCGCGGCTGACGTTGTGCGAAAGGGCTTCCATTTGCGCGCTCAAGTCTTGCAGCGCGTCGGACCGGGCGGCGGCCGGCGGTTGGGCTAAAGCCTCGGTCATCACGGCGAAGAAGCAGATTGAAAGCTTTATTGCGGCGCTCATGGTGAACCTCCGGAGCGGCATTGAGCGATCTGTTCCGCAAGTTGGGCCGCGTCCTGCGAACCGATCAAAACCTTGCGGTTGTCACGCAATTCCAATTCGACTCCGCGGTTTCCGCTTGCAATATAAGCCGGGCCGCGGGAACCGTACCGGAAACCGTAGCCGCCAAAGTCGCGGAGCGGGTCATACTCGACAACCTTCGCGGCCCGAACCTGGTTCAGTGGAATTCTTCGTTGGCGCCAGAGGCCGCGGAGCCGGACGGCGATCTCCGTAGCCCGCAGATCGGTAACCAAACGCACGGTGACGAGCCGCACATAGACCAGCACGAGCAGGACCGATAAGAAGAGCAGATCGCCGTCTGAGGTGGGCGGATGCGCCCAAGGGCGATGCCACACCATTTGCCTGAGCGTGATGAAGAGAATCGCGGCGGGCGGCGTGGCTAACGCAATCCTGGCATGCCGTTGCCGGAATGCCTGCTCTTCATGGAACACTGGCTTGGCTTTGCCCATTTAGCGCCTGTCAACGCAAGGCTCCGTACGCGTACTGCAAGGTGGCGTACGCGCTTTGATAATCGTATTTCGCGCTGAGGTTGTCAATCTCCGCCGATGTAAGGTTCAACTGCGCCTGCGTCAGTTCCACAATGTTGGAAAGGCCGAGGTTGTAACGGCCCTGCGCCAAATCCAACGCGAGCGCCGCCTCGCGCATCAGTTCGGCCGTGACATCGAGCCGCTGGTACGCCGTGGTGGAGCCGGCCCACGCCGTGCGCACGTCGCGCGCAATGGCTTGCGCCTCGTCACGCAGCCGCTGGTCGGCTTCAAGCGCCCGGAAGTGGGCCTCCTGCCGCCGCGCTTTGAATAATCCGCCATTCAGGATGGGAATCTGCACGTTCACGGCGACGCCTTCGTATTCGGGGGGAATCACTCGCGGCAGCGTAATCTGATCGACATAGGGCATGTAGCCACCTACGCCCACGAAACTGGCAGTGGGATACGACAGATCCTTCTCGGCGTTCTCGAACCGATAGGCGGCGTCGCGGCTCATTTGCAGGCTGGCCAGCTCCGGCCGCGCGCTAAGCGCTTGCGTCACCAGGTCTTCCGGATTCGCCGGAGGACTGGGCGGAGGCGGCTGTTCTTCCAGCCGATACGTAGCCGCCTGCTGGCCGCCGATTGCTCGGGTCAGTTCGGCGGACGTGCTCTGCACCAGATCCTGCGCTTGGAGCAGAAGCAGCTTTGCCTGCGATAGATTCACATCCACGAAACTGACGTCCAACTCCGAGCGGAGTTTGTTGTTATACAGCGCGGTCACCTGATCCACGAGCAACTGGCGGGCCGCCACGGTTTCCTGCGCCACCTTCACCAGGCCCTGCGCGCGCAACGCTCCAAAATAGGCCTGATTGACCCGCACCAGGACGTCGTAGGCGGTAGCTTGCGCCGTCTGGGCTGCGGCGCCGGCCTGCAACCGCGAGGTGGCAACCAGGTTGGACGTGCGGCCAGAGTCGGTAATCAACTGGCTGAGCGTGATGCCCTGGCCGAAACGGTCGAAGAGGCTGGGGTCCGTCAGGAAACCCGCTCCGATGCGCGCTCTTGGATTGGCCTGCGAGCCGGTAACATCGCCCTCGAGTGTGGGATAGTAGGCGGCGCGAGTTTCATCGATCTTCTGGTTCATGGCCGAGGCGGCGTTTTGCGCGGCCAGCACCTGGGGATGGTTCTTCAATGCCATCGCCTCGGCGTCGCGCAGATTCAGCGCGACAGGCGCCGCGGGCTGCGCCAGAAGGCAGCCAGCCATACTCAAAACCAACGCGAGTGTAAAAGAGGCATTTCGCATAGTAGCTCTCCAAAGCGCTCAAGACGCGGTCGCAGCGGTACGCCTATTGCGGTACACCAGCAGGTAAGCGGCGGGCACGATGAATACCGTGAGAAGAACGGAAGAAGTCAATCCTCCGATGATGGCGCGGGCCATGGGAGTATATTGTTCGCCGCCCTCGCCAAGTTTCATAGCCATGGGAGTCATCCCGATAATGGTCGCAAAGGAAGTCATTAGAATCGGCCGCAAGCGCACGCGGCAGGCTGTAACCACCGCGTCGGTCACCGACATGCCTTGTTCCTCCAACTTATGTGCGAAATCCACGATCAAAATGCTGTTGGAATCCGCGATGCCGATCAACATGAGCACTCCCATGAGCGACATCACGTTGAGGGTGGTGTGCGTCAGCGGCAAGATGATGAGCACGCCCACAAAACCCATGGGAATCGCCAGCATGATCAGAAACGGATCGACGAAAGAACGGAACTGCGCGATCAAGATCAAGAACAAAAGAATGAACGAGATGCCGAAACCCATGGCGAAACTCGCAAAAGACTTATTCATGCCGTCAACCATTCCGCGGAGGGTCACACGGATGTTCGAAGGCAGTTTCGCATCGGCGATGGTCCGCTGGATCGCGCTGGTCACCCTGGCCAAGTCCTCACCGGAGGGTGTGACGTAGATATCCACCACGCGCTGAATCTGGTAGTGGTCGATTTCCGTGGGGGACTCGATATTCTCCAGCTTCACCACGGAATCGAGAGTGGTAGGCTCCTTCAGATTTGGCGCTCGCAACGGGATTTGCTTCAGATCCACCAAATTGTGGATGGCGGCCCGCCCGTGCTCGGCGAACTGCACCGTCAAGAAGTAGTCGTTGCCGGTCTGATAGTCCACCCAGTAGTTGGGGGCGATCATGGTATTCGAATTCAACGCGGTGATGACGTTGTCGACAATGTCCTTCTGCGAAAGCCCCAGTTCCCCCGCATGCACACGATCGACGTTCAGGCGAATGGCCGGATAATTCATGTCCTGCGGAATATAGATCTGGCCGACTCCTGGCAGTTGCCGGATACGGCGGGCAAGGTCTTGCGCCACGTGATAGGTGGTTTCCAGGTCACGTGTGTTGACTTGCACGTCGATCGGCGCGGGCATACCCGAATTGAGGATCGCATCCACCATGGAGCCGCTTTGGAAAAACGCGCGCACATCGGGGAACTTGGCCGCCACTTCGTTCTTGACCCGGTCCATATAGACCAGGCTGCTTACCGCATGACCCTCGTTCAGGGCTGCCTGAATGGTTGCCGTGTACTCTCCGGAGTTCGTTGTATAAAGGGCGGAGAAATCGTTGACTACCCCGATGTTCGAAACGATCATCTTAAGGTCCGAGGGAGGAACGACTTTCCGGATCAGATCCTCAATCTTGGCTACATACTGGTCCGTCACTTCAATACGGCTTCCCGTGGGCGCCTTTATGTTGAGCGTGAATTGTCCCGCATCGGTCTGCGGGAAAAAGGCCCGCCCAAGGAACGGATAAATGCCCAGACTCGCGAAGAAAATGCACATCAGGACAACAACGGTCAGCGCTGGGCGCTTGAGAGCCCGTCGCACCCAACGTTCATAGAAGTCGAGGACAATATTGAACATCCTGTTGAACCAGGCGTTGAAGCCGCCGCTCGCGGAACCGCCTTCACTCGCGGAGACGCCATGTTCGTGGTGAACGCCTTTAAGAAACTTGGAGCAGAACAGCGGGATCACCGTCATCGCGACCACGAAGGATGCCAGCAAGGACAGGCAAAAGGCAAGGGCCAGGGAAGAAAACAGAAACTTGCTCACGCCGACCAAGAGTGTGACCGGGAAAAAATCCACTACATCTACAAGAGTGGCCGCCAATACCGCGAGGTTTACCTCCGCGCCTCCCTGCTCGGCGGCGATCGCCGGCGCCTCGCCCAGTTCCAGGTGGCGATAGATGTTTTCGAGCGAGATGACGGAATTATCGATGACGCGAGAAAACGCCAAGGCCAGACCGCCCAGGATCATGGTGTTTACCGTGCTGCCGAGCATATAGAGAACCACCAAGGTGGCCATCGCGGAAATCGGGATGGACAGCAGCACTGCGAAGGTGGCTCGCATACTTCCCAGGAAGATCAGGATCATCAGGCTGGTGAGGACCAGGCCCATCATGCCTTCATGGAACACGGTCTTCAGCGCTTGTTTTACGAATACCGACTGATCGAATACGATGGAGGTCCTCAACTGCTTGGGAAGATCGAAGAGGTGACTGGTGAGAGTGCGTACGTCGTCCACGACTTGCACCGTATTCGTATCGCCGCCCTGCTTCATGATGGGGATGTAGGCGGATTTCTGTCCATCGATGCGGACGATGTTGTACTGCAATTGACTGGCGTCCCGGGCTTCGCCGACATCCCCAATCGATACCCAGCGCGAGCCCACGGTCTTCAAGGGTACGTTGTTGAGATCCTTGACGTCTTTGACCAGGCTGTTGGAATAGACGTAGTAGTCGTTCGGTCCGATCTTGACGTCGCCGGCAGGGAGAATGAGGTTACTGTCGTTTAGGGCGTCGACGACGTCCATTACGCTCAACTGCCGGGAGATCAGCTTGTATGGATCGACATAAACCATCGCCTGCCGGTATTTGCCGCCGAATACCCCCGGAATCTCGGCGCCTTTCACCACCGCGATCTGGTTGCGGATCTGGAATTGAGCCAGGTCGTGAAGTTGAGTTTCGTTGAGACCCTCCCCCTTGACCGTAACCAGGCAGACCGGGAGACTGGAGGCATCGAACTTCAGCACCACGGGAGGAAGCGTGCCTGGGGGCAGTCGCTTCAAATCGGCCAAAGCCAGGTTGGATAACTGCGTCACATCCGCGTCGGCGCTGGTTCCTGGCTGGAAGAACACTTTGATCATGCTGACGCCCAGGAGGGAGCGCGACTCCATATGGTCGATGCCCGAGGCGAGGGTGAAAAAGCGTTCCAGCGGATTGGTGATGTCCGTCTCGATATCCTCCGGGGGCATTCCGGAATAGAATGTCGCGACGATGACTTCGGGGATGTTGATGGCCGGGAAAAGATCCACGGGCATGCGAGCGAAGCTAGTGATTCCGATTACCGCAAGCGCGAGACAGACGACGACGATGAAGTAGGGATTTTGAATTGAAAAACGTGGCATGGATAAATTACTCCGCCTGGGCGGGCCTCCTGCGATAAACGAGAACATAGGCTGCCGGCACGATGAAAACGCTCAGCAGGACCGAGGAAGTCAGACCGCCGATAATCGCCCGGGCAAGCGGCGCATACTGCTCGCTGCCGGTGCCAAGTTTCAGCGCCATCGGCGCCATTCCGATGATTGTGGCAAGCGAGGTCATCAATATCGGGCGCAGCCGGACCCGGCAGGACATAATGACGGCGTCCTCCACCGACATTTGCCGTTCCTCCAGGCGATGCGCGAATTCGACGATGAGAATGCTGTTGGACGCCGCGATGCCAACCAGCATGAGGACGCCCATCAGGGACATGACGTTCAGAGTGGTATGCGTGAGCGGCAGCGCCACCATCACGCCGATGAATCCCATGGGGATGGCGAGCATGATGAGGAACGGGTCTATGAACGAGCGGAACTGCGCCACCAGAATCAAGAAGAGCAGGACCACGGAGAGCGACAAGCCGACCGCGAAACTGGTGAAGGAATCGCGCATGGCCTCCACCATTCCGCGCAAATTGACGCGGATGTTGGCGGGAAGCTTCTGCGCCGCCAAGAGGCGGCCGATCTCCGCGGAAACCTTACCCAGGTCCTCGCCCGAGGGAGTTACATACACATCCGCGACGCGCTGAATCTGATAATGATCGATCTCCGTGGGCGATTGAACGAAATCCACGCCGGAGACGGCCGACAGAGTCGTGACCGGCCGCGTAGCCTCAGAAGTCTGAAAGTCCCGGCCGGCTGTCTGGGGGCGGCTGTCCCTGGCGCGGCGCCGCAGCGGGATTTGCGTAAGATCGACAAAGTTGTGAATCGCGGAGCTTCCGTGTTCGTAGTACTGAACGGTCAGGAAGTAGTCGTTCCCGGTCTGGTGGTCTACCCAATAATTAGGAGCGATCATGGTGTTCGAATTGAGAGCGGTGATGACGTTATCCACAATCTCCTTCTGTGTCAGTCCGAGCTCGGCCGCGTGAATACGGTCCACCTTGAGCCGGATAGCCGGATAATTCATGTCCTGCGGCACGTAGATCTGGCCGATCCCAGGCAACTTGCCAATCTGTGTCGCGAGGCCCGCGGCCGCGTTGTAAGTGGTTTCCAGATCCCGGCTGCTCACCTGAACGTCGATGGGCGCCGGGGCGCCCATATTCAGGATGGCGTCGACCATCGATCCGCTGGAGACAAATGTGCGGAGGTTCGGGTAGTGGGCGGCGATCTGGCGGCGCATCCGGTCCATATACTCAAAGCTGCCGACCCGGTGAGAGTCGTTCAACGCCACCTGAATAGTAGCTGTGTAAGGTCCCGCGTTGTTTGTATACAGAGCGGAAAAGTCGGGCACGATTCCGATATTGGAGACGATCATCTTGAAATCCGCCTTGTCGACGACCTGGCGAGCCAGGTCTTCGACTTTGGCGACGTATTGCTCCGTGTCCTCAATGCGCGTTCCGGTCGGAGCCTTCAAATTGATGGTGAACTGACCGGCGTCCGTTTGCGGAAAAAAGGCCAGCCCCAGCAAGGGATACATGCCGAGGCTGGCTGCAAACAGGAGGGACAGTCCCCCCACCGTAAGGGCCGGCCGCTTGAGCACGCTGCGGACGGAACGCTCATAGAAATCGAGTAGCCGCGTGAAGGCCCGATTGAACCGGGCATTGAAGCCGCCACTCGATTGCTCCCCGGTTGATTCGTGAAAGCCCTTCAAAAATCGGGAGCAAAATAACGGAATCACCGTCATGGCCACAAAATACGACGCAAACAGCGATATGGCCACAGCTACCGCCAATGCGGAAAACAGGAACTTACTAACGCCGTACAAAAAGGTAACCGGAAAGAAAACTACGACCGTGGTGAGAGTGGCGGCGAGAACGGCGAGACTGACTTCAGCGCCGCCGCGCTGCGCGGCCACTTCGGGCGTGGCCCCCATTTCCAAGTGCCGGTAAATGTTCTCGAGAGCGATCACCGAGTTATCGATCACGCGCGAAAAGGCCAGCGCCAGTCCGCCCAGAATCATGGTGTTGATGGTGCTCCCCATCATGTAAAGGACGACGAACGTGGCGACCGCGGACAGCGGAATGGAGAGAAACACGGCCACCGTGGCCCGTAGACTCCCCAGGAAGATCAAAATCATTAAACTGGTGAGCGCCAGCCCGATCAGTCCTTCGTGCACAAGCGTCCATATCGCTTCCTTGACAAAGGCGGACTGGTCGAACACCACCGCGGCTTCAAGCTGCTTTGGAATGTCGAAGAGCTTCCCAATCATCTCGCGGATGCCGTTGACCACCTGGATTGTATTGGTGTCGCCGCCCTGTTTCATAATGGGCAAATACACGGAGCGCTGGCCGTCCACGCGAACGATGTTGTATTGGATCTGGTTGGCATCCTGGGCATCGCCGATGTCGCCGATGGAAACCCAACTCTGGTTCTTGGTCCTGATCGGAATCTGATTCAGGTCCTCCACCTTCTTCACCAAGCTGTTGGAGTAGACGTAATAGTCGAACGGCCCCATTTTTACGTCGCCGGCCGGCAAAATGAGGTTGCTCCGGTTCACGGCGTCGACTACATCCATGAGACTCAGTTGCCGCGAAAGCAACTTATACGGGTCGACGTAGACCATGGCCTGTCGGTACTTTCCCCCGAACGGAGGCGGGATCTCGGCCCCTTTCACCACCGCGATTTGATTGCGGATGCTGAACTGTCCGACGTCGTGGAGTTGCGTCTGGGACAGTCCCCGGCCTTTCAATGTCACCAGACACACCGGCAGACTAGAAGCATCGAACTTCAGCACCACGGGTGGCAGCGTGCCGGGCGGCAGGCGTTTCAGGTCGGCTAAGGCGAGATTCGAAAGCTCGGTAACATCGGCGTCCGCGTCCGTTCCCGGCTGGAAATGCACCTTGATCATGCTGACGCCAAGCAGGGAACGCGATTCCATGTGATCGATCCCGGAGGCAAGCGTGAAGAAGCGCTCCAGGGGATTGGTGATGTCGGTTTCGATATCCTGCGGCGGCATTCCGGAATAGAAGGTAGCCACCACGACTTCCGGCAAATTGATGGCAGGGAAAAGATCGACGGGCATGTTGGCCAGACTGGTCGCCCCGAAAACCATAAGGGCCAGGCAGAGCACGACGATGAAGTGCGGATTCCGAATGGAGAACCGTGACATGATGCCCCTCCCGCCTCACCTACTGAGAATTACCGGTTTGGTCCTGGAGGACCTGCACCTCCTGCGGCTTCACATGCAAACCTGCTTTCAGACCGCTGCGGTCGCTGACCACTACGCGATCTCCCTCATTGAGGCCGCTCAACACTTCGGCGTCGGTGGCGGTTTCGATGCCGAGGGCGATCTTCCTCTCTTGCAGGGTGTTGTTGGAATCGACTAGAAAAACGGTCGCCTGATTGCCTGTCTGGTTGACTGCTTGGAGCGGCAGGACCAGGGCGGCGTTTTTGCGGTCCAGCATCAGAGTCGCCTCGGCGTAAAGACCCGGCATCAGGACGTGCGACGGGTTGAGCACATCCACTTCGGTATGCATGGTACGGGTATCGGAGGCGACGTCCACCGAGAAACGCGCAACCGTTCCCGGGACAACCTTATCCAAAGAGGGGATGCGCACCTGGACGGGATCGTTGAGGCGAATGTATTTTACATAGGACTCCGGCACCGGAATGACGAGGCGGAATCGGTCGTCCTCGGAGAGCCGAACAAGGGGCAGGGCTTGCGTGCTCGAACCGGTGCCGGCCTGCACGAGGGTTCCCAAATTGGCGTATCGCTGGGTCACGACGCCGGGAAAGGGGGCGGTGATGCGGGCATAGTTGAACAGCTCCTTGTCGCGTTGCTGCCTGGCCTTGGCTTCATCCAACTGACTGACTGCCGTTTCATAGGCCGCCTTTCCGGCCTCTACCTGGGCTTCCAAGGCCAAGTCCTTGCCTTGAGCGTCATCGAGTTCCTGTTGCGCCACCAAGCCCGGCTGCTTCTTGGCGACACTGGTGATACGGTCGGCGTACTCGTGGACCGGCTGGCGCTGGGCCTCCAGCCGGTCCACTTCGCGTTGTGAGTGGGTCACGAATTGGGTGGCGCTCTCGATGGCGGCGGCGTCCCGTTGCAGATCCGCCTGCAATTCCGGGATATCGAGGACGGCCATCAACTGGTCCTTCTCAACTCGCGTGCCGTAGTCTACCAGCAACTGCTTCACGTAGCCGGACTCCTTGGCGTAGACGTCGATCTCCTGATAGGGGACCAGCTCGGAGGAGAGAGTAAGCTGCCGCATCATCGGCTTGCGGGTAACGGGCGCGACGCCGACCGTGGTAAGCGTCTCCTGCGCGTCTCCACCCGCATTCACGGATTGGGATCGGGAACATGCGCCGAGGCACGCCAGCAGCGCCAGGAGCGCGGGCAAGGCAAACAGCGGGCGGCGCGTCAGAGCTTGGGGCGTTTGGCAGGTGGCGGAGATCCTCATCGTCATAAAGGCCTCTTCGCCGCTTCTTCCAACAGAGCGGACAGGATATCCACGGAGAAATCTTTCCTTTCCGTCAATTCGAATAGTTCGCGGTCATCCCGCAGCACCTTCTCGGCAATGTCCGGCAGTTCGCGCGCGGCTTCGACGGGAATTTGCTGCACTCCATGCAGATCGCCGTGGAGAAGGTCCCCGGAGTTAATCAGCAAGCCTCCTATCTCCACCGGCTCGCCGAATTCGACGACGTGCGCGTAGCCGTGGGAAACCGAGACGCCGCCCGCGAACAACTGGAACCCAAGTGCCTCGATGCCGGGCACATCCCGCACGGCGCCGTTGGTGACGCACGCCACGCACCCTAAAGCGCGTGAAATACGCGCGTAGGCTTCTCCGAATAGCGCCCCGACTCCAGGCGAGTGGTCGGCGTCCTGGATCACCACGATTCCTGGGCCGGGAAGACCGGCCACATAGCGCCACAAGTCGGCGTGCTCGTAATAGCAACGCCCCGTAATGGGCATCACGGACGACCGCATCCTGGCGGTAACGGCATATCCGATCACCGGCGGCAGTTGCGGGAAGCGGCACGTAACGGCTCCGTGGATAAAGCCTTCGTTCCGCGGGCGAATCTTCAAACGCTCGATAGCGTTGGAGAGCGTGCAGGCGTCGAACCGTCTCAGCCTGTCAAGCTCCTCGCGGGAAAGCCGACCGTTTGGTGTCAACATAATCTCAAAAGCTGTCTGCGTGTAATGTACGTGAACTCACAAATACAAGCCCTTGCAACCCCTTAACAGGTCTCGCTTCCAAAGCCTAGCACAGAGGAGAAGCAGAACCGTGCGAAGTTCGTACCATCATTGGAGGAGTTTTGAAAGAAAACCTATGGAGAGACTTGAAGAAACCATTCAGCCCACCGCACACCTGTGCCGCTCCATCGGATTAGCGGCAAAACTACTCTATCCGTGGTATTTGCGAGACGGGCTGGAATGGCCTACTATGGCTTAGGTGCAGCCGAATCCGACGATCTCGCCGGTGGCCGGGGGAAGTCGTCCCACCACGAGAGCAACATGGGCACAATCCGCATTTTGATCGCAGACGACCATGGCATCATACGCAGGGGCTTGCGAACGCTACTGGAGCACGAGCCCGGGTTGGAAGTGATCGCCGAGGCGTGCGATGGCAGGGAAGCGATCGAAGCCGCGAAGCGGGAGCGTCCGCATGTCGTGATTCTTGACATCGGAATGCCGAACCTCAACGGTATTGAGGCGGGCAGGCGGATATCGGAGATGCTGCCCGAAACTCAAGTTGTGATGCTGACCGTCCACGCCGACGAGTGCTATCTACTGAGCGCGCTCAAGGCTGGCATGCGGGGGTATGTCCTGAAAAGCTCGGCTGAATCCGAAATCGTCGATGCCGTGCGTGCGGTGAGCCAAGGGAAGGCGTTCTTCAGTCCCAAAGTGAGTCGAATACTGGCGGACGACTATACCCGGCGCCTACAGCGCGAGGAGGTGGAGGACGGTTACGAACTCCTCACCAACCGCGAACGCGAGATCCTGCAACTCCTGGCCGAAGGCTCCTCAAACAAAGATGTCGCCACTATTCTTGGCCTCAGCCATACCACCGTGATCTGCCACCGCCAGCACATCTTTCAGAAACTGAACCTGCACAACGTCGCCGACCTAGTTTTGTATGCCGTTCGAAAAGGCGTCATTTCTTCACAGCGCAGCGGCGTCGCGCCCGGTTGAGGGCGCGGCACAGGGACAGTCCTCCGGCGCAGTCATTGGTGCGTCGCTTGGCACGTCCAGCTTTTCGAGTCCGCTAATAGGAGCGCGCCTATTGTCGACGCGAAGAGTTCTGCTCCTCGGTTTTGGCGTACTGCTGATTCTACTCATACTGTCGGGGATTAGCGCCCTTCATGCCCTCTCCGAACTGCAGGCGAGCAATGAAACCACTCTGCGGCAGTTTCTCGCCAAGAACCAACAGTTGGACGAGATTCGGACCGCGGTTTACCTCTGCGGGACCTATATTCGCGATTACGTTCTGGAGCCCGATCAGGTCAAAGCGGAACAGAGCCGGAGGGCGCTGATCGATGCCCATTCGCGAATCGACTCCTTGCTGGCGGATAACGGGCCGCTGTCCGGCGCCAGTGACTACGAGATGTTCGACGCCTTGAAGCGTGAGACTCAAGACTATTGGCAGACGCTGGAGCCAGCGCTTTCCTGGAATCTGGATCAGCGGCGGCGGGAAGGCTATCGCTTTCTTCGTGACGAAGTCTTCCCGCGACGTTCGAATACCCTCAGCATCGCGGATACCATCCAGTCGGTGAACCAGCAGCAGCTTATGTGGCGGGACGAGCGGCTTCTCGCCAAGTTCTCCAGCGTACGGAGCCAACTGGTGCTTGCGCTTATTGTAATACTGCTTGTCGGTACGGGCCAGGCGTTCTTCAGTACGGCGCACCTCTTGCAGATGGAAAGCCAAACACTGAAACATCTCCGGGAGGTTACTGAAGCCCGGCAGGAGCTGAAGAACCTCTCCGCCAAATTGGTGGCCACCCAGGAAAACGAACGCAAGAGCATTTCGAGAGACCTGCATGACGCCGTCGGCCAATCCATGTCGGCAGTCCAATTCGAACTGCACGATCTCGCCGTTTTGCTGCGCCCTTATGACGCGCAACTCCGCGAGCGGGTCGACCGTATCCGCGAGTCGGTGGAGAGTTCGTTGGCTGTGATTCGCAATATGGCGCTGCTGCTGCGGCCCTCGATGCTCGACGACCTTGGTCTGGCGGCCGCGCTCGACTGGCTGGCGCGCGAGATCTCCAGACCGACCGGCGTTCGAATCCAGGTTCGTGCCGATGGCCTTCCAAGCGAACTGCCGGACGAGCACAAGACTTGTCTTTTCCGGATTGCCCAGGAAGCGCTTAACAATGTCTGCAAGCACGCCAATGCGGACTCCGTAGAAATCGTCGTGCGCGCCACGGATTCCTGGCTTATGATTACCGTGCAAGACGATGGACGTGGTTTCCAAAACGTCCGGGCAAACGGCCTTGGCCTGACCGGAATGCAGGAACGGGTCGAGAGCTTGGGCGGCTCGATCAAGATCACTTCCGGACTTGGAAAAGGCACCCTGATTGAAGTGGCTTTGCCGCTCCCCCAACGCCTGCCAGGCTCTGTTCTGACGGCCATCGAGATGAACTCCCTATCGCCAAACGCCAAAGACTCTGATCGGCCGGGTGTGCTCGGCGAGCCAACGTGAAGCGGGTGTCGCGGGACAAACTCATCAAAGAGGTGGGGGTCGGAGGGGTGTTTGTGAAATGCGCTGAAAAGACGGAGTTTTCCGATTTTGGATTCTTGCTGCAGACGAAAACTGCGCCTTGGGGAGACGAACACAGCTCCCCGACGATCGCGGATTTCGGTATCGGCCAGTGGCACATGAGGGCTCTGATCGCTCGGGTTCACGATCCGAGCCCGGAAGCTCAGGACATCGTGGTCCGGACGTTGCAGGACAAGGAATCGGCGCAATGGCAGCGCTACGTTCCTCGGGCGCAGCCGGAGGCGCGGACTTGATCGACGGCGATCATCCTCGGAGCTTCGGCGAGTTCCCTACCGCGGTTCCCGAAGGGCCTCGCCGTGGATTCGGGCGGCAGCCTGTATATTGCCGAACCTTCCTTCAATCGCATCCTCAGGTTGTCGAATGGCGTGCTCGCGACGGTGGCGGGCGGCGGGCCGGTTGGCTATAGCGGCGACAATGGCCCCGTTACCGCCGCTGAGTTGAACTTGCCCGGCGGCATCGCCGTGGATTCCGCCGACAACCTGTATATCGCCCGATTCCTTCAACAATCGCGTCCGGGGGGTCGTGAATGGGGTAATCACGACCGTGGCGGGAAACGGGTCGCAGGGCTATAGCGGCGACAATGGCCCCGCTACCGCCGCCCAGTTGAACTTGGCCCCTGGCATCGCCTTAGATTCCGCCGGCGACCTGTACATCGCCGATAGCGGCAACCAGCGCATCCGGAAGGTCTCGGGCAGAGTGATCGCCAACGTTGCCGGAAACGGGACACCGGGCTACAGCGGCGACAACGGCCCTGCAACGGAGGCAGAGATGTACTATCCCTTTGCCGTCTTCATTGACGGCGCCACTGTGTACGTCGCAGACGAGTATAATGGGCGCATCCGTCTTTTGTCGCCGTTGCGCGACCGCGCCCCCTGCTCGGCTCTCGAGACTCCAGGCGGTCATGCCTTGGCTAACGCGCCATCGTGTGAGCCGCGGCCGTTGCCGGGCCAGAAGCAAGTCGCCCCCTCAAACTAACGTTCCGAAGTCCGAGAGCAGCACGAGGAGGTGGAGGACGGTTACGAACTCCTCACCAACCGCGAACGTGAGATCCTGCAACTCCTGGCCGACGGCCTCAAACAAGACGTCGCCACCGTTCTCGGCCTCAGCCATAGCGGGGAACGAGGCGAACGGCTATAGCGGCGGTAACGGGACCGCATTTCTCCGCCTATGGCAGTAAGCCGGCATATCCGGCGATCGCGCCGATACCCAGCAAAATGACCGGCGGCCAATGAAGCCTGCGCAGGATGAGCAAGCATGCGGCCCCGAACAGCCAACGCTGCCAGGATGTGAGAACGCCGCCGCCCAGCACAATAGCCGTGCTAAGAATCAAGCCCGTGATTGCTGGATTGAGCCCGGACAAAAGACCTTGTGCACGACGGTCGTGACGAAAGCGCTCATACTGGTGCGTGATGGCCAGCATCAGGAGCACTGCCGGGGTCATGAGGGCCGCCGTTGCAACCAACGCGCCGGGGAATCCCGCAAGATGGTAACCGGCAAATGTCGCCAGCACGGCAATCGGGCCAGGTGTCAAATTACATTGTTTCACGCCGGGCCGTTCGATGTTCGCGCCTGTGTATCCGCCGTCGCTGTACTGGGTGGGCACCAGGGTCCAGCCGTCGTGCTTCTGGCTGAGGATGTATGCCTCTCCAGCCTCGCGCTGGGCGTCGAGCGAGTGTATGCGTCAGACCAACCCATCTGTCCAAACGCCCCCTTTGGTGATTCAGTGGAGGAATGGACGATCAAGCACAGGTGGTAGAAGTTCAGCGCCGGCGGAGCCGCGCGGAAGCCGAGCAGGTGGCGGGCGAGTACGAAGGCAGCGGGCTGAGCCGGG
>OBLW0100000650.1_pt1 | contig 29495 bp, 28 predicted proteins | sample 1520161 | NCBI WGS metagenome assembly OBLW01 (sample SAMEA3539309, study PRJEB22396) | soil metagenome | biome: tundra; feature: field; material: soil | place: USA | collected 2010-05 | depth 0.15 m
AGTACAGCCGGGCGGACAGCAGGTGGGTGTCCATCCACGAGATCCCCGCCCGCTGGCCGCCCCCCGGCGGGACGAGTGCGGTCTCGTAGACCGCTCGCACGCCGCCGACCGGGCGGCCGGCCGGACCCCAGGCGCCTTGCCCTGCGGCCGCCGGCCCGCCGAACGGCGCCAGCGGGGCGGGGGCAGGCAATGGTGACCCGAGGGCGCTAGCCCGCTGGCTGCTGGAGCCCGCCGTGGTCGCCGCGCTGGGCGTGGTGGTGTTCGAGGGCCCCACGGCCGTGGCCGGCGACGCCGCCGGGGTCTCGGCACGAGTCGGAGCGGGCACGGCCGGCTGGCCAGTGCCGCATGATGCCAGCGCCACACTCGCGCCTATCAGCAGCAACGAGCGCACCAGGGCGCTCGTGCCGGGACGAGGCTGGGCGGTGGTCATCCCTCCACATTAGGGAGCACCGGCCGGGAGGTGCCAGCCCAGACCCAGCGGCATGTTCCGGGCTGGTGCCGGCGGTCAGGTGAGCGCGGCGCGGGCCGCCAGGCAGCGGCGGGCGGCCCGCCGGGCGAGGGTGAGCCGGATCAGGCTGGCTGCTGCGGCCGCGGCGATGGGTGCGGGGGCGAGCGTTCCCGGCGCGGTGAGCAGCTGGCTGGCGAGCAGGGCAAAGACGGTCAGGTCGGCACCCATGGCGCCGAACCCGGCGATGGCCGCAGTGGCGGGAGCCAGCCGCGGGCAGCCGGGGAACCAGCGTGCCAGGCGCCCGGTGGCGGCCACGGTGAACAGCGCGGTCCACACGGTTATGGCGATGGCGGCGGCGGCCAGGGGGAAGGCCACCCGGGAGTCAGCCGGGGCGCCGGGCCATTGCCAGGGCGGGGCGTGGCGGATGCTGATGTTGCTGGCCGCCGCGGCGGCGGCCCACAGCAGGCCGATCAGCGGGCCGGTCGCGACCAGCGTGAGCGCGACGCGGCGGGCCTGGCTGGCGGCGAGTTCGGGACCGAACGCGCTGGCCACCTGGCGCGGGTGGCCGAATTCCCGGAGAGCCGCCTCGGCGGCCCTATCCTCAGTGAGGCCGGCCGAGCGGTATGCGTCGATGGCGTCAAGAAGGCCGCCGCGGAGCTCGGCCACGATGTCGCCGCGGGCTCGCGCCGCGCCAGGCAGCGCGCCGGCTACCTGGGCCAGGTAAGACTCGATCGCCTGCGGCGCGCCCGGATGCGGCGGCGCTGCCCCGGCGGTCATGACGTCACCGGCCGCGGCGCGGGCTCCAGGAGGGCGGTGACGGCGGCGGAGAACTCCCGCCACGTTCCCCGTTCGGCATCCAGCATGCGCCAGCCGGCCGGGGTCAGCTCGTAGACGCGGCGGCGCCGCCCGCCGACCTCCGACCAAGTGCCCTGCACCAGGCCGGCCCGCTCCAGGCGGCGCAGCGCCGGGTAGATGGTGCCGGTCGGCAGGTCGAACTGCCCGCCGCTGCCGGCCCGCAGCGCTTCCATGATCGCGTACCCGTGGCGCGGGCCTGCCTCCAGCGAAGCGAGCAGCATGCCGTCCAGGTGACCCTTCAGCGTTTCCGCGCTCATAGGTAGCCATGCTACCCTCCTTCAATAAGTAGTGACGCTACCTGTAGCGTGGCAAGTGTCTGAGTGGCCGGGAGGCGGAGGGAGCGGGCCATGCTCGCTGTGTCGAGGTTCGTGCTGCGCCACAAGCTGGCGGTAGCCGTGTTCTGGCTGGCGGTGCTGGTCGCCGGGGGCGCGGCGTCAGCGAAGCTGGGCAGCCGGCTGTCGGGCCAGTTCGCGCTGCCCGGCGCGCCGAGCTACCAGGCCAACCAGCAGATCCTGCGGTTGTATGGCAACGGCGGCAACGGCTACCCCGAGGTCGCCGTGGTCAGGCTGCCGCCTGGTCAGGCCGCCGGCCGCCCAGGGTCGCGGCTGGCGCTTGGCCGGGCGTTCGCCGCGGTCGCCCGGATTCCCGGGCTGCGGGTCGCTGACTACGCAGACACCGGCGACCGCGCGTTCCTCGGCAGCGATGGGCGGACCAGCTATGGCCTGGTGTTCACCCCGTTCACGGGGGAACTGTCGCCGCCGAGCCTGGGCCCGGAGATCGTCGCGGCGATGACGCCCGCGCTGCCTGCGGGCAGCGGCGCGGCGGTGACCGGGATGAACGAGCTGACTAGCGGCGGCCAGGCCAAACAGGGGTTCGGTGTGCTCGCCGAGACGCTGCTGGCCGGGGCGGCCGCGCTGGCCGTGCTGGCGTTCGTGTTCGGCTCTGCGCTGGCCGTGGTGCCGCTGCTGATGGCCGCCGTGGCGATCCCCGGCTGCTTCCTGGCCATCTTCGGCCTGACCGAGATCACCAGCGTCAGCGTGATCGTGCAGTACCTGGTCGCGCTTATTGGCCTCGGCGTAGCGATCGACTACTCGCTGCTGCTGGTCACCCGCTGGCGCCAGGAACTGGCCGCCGGGCACGGAACCGACGAGGCCGTGCACCGGGCGATGGCCACCGCCGGCCGCTCGGTCGGCTACAGCGGGATAACGGTCGCCATCGGCCTGCTGTCCCTGATCGTGCTGCCCGTGCCCGCGCTGCGCAGCATCGGGATCGGCGGCATGCTCGTGCCCGCGGTGAGCGTGGCGGTCACCCTCACCCTGCTGCCTGTGCTGCTGGCCACCGCCGGCCGGCGGATGGACTGGCCGCGGCGGCCCCAGCCCGCTGGGGCTAGCCGGGCCTGGACGAGCTGGGCGCGTTTGGTCGTGCGCCACAAGTGGCCGGCCACGCTGGCCGCGCTCGGGGTGCTCGGGGTCCTCGGGGTGGCAGCGTCCGGCATGAAGGTCGGCGAACCGGCGGCCAGCGCCCTCGGCACCACCACCCCGGCCGCCCAGGCACTGGGCGCCCTGGAACACGCCGGCGTCCCGGCCGGGGTGCTCGACCCGATCGAGATACTCACCCCACCCGGCACCGACCCCGCCCTGCTCGCGCGGCGCCTGGCGGCGCTCCCGGGAGTGCGCACCGCCACCGCCCCCGCCGGGCCGGCCTGGCGACGCGGCGGCACCGCGCTGGTCAGCGTCCAGTCCGCCGCCGAGCCGTCCTCGACGGCCGGCCAGGCCACGCTGGCCCGGGTCCGGCACGTCGCCGCCAGTATGCCGGGCGTCCTGACCGGCGGCCCGGGAGCCGCCCTGCTCGATGAGAACCATGCTTTCTACGGTCGGTTCCCGCTGCTGATAGGGGTGCTCGCCGCGGTGACGTTCATCCTGCTCGCCCGCGCGTTCGGGTCGCTGCTGCTGCCCCTTAAGGCGGTGCTGCTCAACCTGGCATCGGTGGGCGCCACCTACGGGGTGATCGTGCTCATCTGGCAGCACGGCCATGGCTCGCACGCGATCTGGGGCGTGCCCGCCACCGGCGCGATCACGAACTGGGTGCCGCTGATCGCCTTCGCCTTCCTGTTCGGCCTGTCCATGGACTACGAGGTGTTCATCCTCACCCGGATCCGCGAGGAGCGGGACCGGACCGGGTCCACCGACGCGGGCGTGGTCGAGGGCATCGGCCGGACCGGGCGGCTGGTCACCGGCGCCGCGCTCATCATGTTCTTCGCCTTCGGTGCGCTGTCCACCGGGCCGGAGACAGACCTCAAGGTGGCCGCCACCGCGTTCGGGGCCGGGATCCTGCTGGACGCGACCATAGTGCGCGGGCTCCTTGTGCCCGCCCTGGTGGCCGTGTTCGGGAAGTGGAACTGGTGGCTGCCGGCCTGGGCCCGGTGGCTGCTGCGGGTTCCGGCCCCGCCAGCCACCGTGAACGCCCCATCCGCCTCGGCGGCGAACCGTACGGTGAGGTCATGACCGGCTGTGTTGCCGACGTGCTCGTGGCAGGCGCCGGGCCGACCGGGCTGGCGCTCGCCGCGCAGCTGGCCTGGAGGTGCTAGGCACCGGGTCTGGTGGCCTGGATGATCGCCGAGCGCAGGCCTGGCCCGGCTTGGTGGGTAGCGGCGATGTTGATGCTCGTGAATCCGCTGGCCAGCAGCAGGCCGTGGTACTCGCCAGCGGTCAGGGTCCCGGTCGTGCACCCAGTCAGCTGCTCCGCCTCAGCCCGGCGGGCCGGGTCGAGCCCATCGTCGGCGATGATGTCGCTGATCCCGAGCCGGCCGCCCGGGCGGAGCACGCGGAACGCGGCGGCCAGCGCGCGGGGCTTGTCGGCGGACAGGTTGATCACGCAGTTGGAGATGACGACGTCGACGTGGCCGTCGGGGAGCGGGATGTCCTCGATGTGGCCGTGCAGGAACTCGGCGTTGGTGACACCGGCCTGCGTGGCGTTCTCGCGGGCCAGCGCGATCATGTCCGGGGCGGCGTCCAGGCCGTAGGCCGTCCCGCCCGGGAAGACCCGGCGGGCGGACAGCAGCACGTCGATGCCGCCGCCTGAGCCGAGGTCCAGCACGGTCTCCCCCGGATGCAGCTCGGCGACGGCGACCGGGTTGCCGCAGCCGAGGCTGGCCCGCACCGCACCGTCGGGTAGTTCGCTGGTGTCGTCGTACCCGGCGGCACCGGAGCAGCCCGCGGCGAACGGGCCTGGGTCGCAGTCAGTGACCGGCTGCCCGGCCCGGGCGGCCCGGGCCAGGCCGGAGTAGCGGGCGGTGACCGCCGCCCGGATCTGCCCGGGGTCAGGGGGGTGGCTGGCTGGCGCCATGGTCGTCCTCCTCGGTAAGGGGTCAGCGGACGGCGGCCGGCGGGACGGGCGATGGGCGCCCCATGACCACGTCCGCAGCGGTGGGGAAGCACTCCACGCAGTCGTCGTTGATCCGGTACAGGCGGGCGGTGCCGCGGTCCTCGGCGATTACGAACCCGACCGCGGCGAGCTGCCTGAGGTGGGCGGACACCGTGGACTGACCTACCGGGACGGCCGCGACGATCTGCCCGACGGTCATCGGCTCGCCGCTGCGGGCCAGCAGCGAGACCACCTGCACCCGCGTCCCGTCGGCCAGCGCCCTGAACCAGGCCGCATAGGTGTCAGCTACCGCACGATCGAGCGGCTCCACATACTTCATCGTTAATCGACGATAGACGATGAAGCGGCCCGGGGCAACAGCGGATCGATGCCGGCCAGAATTGCCTGACCCGCAGGCAGACCGCAGGCGACCGCAACCGAACGTGCGCCACGTGGCTGTGGACTGTGGGTTACTCGGCCTGGCGGCCAGGTGCCGCGTGCTGCCTGCGCCCAGTTACCGCGGCGGGTCGCCGATCAGGGCGCCGAGGCTGGCCAGCGCTCCCGTCCGGGCCCGGTAGTAGACCCATACGCCGCGCTTCTCCCGGTCCAGCAGGCCGCTTTCGTGCAGGACCTTCAGGTGATGGCTGATGGTGGGCTGGGAGAGGTCGAACGCGCCGGCCAGGTCGCATACGCATGCCTCGCCGCCTGGGTGCGAGGCCACCAGGGACATCAGCCGCAGCCGCACCGGATCAGCGAGCGCCTTCAGCAGCGGCGCAACCTGGTCGGCCTGCTCTGGGGACAGCGGCACCTGCGACAGCGGCGCGCAGCACGCCACCGGGCCGGCCTGCCCAGAGGGCAGAGCTACCTGCGGCACCGGGGCACAGCACGCTGCCGTGTCGGCCGGGCTGAGCACCACGAGAGACTTCGGCATGCATCTATATTGACAGATCCCGATGTCTTGTGGCAAGCTCAGCGGCGGAACCAGATATAGACAGTCATCGAAGTCCCAGTGCAAAGTTACAGCCCAGGAGGTTCCCATGTCCCGCGTCCAGCTCGCCCTCAACGTCAGCAACCTCGACGAGGCCGTCGTCTTCTACACCAAGCTGTTCGGCACCGAGCCGGCGAAGGTCCGTCCCGGCTACGCCAACTTCGCCATCAGCGAGCCGCCGCTGAAGCTTGTCCTGCTGGAAAGCCCCGGCCACGGCGGCAGCCTCAACCACCTCGGCGTCGAGGTTCCCGACATCGACACCGTCGACGCCGAGCAGACACGGCTCGCCGGGACCGGGCTTGCCTCAGTGGATGAGCGCGATACCACCTGCTGCTACGCCAAGCAGGACAAGTTCTGGGTCCAGGGCGCGCCCGACGGCGAGCACTGGGAGATCTACACCGTCCTGGCCGACAGCCAGACCTTCTACGACCATGACCACGACGGCCCCGAGTGCTGCGCCGCCGACGCCCACGCACCGGGTGAGCAGGCCGCCTCGGCCGCCAGTTGCTGCTAGATAGGCACGTGGCACCCGCAGCCGCACCCTTCTCATCTCGCGTCGAGGAGCCATCGTGACCACTGTTCAATCTGCCCTTGCTCGCCCGCCGGACGCCGCGCGGCTCGCCGAGCTGCGCGGCCTGTTCCCCGGTCTCGCGGACGGGTGGGCGCGCCTGGACGGTCCCGGCGGGTCACAGACGCCGGCACCTGTCATGGAGGCGATGACGGGCTACCTGCGCCAACCTGGGCGGCGCGTTCCCGCACAGCACCGCCACCGGCCAGCTGGTCACCGAAGCCCGGAGCCGCCTCGCGGCCTTTCTCGGCGCTGGAGCCGAGGACGTCGGGTTCGGGCTTAACGCCACCGTGCTCAACACCCACCTCGCAGGCCAAGCCATCCGCGGGATGCGAGCCGGTGACGAGATCATCGTGACCGCCCTGGACCATGACGCGAACATCACGCCCTGGCTGGACGCTGCCGCGGACCATGACCTGGTGATCCGCACGATCGGAGTGGGCACGGACACCCGGCTGGACATGGATGCCCTCGCCAGTGCGATAGGCACCCGTACCCGGATCGTGGCGTTCCCGTGGGCCTGCAACGCCACCGGCACACACGTCGACGTCCGTGCCGTGACCGAACTCGCGCACGCGGCCGGCGCTATCGCGTGGGCCGACGCCACCCACTACCTCCCGCACGGGCCGGTGAACGTCGCGGACACCGGGGTGGACGTGCTCATCGGCTCCGCCTACAAGTTCTTCGGCCCGCACCTGGGCATCTACTACGCGCGACGGCCAGCAGCGAACACCTGGCGCCCTCCAGAAGCCGGCACACTGCCGTTCGAATCACTCGCCGGCCTCACCGCCGCACTCGACTACATCACCAGCACCGGATGGGAGTTCATCGACAGAACCGAGCGGGCACTCGGCGAACGGTTCCTGAGCGGACTCCCCGGACCATGGCGGCTCCACGGACTGCCCGGCATGCACGACCGGACCGCCACCTTCGCGCTCACCCTGCCCGGGCACGACCCCCGCGCCCTCGCCAGGGTCCTCGCCCGCCACCGCATCGCCGTTACCGCCGGTGACTTCCACGCCCCCACCATCATGAATGCCCTCAACCTCAAAGACGGCGCCCTCCGCGTCGGGGTCCTGCACTACAACACCGATGCCGAAATCGACCGGACCCTGGAAATCCTCACCACCCTCGCCGCCCGGCAGCGCACCGGGAGGCCTGGCGGATGACTAACTGGCGGGGGCGGCCAGCAGTGCGGCCATGCGTTCCAGCGCGGCGGGCACGAGCCAGTAGTAAACCCAGGTCCGGCGGCGCTCGCAGTCGATGATGCCTGCTTCCCGCAGGACCTTCAGGTGATGGCTGATCGTCGGCTGGGTGAGGTCGAACGCCGTGGTCAGCTCGCAGACACACACCTCACCGCCCCGATGCGCGCCGATCAGGGACACCAGCCGGAGCCGGACCGGATCGGCGAGGGCCTTGAACACCTGCGCCAGCCCCGCGGCCGCGCTCTCCCCGATCGGTTCACGGACCAGGGGTGTGGAGCAGGCCTCGACAACGACCCGCGACTCGGCTGCGGGAATGAACTCCAGCGCGGTCCGGCCAGCCTGCATCGACATATCTCTATCTTGACGGGCATCTATGCAGCCTGACAAGCTAATCCAGTTGCATAGACGCTTATCAATGGAAACCAGGACGGGTGCGGCACATGCGGCAGAGGCATTGCGCAAGGCGGTGCTGCCGGGTGAGCGAGACGGCGGACGGGTACCCGCGATGAACGACGTGGCGCTGTGGCGGCGGCTGCTCGCGGAGCTACTGGGCAGCGCGTTCCTGACGGCCGTGGTGATCGGCTCGGGCATCGCCGCCCAGCGGCTGTCCCCCGGTGCGGTGGGGCTGGAACTGCTGGAGAACGCGGCGGCGACCGCGGCGGGGCTGTTCGCCATCATCTTGATGTTCGGGCCGGTGTCCGGTGGTCATTTCAACCCGGTCGTGTCGTTCGTGGATGCCGCGTTCGGCGGGCTGCGCTGGCGGGACGCCGCGGCCTACCTGCCCGCGCAGGTCACCGGGTGTATCGGCGGTGCCGTGATCGCGAACCTGATGTTCTCCCGGGCGGCGGTCAGCATCTCGGCGAAGCACCGCGCATCACCAGGCCACTTCCTGTCAGAGATCGTTGCCACCCTCGGGCTCATCCTGGTGATCTTCGCGCTGGCCCGGTCGGGCCGCGGCCGGGCCGCCCCGGCCGCCGTTGGGGCGTATATCGGGGCTGCCTATTTCTTCACGTCCTCGACCAGCTTCGCCAATCCCGCGATCGCCGTGGGCCGGATGTTCTCCGCCACCTTCGCCGGCATCGCCCCGTCCTCCGTGCCGGGCTTCATCGCCGCCGAAATCATCGGCGGCGCCCTGGCCGTGGCAGTTATCAGGGCGCTGTATCCCGGCGTCACCGCGGCGGAGGCCGCCGATGTCATCGCCCCCCACCACCAGAGCCAGGCTGAACCACGGCCCGATCACGCTGCGGGCGGCGGCGCGCATCCGCATCCGCGGGCTGGACACCCGGCCAGCGCCAGCCTCGGTGACGGCCCGACCTGAACGGGAGCACAGCATGCACCTGGTCATGATCGGCGGCAGCGACGCCGGGATCAGCGCCGCCCTCCGCGCCCGCGAACTAGACCCCGGCGCGGAAGTCAGCGTGGTTGTCGCGGACGCCTACCCGAACTTCTCGATCTGCGGCATCCCCTACTACCTCTCCGGGGAGGTGACCCACTGGCGCAACCTCGCCCACCGCACGGCCGCCGACCTGGAAGCGACCGGGATGACCCTGCGGCTGGACACCACCGCACGCCGGATCGACGCCGCCGGCCGCAAACTCCTCGTCACCGCCGCCGACGGCACTGAGGAACTGATCGCCTACGACAAGGTGATCGTCGGCACCGGCGCGGTCCCCGTCCGGCCCCCGATCACCGGCCTGGCCAGCCCGGACGCTCTCGGCGCCAGTGACGGCGTGCACCTGCTGCACTCCATGGGCGACACCTTCGCCGTGATGCGCACCCTCGAGGAAACCGCACCGGCTACCGCGGTCATCGTCGGCGCGGGCTACATCGGCCTGGAGATGGCCGACGCCCTCAGCACCCGCGGCCTGCAGGTCATCCAGATGGAACAGCTGCCCGAGGTCCTGCCCACCGTCGACCCCGCGCTCGGCCAGCTCGTGCACGCCCAGCTCGCCGCCCGTGGTGTCGAGGTCCTGACCGGCACCACCGTGCGGCAGGTCAGCCGCGCACCGGCCGGCGCGGGCGGGCGGCTGCGGGCCGAGGCCACCGCGGCAGATGGCACGGGGGTGACCCGCCTGGCCGACATGGTCCTGGTCGTCGTCGGCGTCCGCCCCGACACCACCCTCGCCGCCGAAGCCGGGGTGGCACTGGGCGTTAAGGGCGCGATCGCCGTGGACCGGGGCATGCGGACGAATCTCCCGGGTGTGTTCGCCGCTGGGGACTGCGTGATCACCCACCACCGGCTGCTCGGCGAGAGCTACCTGCCACTGGGCACGACCGCGCACAAGCAGGGCCGGGTCGCCGGCGAGAACGCCCTGGGCGGAAACCGCGAATTCGCGGGCAGCCTCGGCACCCAGGTCGTGAAGATCTTCGACCAGGCCGCCGCGCGCACCGGCCTGCGCGACCACGAAGCAGCCGCGGCCGGGCTGGACCCGGTCACCGTCGAATCCGAAGCCGACGACCACAAGGCCTACTACCCCGGCAGCCACCGCATCACGATGCGGTTCACCGGCGACCGCACCACCGGGCGGCTCCTCGGCGTGCAGCTCTTCGGCCACCGGCACGCCGAAATCGCCAAACGCATCGACATCGCGGCCACGGCCATCTTCCACGGCATGACCGTCGACGCGGTCAGCGATCTGGACCTGTCCTACACGCCTCCCCTCGGCAGCCCCTGGGAAGCGGTCCAGATGGGCGCCCAGGCCTGGATCCGGGCAACCAGGCTGCACTGACCCGATGGTGATGAAGGTGACCGTTCCGGCGTGCAGGCCGCGCGGCAAGCTTCCCTGCCGGGGTCTCATGCTCGTTGGCCCCTGCTTGCTGCCCCCGTGCGCCACCGGCGCAGGAACGGTGACCGCCCGCCAGCGTGCCTGAGCTCGATGCCGCTGTTGACCAGTTCGCGGCCGATGGTCGCAGCGGCCTGGCCGGTCATCAGCTCGATGTGGTGTAGCCCGAGTCCGCACGAGACGTACAGCTCCTCGGCGAGCTCGGGAGTGACCCGCAGCGCAACCGGGAACCGCTGCCAGATGGTGCCGCCGGGCGGCACTCTCGGCACGCCATGGCGCTGAAGCGTGTGCTGTACGGCCGGGTCGGCGTAGAGGGCTTCTACGAGCTCGATCTCCTCCGGCCCGCCGCGCGTCGGCGGGCCGCCGACGCGCACCGGCAGTCCCATGTCATGCGCGGCCCGCAGGACGATCCGGTGCGACACGCCGAAGATCTCGCCCACCTCCCGCGCGGACAGGCCGGAGCGCACGTACAACGCGGCGATGGCCTCCGCCGGGACCGAGAGCCGGTCTTCCCGGCTGAATCCCCCGCGGCTAGGCATGGGCACCCCGAGCGAGCGCAGCCGCTCCCGTACCGTGCGCCCGGGAATGCCCAGCAGCTCGGCGATCCTGATTGAGCTCAGGCCGAACTGGAGGTACAGATCGGCCATGAGCTGGTCAAGGTCCGGCCGGGCGGCCCGGCGTCGCCGCCCCGAACCGCGCGGCTTGACAGGAACGCCCGCCGCGCGCAGCATCCGGCCCACTCGCTGCCGGCTGATACCCACGATCCCGGCGATCTGGTAGGTGGACAGCCCCTGGCAGTTATAGAGATGGGTGACCCGCTCCCGCAGTGCCGCACCCGGCAGGTCCGCCGGGCCGCCGGGTTCCGTACTGGGCCCCCGCCACGCGGCCCCCGCGTGCGGGCACCGCCCCGCGGCACGGGCAGCAGTGCCTTCATCACGCACGCCGTCAGCCTCCGCCGTATGGCAGGGACCGTTGGCGGCATGCCCGCGATTGGACGGCGAGCCCCTCCGCCGTTGGCGAAAACAATACCCGGCTCAGCGGCCCAGCCCAAGACTGCCGTGCTACTGCTGGCCGCAGCGCTGCCCGTCAGGGTGCGAACCAGCCGGGCGCCGGCCCGCAGGTGCGGCTGCAGGCTGCGGGACGGCGCCGAATATGCGCTCGTACAGGTCCTGGCCGTAGCTCGTGGGCAACGGCTCGCCCTCACCGAGCCTGAACGTCCGCTGCCCGTCGGCCCGCCTCTCCGCCCGGAGGAAGAGGGCGGCGGGTGCCTGTTGCAGGAAAAGACTGTGCGCCAGGTCGAACTGATGGGTGACGAAGAAGACCTTGACGCCCGACTCCAGCAGGGCACGCACGATTTGCCGCGCGATCTCCGATCCCTCGCGTTCGTTCGTCGCCGCGAACGACTCGTTGAACAATATGACGGAGCTGGGCGTGATGTTGTCGGCGATCTCACTCATCCTGCTGAGCTCTTCATCTAGCTTCCCGCTGTTCATGTCCGCGTCCTCTTCCCGCTTGTAGTGCGTGAACAGGCCCTCGCAGACGTTGGCGGAAAATGACTCGGCAGCGACGAGCATGCCGCATTGCATCATCAGCTGGGCGAGGCCGGCGCTGCGCAGGAACGTCGACTTGCCGCCCTGGTTCGCCCCCGTGACCATCACAAGTGACTTGCCGTCGGCGTTGACGTCGTTGCCCACGGCCCGCGTCTCCAGCCTCAAGCTCAGGCAGACGTCGTACAGACCACGGCAGGAGAGCGCGAGCTCAGCCGCGGCCAAGGGAACGGGGAAGCACACCGGCTCGCCCTTCCGGGCGAGTTGCTCATGCAGGTTCAGGCAGCCGACGTAGAAGCCCAGCTCTCGGCGCAGCATAGTCAGGAAGCTGAGGATGTGGTCGGTCGACTGGGCGAGTGCGTTGGCCGCAAGGTTGATTCCCCGGCCGCGCAGTTCCGCGAGGGCTCTGGCACCGCTCTCGTCTCGGTCACTGATTCTCAAGGTGTATGCCGGGCGGTTGCTCACAGAGATCCGCTCGAGCAAGCTCCGTTTCACCTTCCGGCGCCTGCGCAGAACGTAGTTGACCCCCTTGTTTCCTTTGCCGAGCCCGGCACTGAGCAGCACTCCGTTGCGGAATCCCAGCTGCCGCAGATGATCTTCAACGGCCTGGAAGTAGTCATCGCCAAGCTCACGGGTAACCGCACCGAAGAATGCGGCGAAGCCGTCTGACCGGAAATCCGCGGCGTGCTCGTCGGCGATCTGCCGTAGCCTCCTGAGTATCCCCACGAACAGCTGCAGGACCTCCACGGACCGGCGCAGGACCGCGTCGGGATACTCGCTGAAAAAGCCACGGTAGACCTTCTTCTCGCCGTCGATCGCCTCGACCGCGATGGCGTAGATCTGCCTGACGACCGAAGCCTGCGCCAGGCAATCCGCGAAGACGCGCTGCCGATAGCTGATCGCCTCCGGCTCGGTCAGGCTGGACAGGACAGCCCGTCGTGCCACCTCGAACAGGAACCCGTCCCCGCGGGCCATGGCACCAAACAGCACATCCAGCCCAAGGTCCTGGGTCAGTGCCGGTTCGTTGGCCGGCAGTTCCCCTGCCATACTGAAGTCCCGGCCTGGGTACATGAGAAAGGCCTTCATGACGCCATCCGCCCCCTGAGTGCCTCGTACGTGAGCCCGTACTTCTCGGCAATGGCGGCGGCGTAGGCAAGCCCGTCGGCGGGTCTTCTGACGATCTTGTACGTCCGTACAGCGGGATTCTCGGGTGCGACCGTGCTCACCATGCTGACGATCGTCTCGCTCAGTGAAGCCATCTCGTCCACGAACGTGACGCATACGCACAGGAGATCAAGCTGGATCATCTTCTGCAGCACCTTCGTGCCGAGGAAAATAGCGTCTTCCAGCGTCGTGGAGGTGAAGATTTCATTCATGATGATGATGCTGCTGGCGGTGGCCTGCTCCAGGATCTCGCGGATCCTGATCAGGTCGTCCTCCAGCTTGCCCCGGAGGTCCTTGAGGTTCTCGCCCCTCTCGAAATGAGTAGACATCCGGTCGAACAGGAACAGTTGCGCCTGGCCGCCCGGCACCAGGCAGCCGATGCTGGCCAGGTAGTGCATCTGGCCGAAGGTCCGGGCAAAGGTGGTCTTGCCTCCCTGGTTGGGGCCGGACACGACGAAGATGCGCTCCGGGTCCTTGAGGTAGAAGTCGTTGCACACTACTGACTTCTCACCGGCCAGCTTGGTGGCTAGGGCCACGTCGAATGCGCCCTGGCCCTGGATCTCCTTCGACAGGCTGGAGACCTGCGGATAGCAGAACGTCAGCCCGGCGGGCTCGAAGCGCGCGACAAACTCGAGGCAGGCCAGGTAGAACTGAACTTCCCGGTCAAAATTCGCGACCTTTGCACTAAGGTATTCACGATGGCGATCGCAGTAGTCGTCCAGCGCCGAGAATATGTCGGGATACAGCTGTGCGACGAATTCAAGTATTGCTGCTTCAACGTGGTTCATGTCAGGCGATGCGGGGAACTTGGCCAGGTAATCCCGCACTGATCCCTGGCTGAACTTCTCGAAGGTGGCTGTCACGTCTGCGCTGTAGTCAGCTTCCATCTCATACTTGCTGACCTTGATCCGGTTATCCGTGATGTTCAGGGAGTACCTGATCCCGGACAACTGTTCCTTGAGGTCCTTCGTCTCGGCGGCGAGCAGCGTGAAAGCATCGGACCGCGCATAGTTCGCCAGGTACTCGCGGAAGGCCAGGAAGCCTCGCGACCTGATATCTGCCAGAGTCAGGCCGCCGGCCAGGGCGACCACGGCGTCGCAATATATTTCTGCCGCGTCCAGGAACCAGCTCTCCTGCTGGTATCTGTAATGCAGCTTGGCCGCCTGAGAAAGATGCTCGCGCATGGTCCGCATCTTCTGCGCAAATGATCCTATATGCCCGGACAGGGCCTTGCCTTCAAGATCGCGCAGTATGGCATGCCGGTAAGCAATCGCCTCGACGCTATTGAGGAGCGTGTAGAAAAATGGTTTGAGATCGTATTCCTGGCGGCCCGCGGTGATGGACTCCACGACCTGATCAAGGTTCAGGTCGGCAAAGAAGTCCGGCTCTTCCCGACCAGCAACGTCGGCCCTGTATCTGGGTTCGTCAAAAAGTATGCTGTGGAAAGGCAGGGAAAGGGTCACTGACGCTCCTCCCACGCTCGATGCGTGTCAGGGGCCGTCAGCGGCTTTGGCCACGGTTTCGTCAGGCGAGCCCCATCGCCTGCCCGTATTATCCCTCAGCTGTGCCCGTTCGGCCAGCCAGCCCGGCTCGCGGCCACCCGATGTCAGTGCTGCTGGGTACCATGAGGCACGACGCGTGGCGGAGGGACCCGCCTGCAACCGCGGCACGGCCGCCAATGGTTCCTGCCTGAGTAGGTGGGAGGCCCTGGGTGCGTGCGATGGACAGCAGCCCGCTGCTGGCAGCGCTCGACGAACTGTCCGCGCTGGCCGGAGAGCAGGCCCGCGGACTGCTGGATGGGCTTGGCGACAGGCTGCGGGAGCAGCGGTTGCGCGTGCTGGTCGTCGGCGAGGCTAAGCGGGGCAAGAGCACACTGGTGAACGCGCTGCTCGGCCGGGCTGTGCTGCCCTCGGGCGTCATCCCGCTCACCGCGTTGGCGACGACGGTTCGGCACGGCGGGGATGAGGGCGTCCGCGCCGTCTTCCGCGACGGGCACAGCGAACGGCTCCCCCTCGGCGCACTGGAAGACCTTGTCACGGAACGCGGAAACCCGGGTAACCGCCGGCAGGTCGCCACGGTCGCCGTGACGGTCGATGCGCCAGCCCTGGACCGGGGCATGGAGATCGTTGACACGCCAGGGATCGGCTCGGTGTATGAGCACAACACTGCCGAGGCGGAAGCGGCCTTGGAGACGATGGATGTGGCGGTGTTCGTGCTCACCGCCGACCCTCCGGTGTCGGCTGGCGAGCGTGCACTGATCAGCCGCGTTGCGGACCTGTCGGTGACCTTGTTCGTTGTGCTGAACAAGGCCGACTACCTGAGCGGGGATGGCGCGGCCGGAAGCGATCTGGCCGAGGCCGTGGAGTTCACGGCGCGGGTGGTGGGTGAAGCGGCGGGGCGGACGCTACACGTCTACCCTGTGTCGGCGCGGGCCGCGCTTACCTCCGGCAGCGACCCGGGCTTCGCCGCGTTCGCCTCCGACTTCACGGCGTACCTGGACACCGGGCGGGCAGCCGACCTTGAGCGGTCGGTCGCCGCGCACGCCCGGCGGGTGGCAGGGGCGCTTCAGGATGAGGCCGACCTCGCCCGCCGGGCAACGCAGATGCGCACGGGAGGCGCGGCCGACCGTGTTGCCGCGTTCAGCGCACGGCTGGCCGCTGTGACCGGCCGCAGCCGGGACGCAGCCGACCTGGCGGCAGCGGAATCGGCCCGGATGCTCACGGAGCTGAACGAGGCCGCGGGGCGGGCGGCGGCGGAACTCAGGGTTGCCGTCCGAGCCCGGCTTGATGAGTTCCTCGACGGTGAACTGCGGGCGGCGCCGGCCGATCAGATCGAGCGGAGGGGCCGGGACTTGCTGGCTGACCTGTCGGTGGAAGCTGCCGAATCCTGGCGGCGGGAACAGCGCGTCATCCTCGAAGAGGGCCTCGGCGGCCTGGACGCCCGGCTCACCGCAGACCTGCGGTCCGAGCTCGACGCGGTGCGCGATGCAGCGGCCGAGCTACTCGGGCTCGATCTGACCGTCCCCGGCCCCGGCGACCGCCTCCGGCCGGACCTGCGGTTCTTCTACGACGTCGCTGAGAATGTCGGCCAGACCGAGCTGCTGGCCGGCGCAATCCGCCGCCGGGTCCCCGGCGAGTGGGGGCGCCGCCGGGCACGCGCGCACCTGAACCGCGAGCTGGCTGACCTGGTACCCCAGCAGGTCGGCCGGGTGCGGGCAGACCTGCAGTACCGGCTGGCCGAGGCGACAAGGCAGCTGATCCGGGCCGCCGGGCAGCGCTACTGCGAGAGCACCGACCGGCTGGCGAGTGCCTTGCGCACGGCCGCGGATCTGGGGCAGGCCACGGCCCGGGACGCCGAGCGCGGCGAGCGAGAAATGACCGAACGCGGGCAGGCGCTACTTCACGTGCTCGCCCTGCTGGATTCCGCATCGTCACCGGCGGGTACGTGAGGTCACTGGTTGCCGGGGTGCCAGATACCCGCCGCGATCAGCCAGGGGTCAGGTCCTCACCAGCCCGTAGGGCAGGCTGGGCATGGCAGCGGCGATCTCGGCCAGCCGGTTGTACTTCGCCACGCGCTCGCCACGCGCAGGCGCTCCGGTCTTGATCTGCCCGCAGCCGGTCCCGACGGCGAGGTCCGCGATGAACGTGTCAGTTGTCTCCCCGGATCTGTGCGAGATCATCTGCGCGTAGCCCGCTATGCGGCAGATCGTCATCGCCCGCAGGGTCTCGCTGACCATGCCGATCTGGTTGACCTTGATCAGGGCCGCGTTGCCGATTCCGGCGGGCCGCCACCGTGGACGCCGCCGTCGCCGGCGGAGTATCCATCGGTGTCGGGAGTCCGCCCCGCCTGCTTGTCTCCGAGTGTGGTGTCCATCACAATGTCTGCAGCAATGAGGCTCGCCGGTAATCGCTGAGACACAGCTCGTTGACGCGGCCGCGAGCGGACGCGCCTGCCCGGGTTCCGGGCGAGTGGAGGCTGTGATGTTTTCTGCTCCCGATGCCAGCCATGATCAGTCCGCCGCGGTGACCCACTGCCGATTCCGGAGGGTGCTTGTCGCCTGGGATGCCTCGGCTGACGCCATGGCGGCGCTGCGGGCCGCGGCGGCTGTCGTCGGTGACGAGTCAGGGCACGTGGTTGCCCTCGCGATCGTGCCCGCGCGGCCGCACCTGGAAGGGGAGCGCGGCGTTGCAGGAGCAGGGTCAGCAGGTGCCGAGCGCGCGGAACGGATCTTCGAGCTCGTCAGGGAGTCGCTCGCGGCGACCTCGCGCGCCCGGCTGAGTCTCCAGATCGCGGAGGGTCCGCAGGTTGCCCGCTCGATCTGCGATTACGCCGACGAGCATGGCTTTGATCTGCTCGTGCTCGGACGCCATGGTGACGGCGGCCTGCTCCATCACCGGCTTGGCCATGTAGCGGAGGCCGCGGCGAAGTCAAGCAGAATCCCGGTCCTCCTGCTTAGCGCGCAGTAACTTCGGCGCCTCCGGCGGATCGACTCCGCGCCTCGGGCAAATGCCGGCCGGCCGGTGTATCGTGATCGGCATCACGCGATGAGGCTCGCGTACCGCCAGGCTGCTGCGGCCCGGCTGATGGCCTCTACCTGCACAGGCGTTACGGACGTCGGGACAACAGGTGGAGGCACGGGTGGGACCTCTGTTCATCCAGTTCCTGCAGAGTCTCGTGGTCCTCACTGCCGCCCCCCTCTACGCCGGGGTGCTGGCCCGGGCTGAGGCGGTGGCCGGCTCCAAGCGCGGGCCGAGTGTGCTGCAGCCTTACCGGGACCTGGCCAAGTTGCTGCGCAAGGGCAGCGCCATCAGCGACCAGGCGTCCTGGGTGTTCCGTGGTGCCCCGTTCGTGGCGTTCGCCTGTTACCTGACGGTGTCTGTGATCGTCCCCGTGATCACCAGCACGCCGCTGCCGCTGGCGTTCCTCGCCGACCTGATCGGCGGTGCCTTCGTCCTTGCCCTCGCCAGCTTCGTGATCTCGCTGGCTGGCTTGGACACCGCGAGCCCCTACGGGGGTCTCGGCGCGAGCCGGGCCAGCTGGATCGGCAGCATGGCCGAGCCCGCGCTGATCCTGGTGTTCTTCACGGTCGGCGCGGTGTCCGCGTCCGACAACCCCTACCTGATGAACCACGCCATCGCCTCTTCCCCGTACGTGCTGGTGCTCCCCACCCACCTGCTCGGCCTGGTGGCGTTTTTCATGATCGTGCTGGTGGAGAACGGCCGGATCCCGATCGACAATCCGGGCGGGTCCACCGAGATCTCGATGATCGAGGAAGGCCGGGTCCTGGAGTACTCGGGCCGCGAGTACGCGCTGGTGAAGTGGGGCAGCTGGATGAAGCTGTTCCTGATGTCGTCGATCTTCATGAACGTCTTCGTCATCCCCTGGGGGCTGGGCACCTCCGGCGACGTGCCCAGCGCCCTGCTCGCCATCCCAGTGCTGCTCGGCAAGCTCGCGCTGTGCGGGCTCGCGATCGTCGTGATCGACACCTCATTCGCCAAGCTCCGCTTCTTCCGGATCGCGGAGTTCCTCGGCGCGGCATTCCTGCTCGCCCTCGTCGGCATCGCCACCTCGTACGTGATCGGAGCGTGAGGCGTGGAGAAACTCGCTGCGACCAGCCCGGCAGGGGTGCTGCTCGACCTGTCCGGGGTGCTGATCCTGCTGCTGGCGTTCGCCTGCCTGGGCTCCAAGCTGTTCAACCGCTACGTCGCCTACTACGGCGCGCAATCGGTGGTGCTGTCATTCGCCGCGGCGGTCGTCGCGTGGACCTTCCACAGCATCGAGCTGTGGATCCTCGCCGTGCTCACCTTCGCGATCAAAGGGATCGGGATCCCCGTGGCCACCCGCCGGCTGCTGGTGCGACGGCTGGCCCTCAGTCGCGACACGGCCATCTCGACGGGCCTGTCCACCTCGCTGATCGCGGGCGGCGCGCTCACCGCGTTCGCCTACCTCGTCACCCGTCCCGAACTGATCCCCCGGGGCGTAGTGGCCGCGGCGGTGGTGCCGCTGTCCACCGCGGTGATCCTGCTCGGCGCGCTGGCCATGGTGGTCCGCCGGCACACGGTCGCCCAGCTGATCGGCTGGCTCATCGTCGAGAACGGTGTCTTCCTCGGCGCGATCACCCTGGTGGCGACCTTCCCGTTCATCGTGGAGGCGGGCATTTTCCTCGACATCGCCGCCGGGGTACTGATCATGCTGGTGTTCGTGTCCGGCCTGACCCGGCAGCTAGCTGAAGCTAGCGCTGGCGAGCTGAGAGGGCTGCGCGGATGACCGCCCTGGCGATCCTCATCGTGGCCGGCCCGCTGGCTGGCCTGGCCGCCGCGCTGGCTGGCGCCCGGGCCCGGGTGGCCGGAAGCGCTGGCGCGGCCGGGGCGGCCGTCTCGCTGGCGGCAGCTGTCATCCTGCTGGCTGCGCAGCTGCATCGCGCGCCGCTGCAGGGCGCTGGCGGCTTCCTGTACGTGGACACCCTGAGCGGTTTCTTCCTGCTCACCGTCAGCGGGGTGACCCTGCTGGCCGCGGTGGGCTCGATCGCGTACGTGTCAGCGGAGGAGGACGCCGGGGCGTTCAGCCCGTTCCAGGTGCGGCTGTACTTCGTGTTCTTCGGCCTGTTCGCGTCCCTGATGCTGGCGTCCCTGGAGACCGGCAACCTGGGGCTGCTCTTCGTCCTGGTGGAGGCGAGCACGCTGGCCAGTGCCGCCCTGGTCGGCCTGGAGGGGAAAGCGCGCTCGCTGGAGGCCGCCTGGAAATACGTGATCATCAGCTCGCTTGGCGTGACGATCGCGCTGGCGGGCACCCTGTACCTGTTCTACGCGGGCAGCGCCCTGCACCTCACCTCAAATCTGCGGCTGACCTGGCCCTACCTGTTCGTGCATGCGCACGCGCTGGCCCCGCAGCCGCTGCGCCTGGCCTTCCTGCTGGCCGTGGTCGGCTACGGCACCAAGGTGGGCCTGGCGCCGATGCACACCTGGCTGCCCGACGCGCACGCCGAGGCGCCGAGCCCGGCCAGCGCGATGCTTTCAGCGGCTCTGCTCAATACCGGGATGTACGCGATTATCCGGTTCCTGGCCATCGCCAGGGTCCGGCTCGGCGAGGCGTACCCCCGGGGGGTCCTGCTGGCCTTCGGGTTCGCCTCGGTCGTGGTCGGAGTCCTGTTCATGATCAGGAAGGGCAACTTCAAACGGCTGTTCGCGTACTCGTCCGTGGAGCACATGGGGATCATCGCGATCGCGCTCGGCTTCGGCGGGGTGCTCGGGCTGTACGGGGCATTGCTGCACACCCTGAACCACGCCGTCGCCAAGGCGGTCCTGTTCCTGGGTAGCGGGGATGTGGCGCTCCGCTACAAGACACGGGAATCCGGGCAGGTGCGCGGCCTGCTGGCGGCGGTGCCGTTCACTGGCGGGGCCTTGCTGCTCGGGTCGTTCGCAGTTCTCGGCTCCCCTCCCTTCGGACTGTTCCTGTCCGAATTCACCATCGTGCGGGCTGGCTTCGCGACAGCTAGCCCGGTTCTCCCGCTGCTGCTGCTCGGCCTGCTCGCTGTGGCCTTCATCGCGTTCGCGCGGACCACCGCCGGGATGGCGACGGGGGAATCACCGGCACCGCCGAGTCCCTATCACGGCCGCGCCGCGGCGTGGGCCGGGGTTGCACCACTAGCCGCGGGGCTCGTCATCTTGCTGGTTCTCGGCCTGTGGATCCCGGCAGGCCTGAACACAGTGATCATGCACTCCATGGCGGCGATCAGATGACCGCCGTGGAGCGCGGGCCCGCCGGGGCGATTAGCGGGCTCCTCGCCCTCGCCGACGCCGCCCCCCGCCAGGACGACAGCGGAACCCTCACCGCTGTCGTTCCGGTGGGACGCCTTGAGGAGGGCGTGCACCAGCTGGCCGCCAGTGGCGGCGCGCGGCTGGCCGACGTGTTCGCGGCCGATGGCGATACGGTCACACTTCGCCTGGTCTGGGCACTGGACGCCGAGCGTAAGTACCTCGTCACGGAGTCGGAAGTCGCAGCTGGGGAATACCCGCCACTCTCTGACATCGCGCCCGCCGCCTTCGTCGAGGAGTGCGAGATCTACGAGCAGTTCGGCATCCGGCCGGCCAATGCCAAGCCGCTCAACAGGATCGTCCTGCCACCGCACGCCGGGCCTGACTTCCCGCGCCTCGGCCATCAGCCGCCGGAGCCGCCCGCCGAAGTCCATATGCCGCATACCGTCGGCGGGGAAGCGTTCGAGTTCCCCTTCGGCCCCGTCCGGCAGGTCGGAGTGGAGTCTCTGTACTACGGCCTGGTCACCAGTGGCGAGGAAGTCGTCGACCTGTTCCTGTTCACCTGGCACAAGCACCGCGGCATCGAATACCGGCTGCGCGGCAGCACGCCCCGCGAGGCCATGTTCTACGTGCAGCGGACCGAGGGGCTCAGCGCCACCGGGGTGAGCTGGTCATTCGCGGCCGCGGTGGAGGCGGCACTCGGTGTGCAGCCGCCCGCACCAGCGGCCAGGACCCGGGCGGTCGCGCTGGAGCTCGAGCGGATCTATAACCACACGGCGGCCACCGCGGCGCTATGCCAGGCCACGGGCCTCTCGGTCGGCCAGTCCGCCGCCGAGATCGCGCTGGAGCGACTGCTGCGCCTCAACGCGGCGACCTTCGGCCACCGTTACCTGTTCGGCGTCGTGGAGGCGGGCGGCGTCACCCGCGCACCGGATGCCGAAGCGCTGCGCGCCGGGCTACCCGGCGCGTACGGCGAACTGCGGCGGGCCGCCGACGCCCTCCTTTCCACCAACTCCTTCATGGACCGGCTGGAGGCGACCGGGATCGTCACGCCGGACCGCGCGCTGCGGCTCGGCCTGGTCGGCCCCGTGGCCCGCGCGTCCGGTCAGCCGATCGACTCCCGCGTGGATCACCCGATGCCGCCCTATCACGAGCATCCGCCGTCGGCGCCGGTCCGCAGCGCCGGTGACGTCCTGTCCCGGTTCCAGGTGATGCTCGACGAAGCCGCCGAGTCGGTCAGGCTGATTGGTGACCTGCTCGACGACGGCACCGGGGCCGGCTCGGTGGCCCTGCCCGCCACCGCCGGAACCGGGCTCGGCTGGGCCGAGTCATCCCGCGGCGAGGCGCTGGCCTGGGTCGAGCTCGACGGCAGTGGGCGGATTACCCGGGCCCGGCTGCGCCCCGCCTCGGTGCGGAACTGGCGCAGTTTCGACGACGCCTGCCGGTCGCAGAACGTGTTCACCGACATTCCCATCATCGAGGCCAGCTTCTGGCTGACCGTCGCCGGCACGGCACGCTAAAGGAGGTGAACGCCGATGACGCTGTGGTTCCTTCGCGGCCTGCGCCGTGGCGTCGTCACCACGCACTACCCGCACCGCCCAGAGAGTTCGGCGGCGCTGCTGCCCACGCCGCCCTCGTTCCGCTCGGACGCCCTGACCCCGCAGGTCGCGGACCTGCTGTGCGCGGTGTGCCCGAGCCACGCGCTGCGCCGCGACGGCGAGGCGCTCCTGTTCGACGTGGGCGCCTGCACGGCCTGCGGCCGCTGCCAGGAGGTCGCGCCCGCGGCGGTCCGCGCCAGCGGGGAGTTCGAGCTGGCCACCGCCGACCGTGCCGCGCTTATCAAGCGGATCCCGCTGCTGGGAAGAGACTCATGACGCCGGGCCCCGTGCTGCTCCCGCCGCCAGGCCGGCCAGGCCAGCCGGGCGGGGGGCCTCCCGCTGAGGAGGAGCAGGTGGCCCGGAAACTCCGCGAACAGATCGCCAGCCAGTTCGGCCGCAGCCTGCACATCCGCACGCTGGACACTGGCTCGTGCGCGGTCTGCGAGCAGGAAATCCGGCTGCTCGCCGCGCCACACTACGACCTGCACCGGCTCGGCTTCTTCTTCACCCCCGCGCCGCGGCACGCTGACCTGCTCCTGGCGACCGGCCCGATGATCCGGGCCATGGACGTCGCGGCGCGCAAGGCTTATCAGGCGATGCCCGGGCCCAAGCTGGTGGTCGCCACCGGAGCCTGTGCCCTCGGCGGTGTGCAGGCGGCCGACGCGTTCGTGCACGGCCAAGTGTCCGAGATTCTCCCCGTCGACGTGTGGATTCCTGGCTGCCCGCCCAGCCCGCTCGCCCTGCTGCACGGGCTGCTGGTGGCCGTGGGCCGGCTCGCCGAGAAGGTCGGCGCCCTCAGCTTCACGGACGACCCAGGGATGGAGGAAGGCAGCACATGAACTCGCTGGCCTGGATGGTCGCGGCGGCGGCCTGCTGGGGGCTCGCCGCGCTCCTGCTGCTGGCTACTCCGCCGGCCAGGACCGGGGTGCGGGCAGCCTGCGCGGTGTCCGGGCTCGGCGGGATAGCGGCGCTGGCCGCCGGGGTGTCCTCGCTGCTGTCTGGGAACTCGCGCATGGTCAGCCTGGGCGGGTCGGTGGTGGTGGGCACGCTGCAGCTGCAGACGAGCAGCCTGGCCGGGGTGTTCACCGCGCTGCTCGGCCTCGTCGCGATCGGCACCGCGCTGTACGCCCCGCGCTACCACGAGCCCGGTCATGGCAGCGCCCTCTACCTGGCCATCTACAATCTCGCGCTGCTGGCCTGCCTCGCGGTGCTCGCCGCGGGCGGTGTGGTGACCTTCCTGGTGGCCTGGGAATCGATGGCGGTGCTCTGCTACCTGCTCATCCTGCGGCATCCGCGGCGCAGGTCCGTTGCGGAAGGAGGGTTTTGGTTCCTGGCCCTGTCCGAAGCCGGATTCGTGCTGATCATCGCGGCGTTCGTGATCCTCGCCACCAAGACGCACACCATGCAGCTTGACGTGATGGCCGCGCGGGAACACCTGGTTCCGGCGGGCTGGCGGGACACGGCCTACCTGCTGGCACTGGCCGGATTCGGCTTCAAGGCCGGCGTGGTCCCGCTGCACGTCTGGCTGCCCGAGGCGCACCCGGTCGCCCCCGCGGACGGGTCAGCGTTCCTGTCCGGGCTGGTGGTCAAGCTGGGCATCTACGGGATCGCGCTGTTCGCGTTCAGGCTGCTGCCCGGGGCGCCGGCCTGGCTCGGGCTGATTACCATGGCCGCCGGGGCGGTGACCGCCGCCATCGGCGTCCTGTACGCGCTGAGCGAGCGCGACATCAAGCGGTTCCTCGCCTTCTCCACCATCGAGAACACCGGGATCATCGTCACCGCGTTCGGCGCCGCCATGATCTTCGGTGCCTACGGCCAGCACGCGCTGTGGGCGTTCCTGCTGCTGGCCGGCCTCTACCATGTGGCCAGCCACGGGACCAGCAAGACACTGCTGTTCCTGGAGGCGGGCGTGGTAGAACACGCCACCGGCACCAGGGACATGGACCGGCTCGGCGGGCTTATCCACCGGCTGCGCCGCAGCGCGGTCATCACGTTCACCGGGACGGTCGGCATCGCCGCCCTCCCGCCACTGAACTGCTTCGTCAGCGAATGGCTGATCTTCCAGGGACTCTTCCAGGGCTTCCGGACCGGCAGCCACCTGCTCGGCATCCTGATCGTGCTGGCCGCCGCGGCACTCGGGCTGACCAGCGGACTGGCCATCTACGCCTTCGTCCGCGGGTTCGGAATCCCGTTCCTCGGCATGCCGCGCACCCGGCAAGCCGCTGCCGCCACCGAATCCGGCCAGCCGGTCGCCGGGCCAGCACTGCTGGCCGTGTGCTGCGTCGCGCTCGGAGTAGGAGCACCGCTGATGCTGATCGCGCTGTCCCGGGCGGTGCGTACGGTCACCGGCGTGGGCCTGCGGCCGGTTCTGCTGCCAGGGAACCTGACCGTGATTCCCGCGCACACTGACTTCTCGGCGTTCTCCCCCACCTACCTGGCGGCGTTCATGCTCGCTGTGCTGATCGTCCCGCTGCTGATCTATCTGGCTGGGCGGCCGCGCGCCAGGAGCGTCACCGTACCGGTGTGGGACGGCGGCATCCTGGAGTTCAAGCCCCGCATGCAGTACTCGGCGATGACGTTCTCCGCCCCCACCCGGGTCATGTTCGACGCGCTCTACCGGCCGTCGGTGTCGGTGCGGCGCGCGTCCGACGATCCCGCGGGCCGGTCCGGGCCGGTGCATTACGAGTCCCAGGTCACCCCGGTCTTCGAGCGCTACCTCTACCGCCCGGTCATCCGGGCCTTCGAGTGGCTCTCCGACGTGGTCCGGCCGCTCCAGTCCGGCGACGTCAACCTTTACCTTTTCTACGTCTTCGCGATGCTCCTCGTCGCGTACCTGCTCGGCGCCATCTGACAGCCCGCCCGCGTGTCCATCGGCCCATGCCCCTGTCCCGGACCGCCGCCCCCCTTCACCCGTGCAATCGAGCAAACAGGATTGATCGATTTATTCTGTTTGATGTACCGTGGCGCGGGTGGAGTCGGTGCACCGGCGCGGAGAGCTTGGGCCGCCGGATTTCCTTCAGCTGGCGGGGCACCCGCTGCGCTGGCGGCTGCTGAGCGAGCTTGCCCGCAGTGATCGCCGGGTCCGCGAGCTGACCAGCCTGCTCGGCCAGCGGCAAAGCCTCATCTCCTACCACCTTGGCCGGCTCCGGCGCAGCCGCCTGGTGTCGGTGCGGCGCAGCTCGGCTGACGGACGTGACGCCTACTACAGCATCGACCTGGCGCGCTGCGGCGAGCTGCTGTCGGCGGCCGGGGCAGCGCTCCACCCCGGCCTGCGGCTGTCCGCCCCGCCTCCCGCTAGCCCCGGCGAGCAGCCGGCCCGGGCCCGGGTCCTGTTCCTGTGCACAGGAAACGGCACCCGCTCCCAGCTTGCCGAGGCACTCACCCGGCATCTCACCGCAGGCACCGTCGAGGCCGCCAGCGCTGGCAGCCATCCCCGGCACGTGCACCCCAACGCCATCCGCGTGCTGCGCGAGCACGGCATCGACCTCACCGGCGCGCGATCGAAGCACCTGAGCACGTTCACCGGCCAGCACTTCGATTACGTCATCACCCTGTGCGACAAAGTACGGGAGATCTGCCCCGGCTTCCCCGGCCACCCGCAGCTCATCCACTGGAGCATTGCCGACCCGGCCCGCGAAGGCGGCACCGACGAGGACAGCTACCCCGCTTTCCAGCGCGCCGCGGCCGGCATCGAAACCCGGGTCCGCTTCCTGCTCCGCCTCATCGCGCAGGCGCCGGCTCCGCCGCTCCCCCTGGACTCACGGTCCGCTCCAGCGCGAGCGGGCGGGCGGGCCCAGCCGGGCGAAGTCCGATGAGCCAGGCAGGACACCGTACGTGACATCGCAGCCCCGCGCAGAGGGCGCGCCCGCGCCGGCCGAGGCCGGCTTGCTCACGGTGGTGCGGGAGTGGGGCCGGATCGGCTGCATCGGGTTCGGCGGCCCGCCGACGCACATCAAGCTGCTGCGCGACCTGTGCGTCGAACGCAAGCAGTGGCTGGACGCGCGGGAATTCGAGGACGCGGTCGCCGCGTGCAACCTGCTGCCCGGCCCGGCGTCCACCCAGCTGGCCATCTTCTGCGCCTGGCGGGTCCGCGGCCGGGCCGGCGCGCTGGCCGGCGGGGCCGCGTTCATCATCCCCGGGCTGATCTTGATCCTGGCGCTGGCCGCGCTGTTCCTCGGTTCTCCGCCGCTGTGGGTGAAGGGCGCCGGCGCGGGCGCCGGAGCGGCGGTCGCGGCGGTCGCCGTGCAGGCCGGTTCCAGCCTGCTCCCGGCCAGCTGGCGCCGCGCGGAGCAGGCGAGCCGGGCCCGCTGGCTGGGTTACCTCGCCGCCGGGGCGGCCGCGGCCGCCACGATCGGCCCGTGGCTGGTGGTTGTCCTGCTCGGCTGCGGCGCAGTGGAACTGGCCGCGCAGCACAGCCACCGGGACGGGGACCGTGCCGCTGGCATCGCGCCGGTCCCGCTGCTGGCGGCCGGCGCGATCGGCGGCGGGGTCACGCTGTCGCTGGCCTGGGTGGCGTTCAAGGTCGGTGCGCTGTCCTACGGCGGGGGCTTCGTGATCATCCCGCTGATGCAGGCCGATGCCGTCAGCCACTACCACTGGATGACCGGCGGCCAGTTCCTGAACGCGGTCGCGCTCGGCCAGATCACCCCCGGGCCCGTCGTCCAGACCGTCGCCGTGGTCGGCTACGCGGCAGCAGGCCTGGCCGGCGGCCTGCTGGCCGCCGCGGTCGCCTTCACGCCGTCGTTCGCGTTCATCCTGCTCGGCGCACGCCACTTCGACCGCCTCCGCGGCAACCAGCAGGTCAGCGCGTTCCTCAGCGGCGCCGGCCCGGCCGCCATCGGCGCGATCCTCGGCTCGGCCATCCCGCTGGCCCGCGCCCTCACCCAGCCCTGGCAGTACGCGGTCCTGGCCGCGGCCGCCGTCCTCCTCCTGCTGCTGCGCCGCGGCGTGGTGCTGACCCTGCTGGCCGCCGGGGCGGCCGGGCTCCTCATCGCCCTGGCTGGCGGCCCGCTGCCACACTGACCGGCTCCCCGCAGGGCGCTTCTACCGGCTCTCGTCCGCCAGCGGCCCAGTGTGTGGCTTGCGGGCGGCGAGCCGTTCGACGATGCCCAGCTTGAACCGGTCGTGGTCTTCGACGGTGAACCCGAGCGCCTGCACGTGCCTGACCGGCCGGCGCCGGAAATGCTCACCGCCGGCCGGGACGCTGACCACCTCGATCAGCCGCTGTGCCGCGCGGGCATACCAGGGCGAGGCCTCGACGTGGTCGGCGAGCAGAAGCAGCCCACCCGGGCGCAGTACCCGGGCCATCTCCTGCACAGCCCTCCGGTCATCGGGGATCGCGCACAGCGAGAACGTGCACACCACCGTGTCGAAGCACGCGTCCGGAAAGTCCAGCGCCTGCGCGTCACCCTGGCGCAGGTCCACCTCCCGGCCCAGCTGCCCGGCCCGGTCCCGGGCGATCTGGAGCATCGCCGGGCTCCACTCCATCCCGGTCAGCCGCACGCCGTCCGGGTAGCAGGCCAGGTTCAGGCCGGTGCCGATCGCGACCTCCAGCACCTGGCCCTCGGCCCTGGAGCAGACCCAGTCGCGGCTGCCGGCGAACAGGTGCCGATCGAAGAATGCCATCTGCCTGTCGTAGGACCCGGCGTGCTTGTCCCAGTAGCGGCGCAGCCGCTCCTGGCGGCCTGCGTGCGGCATTAGCTGTCCCCTTTCCTGGTGGGGATTCATCAGATGTCAGCTGGCTGGGGTGGCGGGTGAGGCTTTGCGGGCGGCGGCTTCGAGGGCGGCTACCGGGAGCCAGCCATCGTGTTTCCACACGATTTTGCCGGAGGCGGAGGTGAGCACGTACCACGGCTGGTCGGCGACGCCGTATCCGTCGGCGAGCCGGCCGGTGGTATCGAGGGCGACCGGGTAGCTCAGCGGCTCGCCGAGGTGCGCCAGGTAGGTGCCGGCCGCGCCGGGGGACGGCTCGGTGGCCGCTTCGTCGACGGCGGCCAGCTGTGGCAGCGCGGCGTGCCGCGCCGCCTGGGCGTACTGGTTCAGTGCGGTGAGCTGGGCGCGCAGGCCGGAGGTCTCGGTCAGCCAGGTGGCGAAGAACAGCACGAGATGGGGGCGGCCGGGCCCGAGGGTGAGCGAGCCGGAAGGCACGGCCGGCAGCGTCGCCGGCGCGGTGGGGGCGAGGCCGCCGATGTAAGCCAGCGAGCGCTGGCTGGCCAGCCGCGGCCGGCCGGGCAGGAGGCTGGCGGCCTCTTGAGCCAGGATCTGCGCGGCCTGGCCGATGCTGGCGTAAGCCATCGTGGTCAGGTAGAGCTTCTGCTCCCGGCCGCGCTGGTCGATCACGTACACCGCCGGGGTGTGGTCGATCTGACCGGCCTGGATCTGGGCGTAAATATGGTAGGCCTTCCAGACCGCCCGCAGCTGCGCGGGTGAGCCGGTCAGGAAGTCCCACTGGTTGATCATGCTATGGGCCTGGGAGTAAGCCATGACGTCGGCCGTTGCCGTGGCTTGCGGGTTCGCGTTGACCCCCAGCAGCTGCACGTGCTCCCCGGCGGTGCCCAGCAGTTCCTTCGCCTCCAGCATGCTGACGGTGGTCAGCGGGCACACAGTCGTGCACTGCGAATCGTTGAAGGCCAGGATCACGACCTTGCCGCGGAACTGGCGCAGTGACATCGGCTGGCCGAACTGGTTGACCAGCCGGAAATCCGGCGCTGGCAGCCCGCCCAGCGAGGAACCCGGGTCGAGGTCGGGGTTGGCCGCGGCCGCCTGCGCCTGCCCGCCACCCGCCTGCGCCGCCGGGCTGGCCGGGCTGGCGGCGCTTGTGCCGCACCCGGCCATGGCCAGCAGCCCGGCCATGACCCCAGCCCGCACCGGTATCCGCCGCAGCCGCCCGGCCAGGGTGCTCTTATCCACGGCGGTCATCCTAGCCAGGCTCCCGGGCGTCCACGCCAGGACAGCAGGCCCGCCCGGGCCGCCTACGACATCCAGGTCGACGCACCTAGCCGCAACGCCGACGTCATCCACGCCTCACAAGTGCTGTCATCGATCCGCCGGCCGCGAGCGCTACATCGCCTCCCCGATGGCGCCACCCCACCCGGGGTGGGGTATGCTGCCTCCTGGATGAGGAGGCCCGAGATGATCGCCACTTACAAGCGCGAGGCACTGCTGCGGCTGAAGACGGTGCGGGGTCATATCGACGGCGTGATCGGCATGGTCGAGGACGAGG
>OBLW0100000651.1_pt1 | contig 29495 bp, 22 predicted proteins | sample 1520161 | NCBI WGS metagenome assembly OBLW01 (sample SAMEA3539309, study PRJEB22396) | soil metagenome | biome: tundra; feature: field; material: soil | place: USA | collected 2010-05 | depth 0.15 m
ATTTTCCGGCGGTGATCGCGGAGGATATGGAGTCAAGCCAGGTCAGCATTTTTGCTGTGCGGGCGCAGACGAATGAACTGCATTCGCGCATGCAGATGACAGAAATCGTGAACCGGCGCAAAATCCGGCACGCGCACATGGTCAATATCAAGAAGCGGATCATGCTGGAAGGCATGCGCGCCGACTTTCTGAAAGTTGATCGTTTGAGCGTCAAGGTGATGGAGCGGTTGCGCAACGCGAAGCAGGTGCGCGCCAAGACCCCGGCGGGCACGGATCTGGTGGCGGATTTGAATCCCAATTATCGCTGGGTAAAAACGAGCGGAATTATCAGCACCGAAAAGTGGGGGAACCTGCCGGGCGGCGAGGTATTTACGACCCCGGGCGAGGTGAACGGCACGTTTGTGATTGATGGAGTGGTTGGCGATTATCTGTGCGAGAAGTTTGGCGCTTTGAAAGAGCACCCGCTGACCATTCAAATCAAGGGAAACCGGCTGATCGAAGCACATTCGTCGAACAAGGAATTGAAAGACGATTTCTGGGCCTACACGCATACCGACGAAAACAGCAACCGGGTAGGCGAGTTTGCCATTGGCACCAACATCGAACTGAAAGATGTGATCGGCGAAATTCTGCAGGACGAAAAATTCCCCGGCGTCCATATCGCGTTTGGAAATCCGTACGGCGCGCATACCGGAGCCGAGTGGTATTCAGCGACGCATATCGATGTGGTCGGGCGGAATTTCGATATCTGGGTCGATGGCGAGCAGATTATGCGGGCCGGGCAGTTTTTGATCGAAGCGTAGGGAAGCCGTCAGCCATCAGCCGTCAGTAAAAGCGGCCGGTTTAGCGGTTCGTATCAGGGCATCGCTTCAGCGATGCCGTTGGGCGCGGTGATAACCCCCCTTTAGGGGCTCGGCTAGCGCTGGACGGGCAGGGGCGCCGTCACTCCACGACACTTCGATGATTCCTTCCTACCGGCAAGACTTCAACTCGCGCTTCACTCCTGAGAAGTACGATCGGTTGCGGCGGGAGATGACTTCGCGCTGCGGGATGGAAGTTCCTTTTGCGCTGTGCGAGACTCCTTGCTTTTTTCCTGACGCGTTGGTCCAGCGACTGTCGAATGACGGCGAGGCGCTGATCCATCAATTGGTGGAGAATCCGGATTATCTGAAGCGCTCCGACACTTCGATTCCGGCGCAGTTTCGCGTTCCGAATGAACCGGCTCATCCGATGTTTATTCAGGTCGACTTCGGATTGGTGCGAGATTCGGCAGGCGAGCTACAGCCGAAATTAGTCGAACTACAGGCTTTCCCTTCTCTTTACGCTTATCAGCCGGTGTTGGCGCAGGCCTACATCGATGTGTTCGCGCTCGATCCCGGGCTTCGTTATTTTTTGGGTGGGCTGGATGCGGATTCTTACCGGCAGCTTCTGCGCGATGCAATAGTGGCGGATCACAATCCGGCCAATGTTGTGTTAATGGAAGTACATCCCGAGGAGCAGAAGACGCGCCCCGATTTTTTGCTGACCGAGAAGTTGCTCGGAATCCGCACCGTCTGCATCACGAAAATTCGCAAGGAAGGCCGACGACTTTTCTATGAAGAAGCGGGAAAGCTCATTCCGATCGAGCGAATTTATAACCGCACCATCGTCGATGAACTGGAACGCAAGGGCATAACTCCGCCATTCGATTTTCGCGACGATCTCGAGGTGGAGTGGGCGGGGCATCCGAACTGGTATTTTCGGATGAGCAAATATTCCATTCCTTACTTGAAGCATCCGTCGGTGCCACGGACTTGGTTTCTGGATCAACTGCGGGAAGTGCCCGGCGACCTGGAGAATTTCGTGCTCAAGCCGCTCTATTCATTTGCTGGCCTGGGCGTAGTGATTGCGCCATCGCGCGGCGATATCGATGCGATTCCCAAGGCCAAACGCAGCGAATATATTTTGCAGGAGCGGCTGAACTTTACTCTCGTGATTGAAACCCCGCACGGCGCGACCAAGGTCGAACTGCGGATGATGTACGTCTGGCTCGATCACCTAAAGCCAGTGATGATCATCCTGCGTTTGGGACGCGGCATGATGATGGGCGTCGATCACAACAAGAACATGGCGTGGGTCGGAGGGTCGGCCGCGCTGATGAGTGGATAGTTCGCCGGGGTACCCCGTTTCTTGCTGTGCAAGGAGCGGGCGCTGCGATCATAAACGACGTTTCTATCGATCCCGGACATTTTTCTTATTCACCTATCCAGATTTGATTGACCCGGACAATATGACCGCCTAACATTACCCCTTCACCAGCGGCAACCAACTTTCGGACCTGTAACTAGAATCAAAAGCAACAGCCGCGGGCGGGGGCGCCCGCGCCACACAGTATCTTATGGAGATTGTCGGCCAGACCGTTTCCCACTACCGCGTGCTGTCGAAGCTAGGCGGCGGCGGGATGGGAGTGGTTTACGAGGCGGAAGACATGCGCCTCGGCCGTCATGTCGCGCTGAAATTTATTCCTGAACATCTCGCCAAAGACCCACGCACACTCGAACGCTTTATGCGCGAGGCGCGGGCCGCTTCCCAACTCAACCACGGCAATATCTGTACCATCCACGACATAGAGGATAACAACGGGCATCCGTTCATTGTGATGGAGAAGCTCGAAGGCGAAAGCCTGAAGCAGCGAATCCATGGCAAACCTCTGGAGATCGACGACCTGCTGGATATAGCAGTGCAAGTGGCAGACGCGCTCGCGGCGTCCCACGCCAAGGGCATCGTGCATCGCGATATCAAACCGGCAAATATTTTCCTGACTCCCAATGGACAGGTAAAAATTCTGGATTTCGGTTTGGCGAAGCTGGCCAAAGACCAGAGCCTGGGCATGACCACCGACTCGTCGCTGGAAGAATCGCTTACCCAGGTGGGAGTGATTCCCGGGACAGCGGTCTATATGTCGCCGGAGCAGGCGCGGTCCGAAGATCTCGACGTGCGCAGCGACATCTTTTCGTTCGGCGTGGTGCTGTTCGAGATGGCGACCGGCAAGAAGCCCTTCACCGGAACGAACGTAGTCATGACTCTGCACGCGGTCATCAATTCGAAGCCAGCGTCACCGCGGTCAATCAATCCTACCGTTCCTCCCGAACTCGAAGTCATTATCGGAAAGGCGATGGAGAAAGACCGCAACCTTCGCTACAAAAACGCAACCGAGATGAAGGCCGACCTGGTGAAGCTAAAGAAAGGGACGGACCCGACTCTAAGGAGCGGCCTGCGCCAGGCCATCGGCCTGCAGCCGGCAACGAAAACTTTCGCCAAATCAAGTTCGAAGCTGAAGTGGGCCATCGTCGGACTGGCAGCAGCGCTGCTCATGGTAGTCGCGGCCGCGGGGACGTGGTGGTTGAAATATCACGTACCGCCAGAAAACACAAGCACGCGGGCAATCGCCGTACTGCCGCTGCAGAATCTCCAAAAAGATGACGAGAGCGAATTTTTGCGGTTTTCGCTGGCGGATGAATTTGCCAATGCTCTCATGTCGGTGCCGGCGCTGGAAATCCGGCCTTCGACCGCAACCCACAAGTATGAAGGCGACGACCCGGTCAAAGCGGGGCGCGAATTAGGCGTCGGCACAGTCATTACCGGACATTTTCTCAAGCAGAATAATTCGGTCAAGGTCACGCTCGAAGCCGTAGACGTGAAAGACAACAAGGTGATCTGGACAGGAACTCTGGAGTCGCCAACCGACAATTTGATCAGCCTGCAAAACCAGATGTCGAAAAAAGTGCGCCACGAACTGATGCCAGCACTGGGCTTGGCAAAGGCTGCCGTAGAGAATAGCAGTGCTCCCGCGAATCCGAAGGCATATGAACTGTATTTGCGCGGATTTGGCATGGCGCACGACGGCACCGCGAACAAGGATGCGATCGCGCTCCTGGAGCAAGCGGTAGAACTGGATCCAAACTACGCGCCAGCCTGGGAGGAACTGGGGTGGCGATACCACTTCGACGCGAGTTATGCCAACGGAGGGAGCGCGGCGTACGAGCGCTCAAGTGCCGCCTACCGGCGTGCAATTAAGCTGGAACCCAAGCGGGTCGTCGCTTCCGCGATGCTGGCCGCGACTGAGGTTGAGACGGGCAATCTTGACAAGGCCTATGAAGATGCCAAGGCCCTGGTAGCTCTGCGCCCCGACAGTGCGATGGCGCATTATTCACTAGCCAAAGTGTTGCGCTATGCCGGCAGGCTGGACGAGGCGCAACATGCATGCGACAAGGCGCTGGCCATCGATCCGAAAAACTACACCTGGCGTTCTTGCGCGTTCGCGTTTTTTGAGCAGGGCAAATTGGATCGCGCCCGGGTCTACATGAATCTCGATACGGGTTCGGAGTGGTCAAAAGCGACCCTGGTCTGGATCCTGATGCGCGAAAGAAAGATGACCGAGGCGCGCTGGGCGGCGCAGCAGATGACGGATAATCCCGTCTGGATGCGAGGATTCGTGCAAGCTTGCTTGAACAACACTCCGGCAGCCGAGCTTCACCGGATGGCGGAAGCGGCTGAGAGAGAACTGTTGCCGGGACAAGATCCCGAGTCCAAGTACTCCCAGGGCACAGTGTTGGCGGCGTGCGGGGAAAAAGAGATCGGATTCCGATTTTTGCGCCAGGCGGTGGCGGGAAACTATTGCTCGCATGAGGCATTGCAATCGGACCCGCTGCTGTCGGCAGTGCGCGGAGACGCAGATTTCCGGCCCGTTCTCCAGGCGGCAGATGACTGTGCGCGGAAATTCGCGACGGCGCAAGGGTTGGTCAAGTAGAAGAGAGCTTCGTGAGTACCCATTGCTGGAAGATCCACTGAATCGATCCGCGCAATATATTTGCTCCCTTCATTCGATAGAATCCATCAGATGGTCATGTTTTCAAAGTGGACGTTCGAGCCCGGATTGGTGCGCAAGAAACTTGGAACAGCGGTCTTGGCGGCGATTTTGGCGGCGCCAGCCGCGACGGCACAGCACGAGGAACCGGCTCCGGTCAATCCTAAGGCCGCTGCCGCCGTCGATCGCTATTACGAACCGCTGCCGCAAGAGACCGGCTCGAATGGTCTGAAGCTTATGCTGCGGCGCTTGGAAACGACCGGGCGCTTGATGCAGGTGGATGCGCATCCGGATGACGAAGATGGCGGCATGCTGACGTTCGAGGCGCGCGGCCAAGGCGTGGCGACGCTGCTGATGACGCTGAACCGCGGCGAAGGCGGACAGAACAAGTTGGGCAGCAATCTGTTCGACGTACTGGGTGTAGTGCGGACTCTGGAGGTGTTGGCCGCCGACCGCTATTACGGCGTGGAGCAGCGGTTCTCGCGAGTCGCGGATTTCGGGTATTCGAAAACTCCAGAAGAGACTTTTCAGAAGTGGCAAGGGCATGACGTCGCACTTGCCGACATCGTGCGCGTGGTCCGCACGTTTCGTCCGGATGTGTTGATTGCGCGCTTCTCAGGAACGGAGCGCGATGGGCACGGTCACCACCAGGCGTCGGCGATCCTGACTAAAGAGGCATTTCGAGCGGCGGCCGATCCGAATCGTTTTCCGGAGCAGATTACAGAAGGATTGCAGCCGTGGCAGCCGAAGAAGCTGTACATTGGAAATGTGTGCGGCTTTGGCGCATCGACCTGCGACCCAGCCAATTACACTGTCAAGCTGAACACCGGCAAAGAAGACCCGCTGCTGGGAATGTCCTACGTGCAGTTTGCCGTGGAGGGATTGCGGCATCAGGAATCGCAGGCGCTGGGCGGCGTCTCGGTTCCCAAGGGCGACCGGTTTGCGTTCTACAAACTGGTGGATTCGGTGGTGGACTCGCCGAAAGACAAAGAAGGCCACGAGCAGGGCTTCTTCGATGGTATCGACACCACGCTGCCAGGGCTCGCCGGCAGATTACGCGGCGAAGAGAAGAAGGTGCCGTGGCTGCGAGGTGAGTTGGGATCAATCGCAGCGAAGATCGATGCGGCAGCAATCGCTGCAGAGAAAGATCCTATGACTGCGGTGGGCCCTCTAACCGCCGGCAGTCTGTTGCTTGGAAAACTCAGCAAGCGAATCCAGGAATCGGAACTCTCGACGCAGGATAAGAATCGTGTTCTGCCGACGATCGACGAGAAATGGAGCGAGATTGGCAAGGCGATCGCGCTCGCCCGGGGCGTAACGTTGCATGTCGTGGTCGATGCCCCGGTGGGAACGAACCCGCAGGATGCTTTTATGGCGGTGCCCGGCCGCACGTTCGAGGTCACCGGGAAGGTAGTGGCTGCGGACGGCTCCGCTGTAGACTCAAATATCAGCTTGTTGCTTCCCGAGGGATGGAATTCTCACGTTGTATCGCGAGCAACCGGGGGGAACGGGAGTATCACACGTTTTAAAGTGTACGTACCTCCAACCGCGAAACTCACGCGGCCGTATTGGCATCGCAACGATCCGGAGACCGAAGCCCTCAACACAATTGACGATCCGCAGTATCAAACCCTGCCCCTCCCGCCACCCCCGGTGGGCGCGTTGGCCATGATCGCCAAGCCGGGAGCGGGCGCGCTGTCGGCCACATGCATGGTCCGATATAAGGATGCTTCGGGAGGAATTGCCGAACGTCCCCTGGCGGTGGCGCCGGCTTTTTCGGTGCTGCTGAATCCGGGCGAACTGGTCATCTCAACCGAAGACGGACCGCAGCCCAAGGTGAAGGTGGATGTGGCCGGCAATCTTGATCCGCGGACACTACAAACAACGCACTGGGCGGGCGATCCCGAGAAGGATGAGGGGGTGCTGCGGCTCGATGCACCGGAGGGATGGCGAATCGAACCAGCAGAAACACCGCTTGAGTTTCATGAGCGCGGCGAACGGCAGAGCGCGGACTTCGTCGTCCATCCCGGGAACCGAACCGAGGGAAGAAAGGAAATTCGGGCGTCGCTGAAGAGCGGACACCAGCGCTACGAAGAGGGCTACTCCGTCGTGACCCGCGAAGATCTCGGCACCTTTTATTACTACCAACCGGCGGTGCAGCGGGTGTCAATCGTCGATGTGAAGGTCCCGAAAGACCTCAAGGTCGGCTACATCATGGGCGCGGGCGATGACATTCCGACGGTGCTCGAGCAGATCGGGATGAATGTCACGATGATTCCGCCGGAAAAGTTGGCCAGCGAGGATCTGAACCAGTACCAAACAATCGTTCTGGGCATCCGCGCCTATGACACCCAGAAGGGCGTGATTGACAACAACCGACGGCTGCTCGATTTCGTCGACCACGGTGGACGCTTGGTCGTGCAATACAACACGCTGGGATCGTTTGGGGTTCCGATCGATTTTAATTCCGGCAAGTATACGCCGTATCCGGCTACCCTCGGCCGGTCGCGGGTTTCGGTCGAAGAGGCCCCAGTCGCGATTCTCGATCCCGCAAATCCGATCTTTCATTCTCCGAATGAAATCACGCAGAAGGACTTCGAGGGCTGGGTGCAGGAGCGTGGCCTCTACTTCATGACGCAGTGGGATTCGAACTTCACGCCGCTGCTTGAGTCGCACGATCCGGGCGAAAGCGAACAAAAGGGCGGACTGCTAGTCGCGCACTATGGCAAAGGGACTTATATCTACACGGGGTATGCCTTCTTCCGGCAGCTGCCGGCGGGCGTGCCGGGGGCGGTGCGGCTGTTTGTGAATTTGGTGAGCGGTCGTTAGTCGTTGGTCGTTAGTCGTTCGGGAGTCGTTGGCGAGCGACGAATCGAGGTCACTCAGCACGAAGTTCGCCAACGACTAACGACCATCGACCAACGACCGATCTCATGACAATTCCCCCCGAAAGATCATCCGACAAGCCGCAACTGGTGCGTGGCCTCAGCCTGGGCTCGGCGACTGCGCTGAACATGATTGACATGATCGGCGTGGGGCCGTTTATCACGATCCCACTGATCATCACCGCGATGGGCGGTCCGCAGGCCATGTTGGGATGGATACTGGGCGCGGGGCTCGCCATCTGCGATGGCCTGGTATGGGCCGAGTTGGGCGCCGCGATGCCGGGCTCGGGCGGGTCTTACCGATATTTAAAAGAAATCTACGGACCGCAAAAATTAGGCCGCCTCGTTTCGTTCCTCTTCATCTGGCAGTTGTCGTTCAGCGCTCCCCTATCCATCGCTTCGGGAGCCATTGGCCTCTCGCAGTATGCAGCTTTTTTCTGGCCCAGCCTTGAGCATGTCTGGTCAACGCGTACTTGGACGCTGAATCTTCCGCTGATCGGGCCGCTGCAACTAAGCTGGGTCGCGATGCCAGCGACCGTGGTCGCGATCGGGGTTTGTGCCCTCACCGCATTTTTGCTCTACAGAAAAATCACGGCCATCTCGCGCCTCACCAAAGTGCTCTGGACCGGCGTGATGGCGACAATTGGTTGGATCATCTTTACTGGCTTAACTCACTTCAACGCCCATCAGGCCTTCACATTGCCTCCGGGGGCGTTTTCTTTTTCACGCGACTTCTTTCACGGACTCGGCGGGGCGATGCTGATCGCTTCCTATGATATTGGCGGGTATTACAACGTCTGTTTTCTAGGGGATGAAGTCAAGGACCCAGGCAAAAATATTCCCCGGGCGCTGCTGCTATCCATTTTGGCGGTCGCGAGTCTTTATATCGTGATGAATGTCAGTATTCTCGGCGTCATCCCCTGGCGAGAGCTGATGCAGTCGGGTGCATCCGGCAGCAAGCTGTACGTCGTCTCGATCATGATGCAACGCGTATACGGACACGGCGCGGCGTCCGCTATTTCAGTGCTCGTAATGTGGACCGCCTTCGCTTCTGTATTTTCACTTACGCTTGGCTATTCGCGTGTACCCTACGCCGCCGCGCTCGATGGTAATTATTTCCGGGCCTTTGCGCGGGTCCATCCGAAGTATCAATTTCCTTACGTTTCGCTGCTGGCGCTGGCGGGAGTCGCAGCGCTTTTTTGTTTCTTGCGGCTCGCAGATTTAATCGCCGCGCTGATCGTGATCCGAATCGTCTTGCAGTTTCTGGTGCAGAGCATCGGAGTGATCGTGCTGCGCATCCGCCGGCCCGACCTGCCGCGGCCCTTTCGGATGTGGCTCTATCCGCTTCCAGCCTTGATCGCGGCGGCCAGCTTCCTGTTCATTCTGATTTCCCGGAAGAATTTTCTCCGCGAAGTTCGTTACGCGGGAGTGATTCTGGTAGTGGGCCTGGCCATCTACATGGTGCGCTCATGGCGGCGGCGCGAGTGGCCGTTTAACGACGCGTCGTTGGTCATTGGCCAGTAAATATGAAAGTGCCAGGCAGAATCTCGGCGGTTCTCTGCGCGCGCTCAGCGTCCTCCGCGTTAAGCCTTTGAATTAGTCGACACGAAGCATTCTTATGGCTGAGACGATCAAAATGCCGCTGCTGGAGCCTGTGGCGCGGACGCGATCGGTATCGGCGTGGGCTCCTTTGTCGCAGCCGCTTTTCAGGTCGCTTTGGATTGCTTCGGTCATTTCTTATACCGGCACATGGATGCAGAATGTCGGCGCGGGCTGGCTGATGACGCAGATGACCATGAATCCCTTAATGGTGGGACTGGTGCAGGCGGCCGCAGCGTTGCCGGTGTTCCTGGTGATTTTGCCCGCCGGCGCGCTGGCAGATATGGTTGACCGGCGCCGTTTTCTTCTTCTCACGCAGGGCTGGATGGTGCTAGCCTCGGGAACTCTCGGCATCATGACGCTCACCAGTTGCGTGGGGCCGTGGGTGCTTCTACTCTTCACGTTCCTGCTGGGAATGGGCGCGGTCATGAACGATCCGGCATGGCAGGCGATTACGCCGGAGCTGGTTCCGGCAAAACAACATGCCGCAGCAGTGTCCCTGAATTCGGCGGGGTTCAACGTCGCGCGAGCTGTGGGCCCGGCGCTCGGCGGGATCGTGGTCGCGGCGGTCGGCTGCGGCACCACGTTCGTGCTGAACGCCTTCTCATTCTTAGGCGTGATCCTGTTTCTATATCGCTGGAAACGGCCGCTCGTGGAACGACCGAAGACGCAGCGGGTGTGGCCGGCAATTCAGGAGGGCTTCGCGTACGTGCGCGGAAGCGGATTGGCGAAGTCGGTGCTGCTGCGAACTGGAACGTTCAGCGTGGCCGCGGTGGCGATGCTCGCGTTGCTGCCGATCATTGCGAGGCCATATGGCGCCCGCGGATATGGCATTCTGCTTGGTGGCTTTGGACTGGGTGCGTTGCTGGGAGCCTTAGCGCTTCCGTGGATGCGCGACAGATTGTCGGTAGATGGAGTGGTGGCGGTCACCATCGTAATTTTTGCCGGAATGACCTTTGCCGCGGGACGGGTAGAAACGTTCGCGCCGCTATGCGCCGTGATGCTGGTGTCGGGCGCGGCCTGGATCGGCATTCTGGCTTGCTTAAATGTCGCGGCACAGACGATGTGTCCCGCGTACGTTCGAGCACGCGCATTATCTTTTTACCTGCTGGTTTTGCAGGGAGGGATGGCCGTGGGCGCTACGTTCTGGGGCGCACTGGCAAAAGAGATCGGCGTTTCGAATACGCTGGGCGTGGCCGCAGCAGCGCTGGCGCTGGGAGCCTTCGCGCTACGCGGGCATCGCATTACGGCAAGTGAATTGGAGTTGGCTCCCGCATTGGTTCGGGATTGAGGCGGTAGTCGATCCGCAGCCTGAATTGTGTGGTGGCGGGGCTTCGCCCCGCTGATTGGGCAGAGCCCCATCACCACACGAGCCAGTCTTCACACCGCTATTTTTTGCTCGGAGGGTGATGCTTCTTCCAGTCCGCTCCATCGCGTCCGCCGTGCATGGCGATCTCGGTGAGAATGAGTTCGGCGGTAAGGCGGCGCTTGGTGAGGTGAGCGGCAATTCTCTGCTTCGCTTTTTTCGGCGACACTTTCGGGTCGAGAAACACCAGCACCGACGGACCCGCCCCGCTGAGGGCGGCACCGAGAATGCCGGAATCTCCGGTGAGTTCTTTAATCGCTGGTAGCAACGGGCAGAGCGGCGCGCGATAGGGTTGGTGAATGCGGTCCTCAAGCGCCGAAGGAAGTAGATCCGGACGATCCTGAGTAAATGCGGCCAAGAGCAGCATCGAGTTCTGAATGTTGGTCGTAACGTCGGCCCGCGAGTACTGGAACGGCAGGGCGCGGCGGGCTTGCTCAGTCAACAAAGGCGCGTCCGGGACCGCCAGCAAGAGAGGCCACTTTCCTTTCGGCTTCACTTCGACGACCTGCGCTTGAACCTGGTTAGCCATGCGCGCGACGGTCAGCGCGCCCATCCAGCAGGCGGAGGCGTTGTCGGGATGATGCTCGCGCATCGACGCTTCGCCGACGATGCGATCATTTTTCCAGCGCAGATGTCCGAAGTGGACAGCCAGTGCAATTCCAGCCAAGCGGGCGGCAGCCGACGATCCGCAACCTCTACCAATGGGAATTTCGTTTTCGATGTGGATGCGCAAAGGCGCAATCTTGCGGTTCTCCGACTCGAGCACCTCGCAATAGGTGGTGACGATGAGGTGGTTCTCCATGCGTGCGCATTGTTGCGCATCGCGGCCCTCGGCGGTGACGAAGAAGTCCGGAGCGCGTTCCGCGCGCAAGCGGAGATGGAAATCAAGGGCGAGGGCGGCTGCGTCAAAAGCTGGGCCCAGGTTGGCGGAAGTCGCAGGCAGCGCCAGGCGCAGCGAGCGGTCTAAAGATGCGGGACGTGAAGGCATAGGTTAAAAAACAGCTCTCAGTTCTCAGCTGTCAGCTCTCAATTACCCCCTTCTTCCTGAGATTGAAAACCTCGCGGCATGCGACAAATGGCCTGAAGCTTAAGAAAAGGAAGACTTTAGTCTCAGCTAGCCGAAGCGGAACTCCCAAATATCGGCAAGACATTGAACTGTGTTTTATACACGAATTCGGGGCGAACTGCTACGAATTTCTGCTAGTGGTTCCGGGCTAAGGTAGCGGCAAGTGTGCAGAAGTGACTCAGCGAAGGGAGGTCTTGAGCTTTATTTCCGCGACAAACCTGATGTTTTCGGGCTAGCACCGGTGAGGATTACCTTCGCTACTTCCAAAATCCAGCCACGCAAGATAATGTATGATTTCGGTTAAGGCAGGGAAAAAGTAGCATGGCTTCTAACGCAGTATCAAAACCCAACCGCAAGACTGAGGCGGCTCGAAAGATCGCATCGATCATTGAAGAGCAGATGAGCGAATTGGGTTTGTCCGAAAGTGACAAAAACAAACGAGTGAAGAGTTTTGGAAAGCGCGTAGACCGCGCGGTCAAGCTTCGCGCCAAGCATTCATAGCTTTTTCATACCTCGCATCTCCCGGCTTAATCCCGAATTCTTTTTCCAACCCTTCACGGAACGTCTCCTCGTCGTCGATCTCCATCAGTTTTTCAAGTTTCGCCATCAGATCCCGCTCGCGCCCGAACGGCATGACTAGAAGCCATTGTCCTACTTGAAACTGTTGATGAAACAACGTCTAGGAGTTTCTGCTGACTGCGTCGAGCGCGCCCATAACCGCTCCCAGATTGGCATCGAGCACAACCGGTGCGCGCTGCAGGTGCCTGGCCTGCGCAGCCTCAGCCGCATCCCGTGTTCCCTCAAATAAATCTCCACGATGAAACTTGATGGTGAAGTCGGGATCCTTGAGCACATGTCCGGTCAGAATCAAAATGACAGATTCGCCGGCTTTAACAAATCCGCGCTGCCGCAGCTTTTTGAGTCCAGCCATTGTAACCGCCGAGGCCGGCTCGCAACCAATGCCATCGGCGCCGATTTCGGCCTTGGCGATTGCGATTTCAACCTCTGTGACCTGTTCCACCTCGCCGCCAGTCTCGCGCAGCACGCGCAGGGCTTTCTTCCAAGAAGCGGGATTGCCGATTCGGATGGCGGTCGCAAGCGTATCAGCCGTCATCGATTCGAGCTTCTGGCCACCAAACTCGCGCACACTGCGGTAAAAGGGATTTGCGCCCTGCGCCTGAATGATCGAAAGCTTCGGCAAACGCGAGATCAGTTTCAACTCCCGCAATTCGATCAGCGCCTTGCCGATGGCGGAGCTGTTTCCAAGGTTGCCTCCGGGCACGATGATGTGGTCGGGAGGCTCCCACGCGAGTTGCTCCATGAGTTCGATCGCGCAGGTTTTCTGGCCCTCGATGCGATACGGGTTGACTGAATTCAACAGGTAGACCGGCTTCTGGCGGACGAGTTCGTTGAGGATGCGGACACATCCGTCAAAATCGGTGCGAAGTTGGCAGGTCAAGGCTCCGTAGTCGAGGGACTGCGAAAGCTTGCCCCAGGAAATTTTCCCGTCCGGGATTAGCACCAGGCTATTCATGCCTCCGCGCGCGGCATAGGCGGCCATCGAGGCGGAGGTGTTGCCGGTCGACGCGCAGGCCACCCACTTGAAATTGCCTTGAAGCGCGGCCGAGGCCGCGAAGGTCATGCCCGTGTCTTTGAAGGACGCGGTCGGGTTCATGCCCTGATGCTTGGCGCGGAGATTCTCGACTCCAGCAGCGCGCGCGCAGCGCGGCAGGCTGTAAAGGGGCGTGTTGCCTTCACGGAGAGTGATGACGTGCTCTTCTGGAATCTGGGGAAGCAGTTCACGGAAACGCCACACGCCGCTCTGGTCGAGCGCATTACGCGAGGTGCGGCGGCTGAGCCACACGGCTTTCAGCAGCGAGGGGTCGAGATTATCTTGACCGGAGGCAGATGAGCCCGGCGACCATCCCGGGAAATAAAATTCCAGCAGATCGCCGCAAGCGGCGCAACGGAAATCCTGGGTGGCGCAATCAGGCGTACTGGCGCAGGAGATGCAGCGCAGACGAGCCCCGTTCTCGGAAGTTTGGGTGGTCGGCAAAGCTGTCGGCAAAGCTAATGATCCGCAGGTGAGCGAAGAGTTGCACTCGCTCTCTGGCATGATACGGCACGCATAGCTGGCGGCGCGACTTACGGTGGTCAATATACGCCTGGCACTGTTGCGGGGACGAGAATCCGGCTGGACGGGGCAGAACCCCGTCACCACACGAGCCTAATATTGCGTACTGTAGATTACGGTCGAGAAATTTCCGTTGAAGTTGAAGCCCGCGCACCACAACTGATGGTGACCACCGGCGATAGCGTGACTGGCGCAGGAGCCCATCTCGGAGTTGGTGGTGACGTCGACCGACCAGGTATTGCCACCGTCGCTGGTGAAGTAAACCCCGCCCACGTCGCTATAAACGTTGCCTCCACCAGCCCAGCCGGTCGTGGTGTTCAAGAACAGGAGCGAGCGGATCGGCCAGGGCCCGTCCAGCGTTCGGCCGCTCCAGGTCTTGCCTCCATTGGTCGTGACGTGAATCCAGCCTTCTACGTTGGGAGAAATTTCGCCGCCCCCCACCCAGCCTTTTTTGTCGTTGAGGAAAAAGACCGGACCATCGAAGACGGAGTCGACGGAAGGAACGCAACTCCACTCGGAGCCGCCGGTAAGGCTGGTGCAGAAGTTGATGCCGGAGGCGCGGGCATGAAGATTGTTGAGCAGGGAGAACTGAGGAGCGAACCACGCGCCCGAAGGATCGGCAACCGCGCTGTTCCAATCGGCAAGCGTACCGCCGCCATCGGTTGTGTACTCGGCGTAGGTCGGAGAATTACCGGAGGCGGCCAGCGGCAAGATGATGCCATCTTGCTTCTTCACGAATCGAACCTGTTGCAGCCATTGCGGTCCCGGAGTCGCGTCGCTGCTCCAGGTTTTGCCGCCATCTTCCGTCCAACGGAAGACGCCGTAATTGCCGTTGGAGGAATCGTAAAAGCCTGTAATGATCACTTTCGTTGCGGTTACTGCGTCGACGCCGTAAAAGTAATCGCTGCTGCCGTTGCTGAGCACCTGTTGCACCCAGTGGCTTCCGCCATCCGTCGTCTTCCAAACCTGGCCCAGTTCGCCAACCGCGTAACCAATCTTTGCGGTGGGAAAGGCAATGTCGTGAATAATTACTCCGGGCAGGGTGGAGAGTAACTTCCAGGTGTGGCTCTGGTCCACCAGGCCGCTGGGGTTTTGCCCGATCAATTCCCGAGGCTGCGCGCCTGAACGCTGGGCGGATAGCTCGATTCGAGGCGACTGAACCGGCAGCGTCTGAGAAATGTGGTGGGTCGGAGCGACTTCCTGCGAAAATGAGAACGAGACGACCAATAGCGGTGGAATGCAAGCCAGCCAGCGACGCATAAATAACCTCCGTATCTTAGACTGCGCATGTTAGCACGGCTGTTGCCCAAGGGCTAACTCCGGAACCGAACGGCAGTGGCTCAGTTTGAATCTGTTTTGAAAGGGCACGGCTTCAGCCGTGCCGAAAGCGGTGCAAAATCAATGCGGCTTTTAGCCGCTGAGGGAATGCATGTTTCAAACCTTAGCGTAAGTAAGCGTCAGTCTTGTTAATCCAGTCGGCGCGCGGAGGGTTGAAGATATCGAGATCGACGGTGTCCGCCATCGCCTCTGCGCGGTGCGGCATGTCGGGCGGAATGGTCAAGACCTCGCCCGCATTGACCACGATCTCTTTCCCATCGATCCAGAATTTCAGCGCGCCTTCGAGGACGTAGGTTACCTGCTCGTTGTGGTGGCTGTGCTCGGGAACGAGGCATCCCTTTTTCAGCAGGACGCGCGCAACCATAATATTCTGTCCGACAACAAAGTGGCGGCCCAGCAAGGGATTCAGCGCTTCGACCTCCACCGAACTCCAGGGGATGTGGCGAAGTTCGCCGCGAGACCCGGTTCGAGGGACGGTTGCCATGAGGGCGACTGCTCGCGCGGGCCGTGATTTGGTCGGCTTAGCTCTGCGGGATGCGGATTTGTGTTGTGCGGATTTTCTGCTCGTGCTCGATTTCGGCTTTTTGTTTTTCATGAGAGTGACTCAACCAGAAATATTACAAGCCGTAAGCCCCGTCTGACAGAATATTCCGCTGCGCTCGGTTCGGCTCTTGCGTCTTGCCGCCGGCTCGGTGGCGCGGGTACTCTTAAAGAGAGCGTAGGGCAACATAGAGTCTTTCAAGGAAAATATGGCCGCCGCCCGTTACATCTGGATTCACGATTCGTTGAGGCCCGCCAGCGAAGGCGTAGTCCCGTTTCTCAGCGCCGGAATGCAATACGGTTTCAGCGTGTTTGAAGGGATTCGCTGCTACTCGACCGACAAGGGCCCCGCCGTGTTCCGCATGAACGAACACGTCGAACGTCTGCTGGATTCCGCGCACATTGTAGGTTTTCGCGAGCTGCCGGTTTCGGCCGAGCAGGTGAAGACCGCCATCCACCAGACGATTTCGGCGAACGAATTTGCGGCGTGCTATATCCGTCCCATGATTTACCTCGACGGGGCGATGAGCCTGACCGTCGAGGCCGGTCAACCGCGCTTCGTGGTCGCGGTGTGGGAGTGGAAGGCATTTCTTGGAACTGAGGCAAAAGAGCGCGGCATCCGCGCCAACATTGCGTCGTTTACACGTTTGCACCCGAACATCATGATGACCAAGGCCAAGGTTTCGGGAAATTATGTGAGCTCGATTCTGGCCAAGACCGAGTCGCAACGGGCGGGCTTCGATGAGGCGATCATGCTGGGGCCCGACGGCTACGTGGCGGAATGTACGGGCGAGAATCTCTTCATCGTGCGAAACAACGTCATCTGCACGACTCCCCGCGCCGGCATTTTGGAAGGGATCACTCGGGACACGCTGATCACGCTGGCGCGGGATTTGGGCTATTCCGTGGTTGAGGAGCCCATTTCACGCGATCAGCTTTATATCGCGGATGAAGTGTTCGTGTGCGGCACGGCGGCGGAGGTCATCGCGTTGCGCGAGATTGATTTTCGCGTTATTGGCAGCGGCAAGGCCGGATCCGTGACTCGCGCGTTGCAACAGGAGTTCGACAAAGTAGTGAGCGGGCAGCACGTGCGGTCGGCGCAATGGCTGGCGCCGGTTCCCGCGCTGAATTCGGCGGCGGTACGCGGGTAGTTTGCGCGACTGTCATCCTGAGCGCAGCGAAGGACCTGATTTCGTCGTGGGCATAAAAACGCAGGTCCTTCGCTGCGCTCAGGATGACAACCTATATTTAGATGTCATACAAGGAAGCTCGCATGAAGAAACACGAATTCCGGCAGGAAACCGAAGCGGTGCACGGCGGTACCAGTCTCGCCAAGAAAAATGGTCCGCTCACGACGCCCATCTATCAGACTTCGACGTTTGCAGTGACCGACATGCAGGAGCAGTTGCGCGTCACTCCGACCGATAGTTTTTATACGCGCTACGGCAATCCCACGCATACGGTAGCCGAGAAGTCGATCTCGAAGCTCGAGGGCACCGATGCTGCGCTGTTGTTTTCTTCGGGCATGGCGGCGATCACAACGTCATTCCTTTCGCTGGTGAAGGCGGGCGACCACATCGTGGCGCAACGCGATATCTACGGCGGCGTGATCAAATTTCTTTCGCAGTGGCTGCCGAAACTGGGAATTGAAACGACCTTTGTCGATACCAACGACATCGAGCAGCACGAGCGCGCCATCCGGCCGAACACGAAAATCCTGCATATCGAATCGCCGACAAATCCCAACGTGCGCGTGGTCGATCTGGAAAAGATCGCTGCTCTGGCTCGTAAACATGGGCTGATCACGACCATCGATGCGACTTTTTCCACGCCCATCAATTGCCGTCCAGCGGAGTGGGGCATCGATCTGGTGCTGCACTCGGGAACGAAGTATTACGGCGGACATTCTGACATCATTTGCGGGATCGCCGCCGGACGCCGCGATTTGATCGAGCAGATTCATCACACCCGCACCACGCTCGGTTGCTGCATGGACCCGCACGCGGCCTTTCTGCTGCTGCGCGGCATTAAGACGCTGGCCGTCCGAGTCGAGCGCCAGAACCAAAGCGCGCTGCGGATCGCAGAGTTTCTAAGCGGGCATCCGAAGGTTTCGCGCGTACACTATCCGCTGTTAAAGGGCCATCCTGACTACGCGATCGCAAAGAAACAGATGGCGGGCGCGGGCGGGGTTCTGAGTTTCGAAGTGGAAGGTAGCGGCGCGGATGCTTGCAACGTTGCCGAGGGATTGAGTCTCTTCACTCTGGCGCCGAGCCTGGGCGGAGTCGATTCGCTGGTTACCATCCCCGTGCTCACCTCTCATGCCATGATCTCTCCGGAACTGCGCAAGAAAATGGGCGTGACCGAGCAGATGATTCGCCTCTCCGTGGGCATTGAGCACGTCGAGGACCTGATCGCCGATCTGGAGAAAGCACTAACCGTGCTGGCTGGATCGAGAAGACAGACCGTGGTGGCGGACTAAAAGCCGCACCCACGGCGTACGTTCCGTGTCCCCCCTAAAAGATAAACTTCAATCCAAGTTGGAGAATGCGGGGGTTGTGGGCGCCGGCAGCCCTCAGATACGCGTTACCCTGCCCGTTAGGAGTCGTTGGCGGCTGAATGCAGGTAGGGTCCTGCGAGGCATAGCAACTGATGTTTGCGTTGGACCCTGCACCGGCGTTCGAAGCGGCCGAGCCGTTATCGCCTCCTAGATAAAACCACTGCGTGTGATTGAAGACATTGAAGGCTTCCGCGCGAAATTCGAAACCCATGCTTTCCCGGATGGGGAAGTGCTTGTAGAGAGCCATATCGAAATTCGATCGTGATGGATTCCGCAGAAAGTTTCGCGGAGTATCACCGAAGGTCAAGCCGCGAGGCGCAGCAAAAGCGAAGGGGTTGAAAAGCAGAGGGCCAAATCCCGAGAAGGGAAACTGCTGAATTCCAGAGCTGGGGTTTCCGATCAAGTCGGGGTAGGACTGAACCGATGCCGTGGTTAGCGTATTGCCGACTCCGGCATTATCTCCGTAGAGTGCGTTGCCGACACTGAACGGGGTGCCCGTCTGCAAAGTTACGATGCCGGACCACTGCCAGTAGCCCAACAGTTTATCCGCGAGGCCTTGATGAGTGAAGGCGGGTAAGTCATACACATACCCGAGATTAAACAAGTGGCGCTGGTCAAAATTTGAGCTGGCACGACCAACAGGCAGGTCGTAAGAATCGACAAAACGCGGGTCGCGAGCCGAAGAGGAATCGTCGATGGCATGGCTGTAGGTGTAGGAACCGTTTAATTGCAAGTGACCGACGCTCTTCCGCACCGAAACCTGAAGCCCGTTGTAAGAAGACGATCCGGCTTCCTCGAGGCGGTTGATGCCGGAAATTCCTGGAAAACTCGTGCGGAAGATATCCGCATTGCCGTTGCAAGCGATGTTGATATGGTTCACGACATTTTGATCCGTAACGGTTTGGCCATAAACAACCGCTGAGGTCGGAATCGGAACTCCCGAAGGCATCAGGCTGTCGCAAACATCCTGCGTCATGGGCTGCCCCGGCCCAAACGGATTTTGCGACAGCGGAACCGGCGGCAGGGCGTTGATGTCGCGGCTGCGCGTCAGGTGCGTTCCTTTGCTGCCGACGTAGGCAACCGTAACCACGGTGTGGCCAAACACCTCCCGCTGAACATCCAAGTGCCACTGTTGCACGTAGGGCCATACCGCCTTGTCGGGAATAGAGATGACGGCCAGCGGAGCGGTAGCGCCGGGCGGCTGGGGCACGATGCTATCGTAGCCAACCACGTTGGAGATCGTGGTGGTCTGCACCGTCGGGCTCGCCGAAGGTTCGAGCGACTCGGCATTCGCCTCGTTACCGTTGGTGTGTTCGAAGAAAATTCCGTATCCTCCCCGAATCGCCGTCTTGCCATCGCCCCATGGATCCCACGCGAATCCGATTCGAGGCGCGGGATTGAAGAGGTGCCCTTTCATGCAACTGTCCGGCACACCCGGCGTGACACCACATTGCACCACGCCATTGAAGGCGTTGCCGATCACCAGGCCAGTGTCGGGATCGACACTGCTGTCTCCAACGACATAGTGGAAAGGATCGAAATTGAACTCGCCGTGATACCGATCGCGATAGGTACCGAACAAACTCACGCGCAGGCCAAGATTCAAAGTCAGCCGCTTGGTGATTCGCCAATCATCCTGCAGGTAGGGTTCGAAGATCTTGTAACGATTATAGAATTTTGGCTGGGCGCTGGTCTGCTGGAAAGAAGCAATCTGGCCGGAGAGTAAGTCGGCAAAAGAATTTCCCGTCGAGACGCTCGAGTTGGTGGCATCGAAGTTCAAGAAACCGCCTGGGCCAACCCCCGGCTGAGCCAGTTCGTTCTTCTGCGCGAAGACCAGATAGCCTCCGAATACAAGATTGTGTTTGCCTAGAATCTTGGTGATGTTGTCGCGATAGGTATAGGTCGGATTGGAGTTATAAGGCCCGTTGGGCAAGTATCCGACATCTTCCGCAAAGCTGAATTGGTCGCCCGACAAACTAATCCCCGGCAGCCGGCCGCCGCCGAACCCGTTCTGGTAGAGGCCGAACGTCATGTCCGGCGGCCTTTTCCATGCGCCCACGTTGTTCATGGTCAGATGGTCGGTCGTGTAACTGGCTACAAACTCGTTCAACAGGGTCGGAGAAAAGCTCGACGTCAGTCGCGTCACCAGGCTTACTCCGGGCCCGACAAAATCGGTCTGAATCGTCGGAAATGACGTTCCGTTGGTCCACAGGGGAGAGGGCTCGGTCTGTTCCCATGAATCGTGAATATAGCGAAAGGAGACGCGATTTTTCGCGTTGACATTGTGGTCGATCTTGATCAGCTCTTCTCGCCAGTTGGTGGGCAATGTGGGCGAAGCGTTCCACGAATTCGTCGTCGGATCGGTTGGCAGCGGAATCATGGCCAAGAGCGGCGCCGCGTTGACTGGGTCGATGGGCACCAGGTTTCCCGGAAAAGGCTGGCCCGGGTTGGGATAGCCCGCAGGCTGCAGCGGACAATCGGTACCGGGGCAGACTTCACTGAAGTCTCCAAAACTTCCCGGCGTGCAATTGGCAATCGAGGTAGCGCCCGGGCATCCGCGCTCCGCTGCTGACGGAACCGTTACCGTGGTTGCCGGCTGCGCGACGCGATCCCGCCGCCACTCTTGCGACCAGAAGAAAAAGGTTTTCTGCTTGTCCTCGTTATACACTCCGGGAATAAAAACCGGGCCGCCGACGGTATACCCGAAATCGTTCTTTTTGTAACCGGGAATGGAGCCCGGCGCGTCAAAATAATTGCGCGCCCGAAAGGCGTCGTTGCGAACAAATTCGTAGAGATCGCCGTGGAAGCTGCTGGTACCCGACTTGGTTTCCACCTCCACCGTGCCCGAGCCATTGCGCCCGTATTGCGCCCCATAGTTGGAAGTCAATACTTTGAACTCGGCAATCGCGTCCACACTGGGATAAACGTTCAGCGAAGTATTGCTGCCGTTATCCATATTGTCGCCACCGTCCAGTTCCCAGTTGTTGTACTCCGTGCGCCCGCCGTTAATGCTGAAAGCGACGTTTCCGTTGATGCCGACCGAGGCCTCGTCCTGGCCCGATTGATTGCTGACGCCCGCCGTCAGCGACGCAAGTTGCGAGAAATTTCGGCCGTTGAGTTGCAGTTGAGAGATCTCTTTACCGGTAACGGTTCCTGCGAGTTCAGAACTCTGCGTGTCTACTTGAGCCACGTTAATGCCTTCCACCGTCATCTCAACCGTGGAGCCGCCGACCTGCAAAGCCACATCGTTGCGCGCCTTCTGCGCCACATTCAGCACCACGCCCTTGGCTTCATACTTTTTGAATCCGGGCGCAATGACGACGATCTCGTACCGGCCGGGAGCGGGCAAGGCCGCCACCGAGTACTCGCCGGCGGAATTGGTGGCCGTCGTCCGGTGGATGCCCCGCTCCGAATTACTCACCGTAACCTGAGCGTTGGCGACGATCGCTCCGCTCGGGTCGACCACCGTTCCGGTCAACGAAGCCGTATCTTGGGCATAGGAGAATGCCGCCGAAAGCAACAACACGGCTAGCGCAATTCCAACTGGCAGACGATTTTTCATACGGGCTCCCTCGCCGATTCGACGCACTAAAGAATGCGAGACACGTTTACGGAACTGGTTCTCTGTCCGGACCCCACCAGCCCATCCCGGACCCAGCGGCATACAGGTTCAACAAAAAGCGGCAAAATCCCTTTATTAAAACGTATCAATACTGCTTCAGGCTTCTTTCCCTGTCAAGGGAAAATGTCGGCAGCGGGCTGTTTTGAAATCCACATTCCCCCGCGGCTTAAAGCCGACGAGGAATTTACTTAACGCTTTTGGTGGAGCCGCGAACGATCAGTTCGGGAACCATCCGGCGGTGAATCGTACGGACGGCTTTCTTTTCCAGACTGGCGTTGATCGAGTCGAGCACGATGGTGGCAGCGGCCGCTCCCATCGTTTCCATCGGCTGGCGCACGGTGGTCAACGCGGGAGAATAGATGGCGGCGGGGGATACGTCGTCAAAACCAATCACGGAACATTGCTCGGGAACGCGGACCCCCGCCTTGGCGAGTGCTCGGATGGCGCCGAACGCCGTCATGTCATCGAAGGCCATCAGCGCGGTGAAGGGACGCCGGCGACGCAGCAATTCTTCCGTTAATTTATATCCCTGTTCAAAACTCGAGAGCGGGTCGCCCGATTCCGGAAGATCGACGACCAGGCGAGCGTCGAGTTCGAGATCGTGTTCGCGAGCCGCCGTCCGGACGCCGCGCCAGCGCGGCTCGGTGTCCGACAACTGGCGCGGGCCGCGGATAAAGGCAATCTTGCGATGGCCGAGCGAATAGAGGTGATCGAGAGCGGCACGGGCACCGAGATTGTTGTCCACGATCACGGAGCTGATATTGTCGGTCTTTAATTCGCGTCCCACGATCGCGGTGGGAATGTTGTTTTTCTCGAGATCGGCGAGGACGTTGATATCGACGAACAACCAGTTCGCCAGCACGACGAGACCTTCGATGCGGCGGTCGAGCAGCATTTCGAGGTAGCGCTCGAAACGGCTGCGCTCGTTGTGCACATCGGTGAGGATCGGGAGGAATGAAGACTGGTAGAGCGTGTTCTCGATGCCGCGCAGCACGAGCGTGCAATAGGGGTCGGTCATGTCGAAGACCATAACTCCTACGGTGTGGCTGCGGCGGCCGCGCAGCGAGCGCGCGAAGAGATTGGGGCGGTATCCAAGATGCGCGGCGGCGCGTTGGATGCGGCCTTTCGTCGTATCGGGAATGTAGCGCGACAACGGCGCGTTGTTCAGGACGATGGAGACGGTTGCCGAAGAGAATCCACTGCGCTCGGCCACGTCGCGGATGGTGACGGCGGCTGACTCCCGTTTACGCGCGGGCTCGGGAGTTGAGGAGCGACGGGATTTTTTGGGCGAGACGCTGGGCGCCGGCTTCGGGTCGGCAGAGTCCATGTGCTCCTTGAGAGTGCTTCCTTGAATTCCGGGCACTTGCTGGCGGACACTACAGTACGATGAATCGAGTGTCAAGCATTCGCGTGCTTCCGGTTGTGATGTGGTTGTTCGTTTTATCTTTGTCCGGGCATCTGGCGGTGGCCGGAACGTGTGGCGCGGAAACTCTTGTCCGCGAAAAATCATGCACCACCGCAAGCTTGGCAGACTCGATGATTTCTTTCGCTGCCGACACGCGGGCGGGGGCGCCCGCGCCACACCAGCACGATCCACGGCAGCTGTTTGAGGCTGGAGAGGCTGCGCTGCGGGCGGGCAAGCTCGATCAGGCCGAGGCGGCATTCCGGCAGGTGCTTGCCATCGACCCTGGCGTCGCAGGGGCCTACACCAATCTCGGCGTGATTTATATGCGGCGCAAACAGTGGCCCCAGGCTCTCGTAGCGCTCAACAAGGCTGAGAAGCTTGCGCCGGAGATGGCGGGAATCCGGCTGAACATTGGGCTTGCCTATTTCCGGCAGAACGACTTTGCGCGGGCGATCCTTCCGTTTGAGTCGGTTGTGCAGCAGGCTCCTGAATCTTTTCAGGCTCGTTATCTGCTGGGTCTTTGCTATTTTTTCCAGGATCGCTGGACGGACTCCATTGGCGCGCTGGAGTCTTTGTGGGGGAAGGCTTCAGATCAACTTAACTATCTATATGTGCTCGACATTGCGGCTTATAAATCCAAGAATACGGCGCTGGAAGAAAAAGCGGCTGCGCGGCTGGTTGAGATTGGAGAGGGTTCTCCGGAATTTCATTTGCTGATGGGCAAGGCGCATCTGAATCGCGGCGAATATGACGAGGCGCTGAAGGACCTGGAAGCTGCGGCGCAGGCCGATCCGAAGCTGCCCTTCGTACACTTCAATCTGGGTCTGGCCTATCTTCGCAAGCAGGACTATGACCGGGCGCGCGCGGAGTTTCGCAAGGACACTGCGATCGAGCCCGACCTTCCTTATAGCTACGAACAGTTGGGAGGGCTGGAAGCGACGTCCGGCAACGAGGCGGAGGCGGCGAAGGATTATCGCAGCGCGCTGAAGATCGATCCGCAGATGATCAATTCGCACATGGGGCTGGCGAAGATCGAGGAGCATCAGCGGCACTACGCCGCGGCGCTCGCGGAACTTGATGAGGTTATTCGGCTCGACAGCGGGAATGCCAGTGCGCGTTATCTGCGCGGGCAGGTGCTGGTACGCATGGGACGCGACAAAGAAGGGCGCGCGGAGTTGGCGGCGGCAACCAAGATGCTGAATGAGCAACGCGCGGCGCGGCATAAGGAGTTGGAGGGCGAGATGGTGCCGAGCCCGGAGGTGGCGCGGGAACCGGAGTGAATTGGAGAACACTTCTCACACGGTTTGCACGCACTCCATAATCTCCGCTTCGCTCAGCGTATGGTCGCTGGACTTTGCGCACTTGTAGATGCGCTCCACCACGTCGTCGCTGGCAGGAAGGCCACGATGCTCCAGCCAGAAAAGAACATTGGATTTCCCGCTCATGGGGCCGATGTCGATGATCTGTTCCAGGCCGAAGAAGTGCGAGGGAACTCCGGAATAGACGGTGTTCGCGAGTTCAATATCATTTTTCTTGTACGCTTTGATGACGGCTGCAGCGTGGACTCCGGTTGCGGTGCGGAAGGCGTCTTCGCCGACGACCGGATAGTTCGCGGGAATCGGAACGCCGGTTGCGGACGAAACGGTCTCGCAATACCGCTTGAGTTTGGTCAGGTCCTGACGATCCCAGGGCGCGATGCCCATGAGCTTCAGGTTGACCAGCATCTGATCCATCTGGGTGTTGCCGACGCGCTCGCCAATTCCGAGAGCCGTCGCGTGCACGCAATCGGCGCCCGCCACCAGGGCCGCCATCGAGTTGGCGACGGCCAGTCCACGGTCGCAGTGGCCGTGCCAATCGACGCGAATTTTCTCTCCCGAGGGTTTGACCACTTCTTCGAGAACAAACTTGACCAGCGCGACCGTGCCCATGGGCGTGGCGTGTCCAGCGGTATCGCACAGCACCAGGGCGCGGGCGCCGCAGTTGATCGCGGCGGTGTTTAACTGCTTTACCGTTTCCGGATCGCAGCGCGTCGTGTCTTCGGTGGTATACATGACTTCGAGGCCAAGCGAAACCGCATACTTGACGGCCTTTTCCGTGGTTTGCAGAAGGAAGTCGCTATTCCATCCTTCGGTGTAGCGGCGGATGGGACTCGTTCCCAGGAATGCGGCGACCTCGATGGGGAGTCCGGTTTTCTGCACGATTTCGGCGATCGGGCGAATGTCGTTTTCGTGAGTGCGCGCGGCGCAATAGGCCGTGATCTTCATCTTGTGGGCGACGATTTCGCGCGCCAGCGCGGTGACGTGCTCGACCGCGCGCGGACCGGCTCCCGGCAGCCCCAGATCGAGCGTGTTAATGCCGAGCGCCTCCATGAGGTGGAGGATTTCGATCTTCTGCTCGATCGAAGGATCGCGGACGGAAGGCGACTGAAGTCCGTCGCGTAGCGTTTCATCGGTCAGACGAACTGGTCCCGGCGGATGAAGCGACTTTGGGTAGAGGGCGTTCCAGTCGTAGATGAGTTCTGCGGTATTCAAAGTTCAGGTCTCAAATACGATGCGTTTTCGCGGCGCCTGGCAAAATGCATAGGTCCTTCCCCTTCGGCAGGCTCAGGGTCAGTATGACAGCTGAAAGTGAAATCTATTTGGGCTTCTCTTCCTTCGGGGGTACCGTCAATCCGAAGACAGATAGCTGGCCGGTCCCGGCGACATTCACCCCACGTGGGTCGTCCGGACTGGGCAGATAGAGCGTCAGACAAAATTCGCAGCGATAGACTTCGGCATCGCGTCCCCAGGCTTTCTCTACGCAGCCACACTCTTTTTCGAGCACGTCGGCGGTGTAGAACCAGCGCTTGAGGTGTCCTCCGCAGAACTTTCCTTTTTCGTTTTTTTCGTTGCAGGCGCGTTGGCCGGGCTTCTTGATTTTGACTTTGTGATTAGGAAGCTGCGCAATGTCGCTCGGGACCGCGGTTGCCGTTTCGCCGGATGCCATTCGTTCTCCTGCGCGTTTTTGAGAAGCGCCTTGCGTTATTTTACTGAATCGAAAAGAAAACCGTTACCACAAAGGGCACGAAGGTCCACGAAGAAAAAACCAGCGTCGTGGGTCAGCTTGCAATCCACATCCCGACAGTGGCATGAAGTGGCTGCGGACGCATTTTCAGAGACTTCGCGGCACGAGACTCGTAATCGGCGCAGAATCACCGGCGGCTCTGCTGGGGATTATACTCACGTAATCGTAGTAAAGTATTTATTCCTCAATAACATACAAGAAAAAATCGCCTCAAAATAGTCGGCGGGTCTACGTAACTGATTGACTTATAAATACTTTACATCTAAGTCCTTATTCCTCAAAGACCTGGCGGGAGCCTCCCTCTAAGTCTTTGGTTTTAAAAGACCACACCAAGGGGGTCTGTTGCGTCATGGCGAACTCGAGCCTTAAAACCCCAGCTTATGTTTTCCGCTGCCTCTGGAACTCGCGCCCTTCCCAAATGCCTTCCAAATGGAGTTTTTCCGCAGCGGACGCAGAGGTTCCCCTCTGCGATACGAGCCTATTTTGATAGCTGAACTTCGGCGCTACGCCAGCGTGCTCCCCACAGCGCCGCTCGCCTGGATCGGCATTTGAATCTGGATGATGTTGTTCTTGATGGCGTAAACGACCAGATCGCGGATGGAATGCAATCCCAGCTTCCGCATGATGTTGCTGCGGTGTGTTTCCACGGTCTTGGTGCTCAAATTCAGCAGCGACGCCACTTCCTTGGAACTCTTTCCTTCCGCCAGCAATTGGGTGACTTCGCGTTCCCGCGCGGTCAGTATCGGAAGACTCGGCGGCTCATTGCGCGAGATCGCATGCCCCTTGTCGAGAAATCCGCGGAGCACCAAGTCATTCACGCGGGGTGTAAAGAACATGCGCTTGCCTTGTAAGGCTTCGACCGCCGAAACCAGGTCGCGCGCCGCATCCGACTTCAGAACAAACCCGCGCGCACCCGCATCCAGGGCTTCGCGAATCACCTGATCGGCATCGGTGATGGTCAGCACGATGATCTTGAAGTGAGGATCGTATTGCAGCAACTGGCGCGTCGCGTCGAGGCCGTTGAGGTAGGGCATTCCGATATCCAGAATCACGACATCGGGCTTCAACTGCTTGGCCATTTCAATCGCTTCGCGGCCGTCCGAGGCCTCGCCACATACCTCCCATCCTTCATGCTTCTGGAGCAGAGCACATAATCCACGGCGTACAATTTCGTGATCGTCGGCTAACAGAATGCGCAATCTCATGGCAAGTCCACCTTTCTCAACGTTCGGAAAGACACTATATTTACAACGAGCCCTGGCTCGAATTCGGTGTATTACGCGCCAACGCGGTAAACTCCCGATGCTGGCTGACCGCGTCCACCGCCGCGACCAGGTCCCGGGCAAGATTCGATTTCACCACGTATCCGCGCGCCCCCGCCGCCAACGCCTCACGCATCATCTGCGGAGAGTCATGTTGAGTTACGAATAAAACCTCTCGTGCGCGGTCCCTGTGCTGCTGAATCAGGCGGCAGGCTTCGATGCCGTTCATGCGCGGCATGGTCACGTCCAGCACCACGACATCCGGATTTAGCTTAGTCACCTTCTCTACCGCTTCGAGCCCGTCCGAGGCCTCGCCCACCACTTCCCACTCGGGTCGACCTTCCAACAAGGTCCTCAAACCCTGGCGCACCACGGGATGATCATCCACGAGTAAAATGCGCACCGTCATAACTCTCCCCGGATCCCTTGTAAAGCTCGTAACAGTCCAATCGATTAAGCCAGCTCACGGAAATTTGCTTTAAGGCTAGCATTGTATCCCTGACCATCGAACCGTCGAATACAGGGATTCCTGTATGCCGTTTTTAAGGATTTTGGTTGGACTGGGGAAAATAAGTTTGCTGGTGCAGGACGGCATCGACCGCGCCCACAATTGAGCCCACGTCCGATTTGAGGCACACCCCGCGGATTCCGGCTTTCCGCGCTTCTTCGGCGAGCTGGGTGGAGAGATGAATGGTCACCATCAAGATGGGCATCTGGGGGAACAGCCGCGAAACGACCCGGGCTACGTCCAGGCCATTTAAATCCGGCATCTGAAAGTCGAGCAGGAGAATATCCGGCGGATTCTCTTGAATCCGATCGAGCGCCTCGCCTCCGGTTCGCGCCTCGCCGCAAACCCGCCAGTCATTTTGCAACTCGAGTAAGCTGCGAAGATAGTGCCGCACCGCCGGGTTATCGTCTGCCACCAGGATTCGGATCAAACTAGGGCCCCTGTTATCGAGATTTCCTCGTGATCAACAGCTTGCTCACAGGATTCTCTGTCCTGGCTAAACATAGAAGCCTCGCGCGGCTGTTAACAATACTGTAAACACCCCAGCATCGTAGCTTAGGCGTGCGCCCCAGGTTCGCGTTCGCTCTTTTCTCTTTGGGCGCGAACTTGGATTTTTGAAAGATCGAACGCCTCTTCCTACCCGATTCCCTTATCGCTGCTCTTGCGGTCGTCAGCGCTACGAGTCAACTTCCCTTCGGTTACCAAGGTACAGTGACCCTCGTAATCTTGTTCACCTTTCCGACCTGCTCCATACTCGCTTCACCTACCACAGAACCTGGGAGACGGGGTTGGGAACGGAGATTAGGGTCGCCGATTTCAACCCCGCATTTTTTTGCCCCAGGCCTTCAGAAAAAACTCGTGGCTCACGCCTTTGACTAATCCCTGACTCACCCTGATTACCCCCAAAGTATCTCCCGCCCTTGCCCCCGCATCGAATAGAATCAGTAAAGACACGACAATCAGACCCTTTCAGCTCCCAGTGAGGCATTCATGCGAAGTTTCCTTGTTCTGCTGCTCCTCGTTTGTTTTCTGACCCCCATTCTTTTCGCCAGCCCAGATCAAGACGCCCGCCCCGAAGCGAATAGCAAGGCCTCCGGCCGCATCGAGGCCGCCGGAATCGTGCTTGACGAAATTCAGGCCGCTCCTGACAAAGGCATCCCGCAAGAAGTATTGGCGTCGGCCGATTGCGTGGCAGTCGTCCCGTCGCTTCTCAATGGAGGATTTGTCTTCGGCGGGCGTTACGGTAAAGGTGTCGCCAGTTGCCGCACTCCAACCGGTTGGAGCGCGCCCGCGTTCTTTACCAT
>OBLW0100000652.1_pt1 | contig 29448 bp, 22 predicted proteins | sample 1520161 | NCBI WGS metagenome assembly OBLW01 (sample SAMEA3539309, study PRJEB22396) | soil metagenome | biome: tundra; feature: field; material: soil | place: USA | collected 2010-05 | depth 0.15 m
ACTGCGCTTCCGCCAGCGCGGAGGCGGCCCGGGAGCGCGTGACCTCCATCTGTCTCGGGGCGGTTCGGGCGTTGCTTAAGTTGGCTTCAGCCTGCACCAGTTTTCCCTGAGCCTGGGTCACTTGCTGTTGAGCGGCGGCGGCGGTTGCGCGAGCAGCATCGACGGCGGCCGCGCTGGCTCTGGAAGCAGCTACTGCCTGGTCATACTGCTGTTGAGAGATTTCCTGTTTATCCACCAGTTGCCGATAGCGACCCAGATCGTTCTGCGCCTTCACATCGTTGGCCACCGCCTGGGCAAGTTGCGCCTTGGCTGCTTCGTATTGCTGCCTGGCCGCAGCGATTCCGGCCCGCGAACTGGCAACATCGGCCTCCGTCGCCGAAACCTGACTCGTGGTATTGACTGAAGTAATTGGGACATTGACGCCGGCAGCGGCAGCCGCAGCCTGAGCATCGTCGAAGTCGGCTTTCGCGCGCTCGTAGGCAACCTGGTAGTCGGCGGGATCGATTTCCACCAGCACAGTGCCCGCCTGAACGTACTGATTATCCAGGACGTTCAGCTTGATCACATGGCCGGAAATACGTGCACTGATGGAATTGATATGGCCGTCGACTTCAGCATCATCGGTGGATTCGTAACTGGTCACATACCGGTAGACAAAAAATCCAACGACCAGCAGGATAACTACGCCGATGATGACGGCAATGCGAAAGCCGGGGCTGGCAGTGCGCGAGACACGAGAACGGAAGTCTCGTTCCGTGGCCGGCAAAGGCTTGGCACGGGATTCAGCTTGATCCGGCGGAGCGGCCGGCGGGTTTTGCGTCGTCGGTTCCATAGATTTCGGTTAGTGCTCACCTTTCAAATATCTCTTCACGCCCTGCTCCGCGTCGCCGATGGCGCGGGCCAGTTCCACTTTGGAGAGATTGTGCGCGTACAAGCTCTGAATATAACTCTCATGAGCACTGGCAACAGCCTCTTGAGCCTGAACCACCTCCAGGTTGTCGGTGACGCCGGCGGTGAAGCGATCCCGCGATTGAGTGAGCGCTTCCTCAGCCAGGTCGACAGAACTGCGTGCGACCTCAACCTGCTCCGCGGCGGAGTTCATATCCAAAAGCGCCGAGCGAACTTCATAGTCGATGCGACCGCGTAGATCGCCGAGTTGGGAACGCGCCTGTTTTAATTGCGAATCGGCTTCCAGGACGTCACTGTGAACTTTTCCGCCCGTAAAGATGGGAATGTTAAGTCCTCCATCCACCTGCCAGGTTCCGTTGGAATGGGCCGGGGTCACTCCGATGTCGCCATAGTTGGCGTCGACGCCCAGGGTGGGGTAGCGACCCGCGGCAGCGGCGCGATGCAAAAGCTCAGCGGCCCGGACTTGACCCTGGGCCGCCTGATAGTCAGATCGGGAACTGTAAGCGAGTTGTAGGTACACTTCGAGGGACAGCGGGGTTAGCGCCTGATACGGGGCTTTCTCGGTCAACAAAAATTCTTGCCCGGGCGGCAAGCCGATGATTCGGGCCAGCGACAGTTTTTGTTTTGCAAAATCGTTGCGCGCGGCGATCAACTGTTGCTGCCGCGTTTGCAATTCGACCTGCGAACGCAGGGTGTCGATGGCTGGGCTGAGGCCGGCTTTCTGCTGGTCGGCTGCTTTGTTGTAAAGAGCCCGCGCATTGATGACTTGGGCATCTGCGGTTTCAATCCGGGCGGCTGTGGCGATGGCCAGCAGATAAGCATTTCCCACCGCAAGCACCACTACTTCTCTGGCATCTTTATAGCTGTATTGCGCTGACTTCAAGCGCTCGGATGCGGCGCGTTCCTGCTCGAGATCATGGAAATTGAAGATGGACTGACTCAAGGAAGCGCGCGCATCGAAATAATTGAATGGACCGATTACTCGCGGAACAGGAAAGGGGAAAACATTGCTCTTCAAGCCGAGAGCGGTGAGGCTCTCGGTCTGGACGTTTTCCTGCAATCTAGCTTGCAAGTTAGGTAGCAGGTTGCTGAGTTCTTTCCAGCGCTCGCCCCGCGCCGTAATGGTCTGATCGCCTGAAAGAAGGAGGCCGAGATTATTTCGCAGTCCGCGATCGATGGCCTCCTGGAAACTCAGCTGTAACACTCCCGGAGTCGCTGTGCCTTCCGGTTCGCTGCCAGTGAAGGGACTCTGCGATCCGGGCAGAGAAATGGAAGGCGACGGTTCGGAACTCTGGGCCACCAGGCCTGGGACACTGAACAGCGACACCAGCGTCCAGACTAGAAATCTGCGGTTTGAAGGAAGTAAAAGACGATCCATTTCCAGTTGTGAAAAGAGTCCCATTATATAGAGATTCCGGGACGGCTTTCTGCTTGCATCGTTAGCATAACGCCTTGGTATTGATTCAGTAACGCTCCGGGAGATGCAAAAAGCGGGTGGAAGTCTCGGAATAAAAAAGAGTTAGCCCTTGGGTGCTAAGCATCGAACCAGTAATACAGTATGGACCCTACTGGATTCGACGCAAACCGAGGGGATTGTTAAGTCAGAACCTCAAACCACAAAACCTTGGGAAAACCAGCAAAGCTTACCCACCAGGGTCGCCCGCGTATTCAAGATGACTTAGGTTATCTTGCGGAGGGATGATTCGCAGTTCAAGCTGAAGGCGGACTAATTCGCCATATAAACAACCAGCATTTCCATGAGTGATTCGAAGTCTAGCGCGAAGGGAACGGACTGGACAGGCTTGCTTGCCGATCCTGACCTCGCACGGAATCTCGGAAAGCTGCTGCAGACTTATCGCGATGCCCCGCCCGACCGCAGAGAGCAAGCTCTGCTGGCGGCGATGCGCGAGATTAAGAAATCCAGCGCCCCAGCGAGCTCAACCGCGCAACCAGCCAATCAGCAGAAACCAGTGCCTGCGGCGGCCTCAGCGATTCCTCCATTTGAGCCAGATATCTTCAGCTCTAACTGGGGACAAGATCGCCGGCGTCATCCCAGAATCAAGTGCTTCGTCGCAGTGGAACTGCGCGTGAATGAGGCCGACGCTCCCATCTGGGGTAATCTTTCCAACACGGCTATGGGCGGGTGCCAAGTAGAAACCGCGGCCCACATCAGTGGAGGCGCCAAAGTCGAGATTGGGCTTTGGATCGCGACCGGCAAAATTTGGGTAAAGGGCTTAGCCTTAAACGGAGTGGTTACTCGCAGCGCGCCCGCTGCAGGAGTGCGAATCCGCTTTGCGGGAATGGATCCCACGGAGAAAGAAAATCTCCGACTGTTTCTCAAATATGTCCAGGAGAGCGCCCGCGCCTCGACCAGCGAAGTGAGCTACTTGAAGTTGCTGAAATAGTTAAGGCCTTTCGTTACACTTTCTCCTCTGTCCGTGCTGCCTCCTTTTTTCCGCCATCCCGTTTTTCACGGTCCCGTGATTCTTCCTGAGGAAATTGATACACTCGGGGCGTATCTGAAACCCTTTGCTGCACTCGGAACTCTAATAAGAATATTCAGTGGAACAACCCAAATAAAAGTAACGTTGTCCCAGAAGGAGCGCGCGTCGCATGGTAGCCAGTGAACAGGCGTTGGTGACCGGAAAGCAACTGGATACGCTGTCCATTAACACGATCCGCACCTTGGCGATTGACGCAGTACAGCAGGCCAACAGCGGACATCCCGGAGCGCCCATGGGGCTGGCGCCGGTGACCTATTGCCTGTGGCAAGAATTTCTTCGCTACGACCCCGCAGATCCCACATGGTTGAATCGTGACCGATTTGTGCTATCGAACGGACACGCTTCCATGCTGCTCTACGCCATGCTTCATCTTGCAGGCGTGCGCGAAGTTGACGAGAACCATCAAGTACTCAAAGAGCTCGCGGTTCCCATGGAGGAGATCAAGCGTTTCCGGCAACTTGGCAGTCGGACGCCAGGCCACCCCGAGTCTCACGTCACATCCGGCATTGAGACCACCACGGGGCCGCTGGGTCAAGGCGTAGGAAACAGTTTGGGAATGGCAATTGCCCGCGAGTGGCTAGCCGCGAACTTCAACCGGCCTGAGTTTGAAATCTTCGATTACAACGTCTACGCCATTTGTTCAGACGGCGACCTCATGGAAGGTATTGGTGGCGAAGCGGCTTCTCTGGCGGGCCATCTGAAGCTCGCAAATCTTTGTTGGATTTATGACCACAATCACGTCACGCTGGATGGCCCGGCGGATTGGTCCTTCAGTGAAGATGTGGCCACGCGCTTTGTCGGTTACGGCTGGAATGTAACCCGGGTCGCCGATGCAAACGATCTGGAAATGTTGGCGCGGGCGTTTGAAACTTTCCAAAAAACAACTGATCGTCCCACGTTGATAGTTGTGGACAGCCATATCGGTTACGGATCTCCGCACAAGCAAGATACCAATGCAGCCCACGGCGAGCCGCTTGGCGAAGAAGAAGTTCGGCTGGTAAAGAAATTCTATGGCTGGCCCGAGGACGCCAAATTTCTGGTGCCGGAGGGCGTACGCGAGCATTTTCAGGATGGAATTGGAAAGCGCGGGCGCGACTTGCGGGCGCAGTGGGCGAAGGTATTCGCGGAGTATTCGCGAAAATATCCGGAGTTGGCCGATCGCTTGCATCGCATGCAACGCCGCGAGCTGCCCGATGGTTGGGATAAGAATCTGCCCACGTTTCCCGCGGATTCAAAGGGCCTGGCCACGCGCGAGAGTTCCGGAAAGGTGCTCAACGCGCTGGCGCAAAACATTCCCTGGCTCATCGGCGGCTCGGCCGACCTAGCCACGTCGAACAAGACCAACCTGAAGTTTGAAGGAGCAGGTGACTTTCAAGCCGGCAGTTATGGCGGACGCAATTTGCATTTCGGTGTCCGCGAGCATGTGATGGGCGCGAGTGTGAACGGGCTTACGGTTTCCGGAATCCGAGCCTTCGGGGCGACGTTCTTTAATTTCAGCGACTACATGCGCGCCAGCATGAGGCTTGCCGCGCTCATGGAGATTCCCTCGATCTTTATCTTCACGCACGACTCCATAGGCGTGGGAGAAGATGGTCCAACGCATCAGCCCATCGAGCAACTCGCATCGTTGCGAGCCATGCCAAATCTGATCGTACTGCGGCCTGGCGATGCGAATGAGGTAGTGGAAGCGTGGAAGATCATCGCGCAGTTGCAACATCAGCCCATGGCGCTGGTTCTGACGCGACAAAATCTGCCAACTTTTGACCGCACGAAGTACGGTGCGGCTTCCGGCACGGCAAGAGGTGCTTATGTTCTCGCTGATGCGGCCGGCGGCAAACCTGAAGTAATTCTCATGGGTACAGGCAGTGAGGTATCGCTGTGTGTCGAGGCCTACGAAAAGCTTAAAGCCGAAGGCGTTCAGGCACGAGTCGTCAGCATGCCGTCGTGGGAGATCTTTGAGCGGCAAGACACGGCTTACAAACAGAGCGTTCTACCCTCTTCGGTCACGGCGCGGGTTTCTGTAGAAATGGCTGCCACGTTTGGCTGGGAGCGGTATGTTGGATTGAAGGGACAAAAAGTTGGCATGCACCGGTTCGGCGCTTCGGCGCCTTTGAAAGACTTGCTGAAGTTTTTTGGTTTCACCGTAGAGGCCGTAGTCGCGGCAGCGCGCAAAGCGATCACGGAAAAGTAACAGCGCTGTTTTTTGCGTGCCAGTTGCAGTCTCAGTTTACAAGTTTATCGAATCGCGATATTCGCTGTGGGTTCAAGGAGAAATCATTATGCAGTCCACTGAAGTTTTGGAAAGCGTGAAAGGCACGAATCCCCTCAAGGCCTTGCTGAGCTACGGGCAGTCCATGTGGCTCGACTACATTCGGCGTGATCTGATCACGAGCGGGAAACTGAAAACCATGATTAATGACGACGGCCTACGAGGAATGACTTCGAATCCGTCCATCTTCGAGAAGGCGATTGCCGACAGCCACTTGTATGACGATATGCTTAAGTCGCTGGGTTCGCGGGCTGATCTGGACGCGACTTCCCGTTACGAACAGATTGCGATCCGCGACATTCAGGACGCCGCCGATATGCTGCGGCCGGTGTATCAAAGTTCGGAGTTCCGGGATGGATACATCAGCCTCGAGGTTTCGCCGTTGCTTGCACTTGAGACACAAAAAACGATCGACGAAGGCCGTCGCTTGTGGAAGGCGGTAAATCGCGAAAATGTAATGATCAAGGTTCCGGGCACGGCAGAGGGACTACCAGCAATTCGCCAGTTGATCGGCGATGGCATCAACATCAATGTGACTTTGCTATTCGCTCAAGAAGTGTACGAGAAGGTCACGGAAGCTTATATTGCCGGACTTGAAGACCTGGCGAAACGTGGCGGCAATCTGAAGAAAATGGCAGGGGTCGCTAGCTTCTTTATCAGCCGCATCGATACGCTAGTGGATTCCATGATCGAAGATAAGTTGAAAACCACAAAAGACGCGCAAACGCAGACGCTGTTGAAGAGTTTGCTGGGTAAGGTTGCGATCGCGAATGGAAAGCTGACTTACCAGCGCTACCAGCGCATATTCAGCGGACCGCGATGGGAAGCCCTGGCGTCCAAGGGAGCGCAGACACAGCGCGTGCTGTGGGCGAGTACGAGCACGAAAAATCCCGCTTATCGCGATGTCATGTACGTGGAAGAGCTGATCGGTCCTGACACGGTGGACACGATGCCTCCCGCCACGGTCGATGCATTCCGCGATCACGGGCGGTTGCGCAACAGCCTCGCCGAGGACGTGGCTGGCGCGCAGAAAGTGATGGATGATCTGGCGAAAGCCGGCATCTCGATCAAAGAGGTAACTACTAGGCTGACAACTGACGGAGTGAAACTGTTTGCCGATGCCTTCCACCAGTTGCTGGCTGCGGTGGAAAAAAGCATTCAGCTAAAAGGACAGAACGCTTGAGCCGCCTGAAGTCTTCGCTGCCAGAATCTCTCGCCGCTTCGGTGAAGACAGCCATTAGCGACTGGCAGTCGAGCGGCAAAATGCAACGACACCGGAGCAGAAATATACCTTTGGTGGGGTAAAAGCCGCGCAAGCGCCTGGCGATTTCCAGGTGTTGGCCGAGCGCGGGCGGCGTGCGCTTCGGGTGCATCCTGGGAGCGATGTGAATGCAGGTCTCGAAACTCTGAGAGCAGCGGTTCAAAAAGCGCTTGCATAGTTTCTACGTGGCGGGGAGCCAGAGTTTCTTTTTTTCCACTGTTAGATCAAGGAGCAACGCAATATGCAGTTGGGAATGGTAGGCCTGGGCCGCATGGGCGCGAACATGACGCGCCGCCTGATGCGCGGCGGACATCAACTTGTAGTTTCGGATCTGAGTGCGGATGCGGTGAAGCAGCTGGCAGGCGAAGGAGCCGGCGGCTCGTCGTCGTTAGAAGATCTGGTCACAAAGCTGACGCCGCCGCGTGGGGTGTGGGTCATGGTGCCATCAGGCAGTGCCACCGAACAAACGGTACAGAAACTGGCGCAGCATATGCAGACCGGGGACGTCATCATCGACGGCGGCAATTCCTATTTCAAGGATGACGTGCGCCGGGCTGCGGGATTCAAAGGCAAAGGCATTCACTACGTCGACGTTGGGACCAGCGGCGGAGTGTGGGGCATTGATCGTGGTTACTGCATGATGATTGGCGGACCGAACGAGGCCGTCCAGCAGCTCGATCCCATTTTCAAGACGCTGGCTCCGGGAAGGGGCGATATTCCGCGAACTCCGGGGAGGGAAAAACTTGGCGGCACGGCGGAGGAAGGATACGTTCACTGCGGTCCCTCGGGTTCCGGGCACTTTGTGAAAATGGTGCACAATGGAATCGAATACGGCCTCATGCAGGCGTACGCCGAGGGCTTCGACATCTTCAAGAATGCAACCAGCAAGGAGTTGCCGCAGGATATCCGTTACGATCTGAATTTGCCGGATATCGCGGAGGTGTGGCGGCGCGGCAGCGTTGTCAGTTCCTGGCTGCTGGATCTTACGGCCATGGCCCTTACGGAAAATCCAACACTCTCTGACTACGAGGGCTTCGTGCAGGATTCCGGCGAGGGACGGTGGACGATTCAAGCCGCGATCGAAGAAGCAGTGCCGGCAGAAGTCTTGACGGCCGCGTTGTACGTCCGCTTCCGGTCACGACAACAACATACGTTTGCCGAGAAGATGCTTTCGGCCATGCGGCAAAAGTTCGGCGGACATGTGGAAGCTAACGAAGGCGCTGGCGGCGCTGCGAATACGATTAAAAAGACCGTATAACGGCGCGGCAGATTTCAGGATCTCAATATATGGCTCAATTGGCGGAAAAACCTACTGCGGCCACGCCGCGCGTCGGCAAACAGGGTGATCCTTGTGTGATGGTAATTTTCGGTGCGGCCGGCGATCTGACGGCTCGCATGTTGATTCCGGCGCTCTACAACCTCGCCCGGGCCGACTTACTCTCGAAGGAATTCGCTGTGCTGGGCGTAGCCCGCACGCAGATGTCGGACGAAGATTTTCGCAAGAGAATATTGGACGACGTGAAAGAGTACTGCGGCGACTGCGTTCAGGATTCCCTGTGGGAAACCTTCTCGCGCCGCTTCTATTATTTTGCCGGCGATTTCAAGGACGACACGCTTTATTCCAAGATCAAGGACCGCCTCGCTCAAATCGATCGCGATCATTCAACCCATCAAAACGTTTTCTATTACCTGGCGACCGCCCCGAGTTATTTTGGTCCCATTGTTGAAAAGCTCGCGGCCACCGGGCTCATGGTGCAAAGCAACGACCACTGGCGCCGCGTGATCATCGAAAAGCCTTTCGGTCACGACCTGGAGTCGGCCAAAGCGCTCAATCAGCAACTGCTCAAAGTCGCCGATGAGAAACAGATTTATCGCATCGACCACTACCTGGGTAAAGAGACCGTACAAAATATTATGGCGTTCCGTTTCGCCAACGGGATCTTTGAGCCCATCTGGAATCGCCGCTACATCGATCACGTGCAGATTTCCGTGGCCGAAACCGTTGGCGTGGAAGGCCGCGGCAGCTATTTCGACCACGCAGGATCGCTACGCGACATGGTTCCGAACCACATCATGCAGCTCATCAGCCTGACCGCGATGGAGCCGCCGATCTCGTTCGACGCCAATGCCGTGCGCGACGAGCAGGCGAAAATTCTGCATGCTATCCAGCCCATCAGCGATGAGGAAGTTCTCAGCCGGTCCGTGCGCGGGCAGTATGGGGAAGGCACTTCCGGTGGTCAGCACGTTCCCGCATATCGTTCAGAAAGCGACGTTGCCCCGGATTCCCGCACTGAGACCTACGTCGCTATGAAGCTGCTTATCGACAACTGGCGCTGGGCAGATGTTCCGTTCTATCTTCGCACCGGCAAGCGCATGCCGGCGCGCAATACCCACATCGTGATACAGTTCCGCCGCGCTCCCTTTGTGTTGTTCCGGGATACTTCCGTGGAGCATCTCATGCCGAACCAGCTGGTTTTGCATATCCAACCGGAAGAAGGCATTTCATTGCAATTCGCCGCCAAAGTGCCCGGGCCGGTAATGCGATTGGGAACGGTAGACATGAACTTCGAGTATCAGCAATACTTCGGAAAGCAGCCCAGCACCGGTTACGAACGGCTGCTGCATGATTGCATGATCGGCGACCAGACTTTGTTTCAGCGCGCGGACATGGTGGAGGCGGGCTGGAATGTGGTGAATCCAGTATTGGATCTGTGGAAAGCGCTACCGCCTCGAAACTTCCCGAATTATGCGTCGGGCACATGGGGACCGAAAGAGGCCGACGAACTTTTGGAGCGCGATGGCCGGCGCTGGAGGAACTTCGAGCAATGATTCTGGCCGGCGATATTGGGGGAACCAACGCTCGACTGGCCTATTTTCAATCGCAGAATGGCAATCTGCGTCTAATTTCCGAACGCGTATTTCCCAGCCGCGAATACGCTGAATTGGGAGAAATCGTCTCGGAGTTTCTTAAGAAAACTGATGCGCGTCCTGATGTCGCCTGCTTCGGCATCGCAGGCCCAGTGCACCATGGGAGGGTTGAGACCTCAAATCTTCCGTGGATCATCGAGCAGTCCCGCTTAGCAAAACAGATTCAACTTCCGGCTACGCTGTTGATCAACGATCTTGAAGCTAATGCTTGGGGCATTGGAGAGCTGAATCCCCAGGATCTCACTCCGCTTAACTCCTTGAGCCAGGCCGTTGGTAATCAGGCGGTCATTGCACCGGGAACCGGCCTGGGGGAAGCGGGACTGTTTTGGAACGGAAGTCAACACGAGGTTTTTGCGTGCGAGGGCGGACACGCCGATTTCGCGCCCCAAGGCGATTTGCAGATCGATCTTTTACGGTTCCTGGCAGATCGCTACGGACACGTCAGCTATGAACGCGTCCTCTCTGGACCTGGCCTCGTAAATGTTTACGAATTTCTGCGCACCAAGGGCTACGCCGAGGAACCTGCCGGATTTGCCGCGCAAGTCACCGGAGGAAACGCCGCCGCAACCATTTCCCACGCCGCTCTCGAGGGAAACAATCCGTTAGCTTCCGCTGCGCTGGATCTTTGGATATCGGTCTATGGAGCGGAAGCGGGCAACCTGGCTCTGAAGATAATGGCGACGGGAGGGATTTTTCTCAGCGGCGGAATCTCACCCAAGATTCTGCCTAAGCTTACGGGGCCGGGATTTATGAATGCTTTCCTGGAGAAAGGCCGGTTGCGTCCTCTCCTGGAGAGCATTCCAGTGCAAGTCATTACGAATGACAAGGCGGGTTTACTGGGTGCCGCCCGATGCGCGGCCACTAAGAGTAACGCCGTATTGGCGGGGGCGTCGTGAGCGCATCCGTCGATGTACGCAGGGTTACCACCCCGCAGGATCTTTTTCAGGCCGCGGCGGAGGAAGTCGTCCGCGTCGCGACCGTATCGATCGCGCAGCGCAGTCGCTTCACAATCGCGCTCTCTGGCGGTTCGACCCCGAAGAACCTCTATACCCTGATCGCGGCGAATGCCAGCCTCCCCTGGGCGAAAATATTCTTTTTCTGGGGCGACGAACGTCATGTTCCGCCGACGGACCCGGAAAGTAACTACTGCATGGCGGAAGAAGCCATACTGTCGAGGGTTCTGGTTCCGCCCGCAAATATCTTCCGCATCCCCGCTGAAAAACCCGATGCTGTTGCGGCGGCGGAAGCTTACGACGAGACTCTGAGGAAATTCTTCGCCACGGCGCCGGGGCAATTTCCTCGCTTCGATCTGATCCTATTGGGCCTGGGACCAGATGGGCACACGGCGTCGTTGTTTCCGGAGACGGCGGCGCTGCAGGAGAGGTCGCGGCTGGTGGTCGCGAACTGGGTCGAGAAGCTCAATGCCAGCCGGATCACGCTTACCCTGCCAGTTCTGAATGCGGCACGGGAGGTGGCTTTCCTGGTGAGCGGGGCGGACAAGGCAGCGGTTCTCCACGAGGTTCTGGAAGGCAAAGGCCTCGGGGAGAAGTATCCTTCCAAAATGGTGCGGCCGAGCGACGGCAAACTGATCTGGTTCGTCGATCGGGCGGCAGCCAGCGAACTGTCGCCGTCGGTATAGGGGCGACATAATGAGCGTCGCCGGACCTATCCTCGCCAGCCCGCGATTTCCTTCAAGCCCTTGCCTCGTGCGTGCTCAAAAAGCCGTACGCGATGGCGGGAGTGTTCGAACTCGTGAATGTCTGCCCAGACTTCGGCTCGCCAGGTCTTATCGTGTGTCGCCGACGCGCCGCAGGCGGCGCAACGAGTATGCAAGCTGATAGGAGTCGCGGTCGCGGCACCCGTGCCGGGCAACTCTAGAAAGATGCAGCGAACTTCCTGGATCTCCTCATTTTCGTCGAGCAAGTGTTCATAACGCAATAGATAGCTGAATCCCAGCTTGTGGGCCTCGGCTTCAGCTTCCATACGGGTGTGAAAGGGGCCATATTCCGCCCGCAGTTGCTCCGTAGAATCGCAAGCCATCCAGAAAATCTCTTTGTATGCCATTGCCCTCGCGCCTTGCAACCGAGAACCCGCTAATGTCGCAAGTTCGCTTAGCCCCGATTCACCTGTGCAATTTGTCTGCCGCCCGAGACAGTCAACGCGCCATGTTTTTTCAATAGCTTACGGCGCCAGGATTTGGGACGAGATCGATTAAAGGTAAACCTTTTGCAGAACTGAGCCCCTTGTCGTCCCTATGTTCGTCCGTGCACGTGTGCCGTAGGCGTTGGAAATCCAATGTGGAAACAGGAGACCCTTGCGGCAGTTGTCCCCTGCGTACGGCCTTGGTTGAAGGTGAGTGCCGCTGACCAGCATCAGCTCGCCGCGGCGCGGTTCAGTGAGGAGCCTGGACGATCCGAATCGTCAAGCCTGCCATTTCCTCCGTGGCTCGCGACATACATGGCCAACTCAAGCTGGCTCCATACGCCCAGCTTGTCGAATGTACCTCGCAAGTGATTTTTGATTACTTGCTCTGTCGTGCCGATCTTTTTGCCAATTTCACGGTTCGTAAGCACTTGCCAGACCAAGTCAGCGATCTCGATTTCCTTCGCAGTTAGTCGATCTCGCGGCATCATTGAATCACTTCCTGGTTCTCGAACGCCGCGACTGCCCAGCTTCACGCGTTTGCGCCCATCCCTGATTCCGGCACGCAGAAAAAGCGTTCGCAAATGCTGCTTTACGGTGCGCGGACTAATGCTCAACTGGCCGGCGATTTCCTTGTTGCTGCAGCCTTGCACCAGCAAATTAAGCACCGGCTGGTCTCCGGGCATCCACCCTAACTCCAATGAGATCCATCACCGTAATTCCTCCTGCAACCTGAATCTGTTACAAATTCCGCTGCACATGTTTCGCCAAACCTTCGCTTGCCATTGCCCACGTGTAAGACCAGCGAGTACTTGCACTTACGGACAAGGCCAAGTCTTTCAGAAGAAGTTCAGGAAACGCGTGCTAGATTTGGCGGTCCCAGTTTGGGAGGGGATGGAGGAAGGCATGGCGGGCAATACTCGGACCGGGCATTCATTCCAGTTCTGTTGGGGCGCAACGCCGCGGAGCTTTCATCGTCTCCCGCATGAGGATAAGACTCTTGTTTTCAGAGTTCCTCACGCATTCCCAAACCTAATTACTTACTCGCGAGGTGACTTGTGAGAATTGCGAGAATAGATTCGGCGGCGAGGAAAATCGTGCTTTCCCAAAATGGTTATAAGTCGGTGGGTGCTCTGTTCACTATGGTATTGCTATTAGCCTCTCCTGTGCTTTTTGCACAGACGTCGTCCCCAGAAGTTACCATTACGCATCCCAGCGGGATTCTCGGCGTCTCTGCCGATAATTCAGCGCCGTTGACCATCACGTTGCAAGATGCGCTCGAACGCGCGCGAGCGAATGATCCCTCGTTTCATTCCGCTTTGACCGATCTCGGGGTGGCTCGAGAGGATCGTGTGCAGTCCCGCGCCGGGTTGTTGCCGAGCGTGAGCTACAACAATTCTTTCGTTTATACCGAGGGCTCAGGTCAGCCGGCGGCTTGCGCGATCACTTCTACATGCACGCCCAGCCGTTTCGTCGCGAATAACGGAGTGCACGAATATATTAGTCAGGCGAACGTGCACCAGAGCGTGTCTCTCAGCAATATGGCAGACTATCGACGTTCTTCGGCTGCGTTGGCCCAGGCACGAGCGAAGGCGGAGATTGCCACGCGGGGCCTGGTGGTCACGGTGACCCAGGCCTACTACGGGCTGGTCGTGGCGCAGCGCAAGTATGCGACGGCGCAGCGAGCTTCAACCGAGGCCGACCGCTTTCAGAAGATAAGCCAGAAACTTGAAAATGGAGGAGAGGTGGCGCATGCGGACGTAGTGAAGGCCAACATTCAAGCGCAACAGCAGCGCCGCGACCTGCAAGAGGCCCAACTGGATATGGGACGCAGCCGCCTGGATCTCGCGGTTCTGATTTTTGCGGATTGGAACCAGAATTTCAGCGTGGTCGACGACCTGCAGACTCCGGAGCCGTTGCCCGCATTCGCCGACGTGGAAGTGGCGGGCAAGAAGAATAATCCCGAACTGCGAGCAGCATTGGCGGCCTTCTCCGTTGCCAATCACCAGGTCACGGCCGCATGGGGCGGACTGCTGCCGAGCTTGAGCGTTGACTATTTCTACGGCATTGATTCCAACCATTTTGCCATTCGTACCGATGGCGTGCGCAATCTGGGGTACTCCGCCGTGGCAAGTTTGCAGATTCCCATCTTCAACTGGGGAGGGGATCGCAGCAAATTAAAGCAGGCGGAGTTACGCCGGGATCAAGCCCGGATCGAGTTGACCCACGAACAGCGTCTCCTTCTCAGCCATCTGCAGCAGTTCTATGACGAAGCCAGCACCGCGCGGTCGGAAATGGATTCCTTATCCAGCTCCGCCGAAATGGCAGCGGAGAGTTTGCGTTTAACCAATCTGCGCTATCAGGCCGGCGAATCGACAGTGCTTGAAATTGTGGACGCACAGAATACGCTCACGCTGGCGCGTAATGCCTTTGATGACGGCCAGGCCCGCTACCGGGTCGCACTTGCCAATCTGCAAACTCTAACGGGGAGCTTTTAGCCAGATGAGGCTCAACTCAGTCGCACACATTCCCCAGCCGCCGCGAGCGCTGCGAAGTTCTTGCGGGCCTCGGATGTTCACTTTGATTGCCACGACCATTCTCCTACTGTTTTCCGTCGCCTGCTCCGGAGACAAAGCGGACAAAGAACCGACCGTGAGTGTGCAGGTCGTTCCTGTCGAGAAGACGACGATTCAGCATGCCATTAAAGCTGAGGCCATCCTGTTTCCCAAACAGCAAGCGGCGATCGTTTCGAAGATCAGTGCCCCCGTGCAAAAATTTATGGTGCAGCGTGGAGGCCGGGTTCACAGCGGCCAACTGCTGGCGATTCTCGAAAACCGCGACCTGACTGCCGCCGAACAAGAGAACAAGGGAAGCTTCGATCAGGCTCAAGCGGCATATGAAACCACGACTGCGGCCAGCCTGCCGGAAGAAATACAAAAAGCGGAAGCGGATGCGCAGCAATCCAAACAAGCATTGGATGCGCAGGAAAAAGTCTATCAAAGCCGGCAGCAACTCTTTGAGCAAGGGGCATTACCACGGAAAGAACTGGACCAGTCAGGGGTAGAAATCGTTCAGGCGCGCAATCAGTATTCGATTGCGAAGAGGCACCTCGATACGCTGCAAGCCATCGGAAAACAGCAGGAACTTAAAGCCGCAAAGGGGAGCCTGGAATCGGCCAAAGGCAAGTACCTCGGCGCGGCGGCACAACTCAGCTACTCCGAGATTCGCAGTCCGATCGACGGCGTGGTGACTGACCGGCCGTTGTACCCGGGGGAGATGGCGGCGGCAGGCACTGCGATTGTGACAGTGATGGATATCTCTTCCGTCATTGCCAAAGCGCACATTCCCCAGGCCGATGCCGCCTTGCTGAAGGTTGGCGACAAAGGAACCATAACCGTTCCGGGACTGGATGAGCCCGTCGAGGGCAAGGTCACAGTGGTGAGCCCAGCCCTTGACCCCAACAGCACCACCGTAGAGATCTGGCTGGAGGCCAAGAATCCGAAGAAGCAGTTGAAGCCCGGGACCAGCGCGCAGCTTTCTCTTACCGCGAAGACGGTGAAGGACGCCCTGGTCGTTCCCGCCGCCGCCGTGATCACTGCCGCGGATGGAAGTTCCGCCGTGATGCTCGCAGGCAGCGATGGCCGGGCTCACCAAAAGGCGGTGAAGCTGGGTATTCGTCAGGACGACGATGTGCAAATTATCGAAGGCGTTACCGCGGACGATAAAGTCGTCGCCACTGGCGCGTATGGGCTGCCCGACAATACGAAGATCAAAGTGGAAGCTCCCGCGGTAACTCCGAAGGAACCAAAGGAAAGTCCCAGTGAGAAATAACCGTCGCGGAGTCTTCGCGTGAATCACAAGAAATCCGATCACTGGGTAGCGCGCCACTCCCGGCCCGTCATTTTTCTGATCCTCACCCTGGCGCTTCTGGGGGGGTATCTGGCCTTCACCATCCCCGTGTCGGTATTCCCGTCCACCAATTTCCCGCGGGTGCTGATCGCTGTAGACAACGGCGTAATGCCGATCGATCAGATGATGGTGACGGTAACCCGGCCCATTGAGGAAGCCGTCAACAGCGTCCCCGGACTCTTGACTGTACGCTCAATCACAAGTCGCGGCTCGGCAGAAGTGGATCTTTACTTCCGCTGGGATCTGGATATGTTCCAGACGCTGCAGTATGTGAACGCTGCCTTGTCGCGTGTGCAGCCGGAACTTCCCCCCACCGCCAAGGTGGAGGCACATCGCATGACCTTTGCGAGCTTCCCCATCGTGGGCTATAGCCTCACGTCGGCCACAGTGCCGCAAACCCGGCTTTGGGAGATGGCGACTTATGAGATGAAGCCACGGCTGAATCGCCTGGAAGGAGTTGCGACCGTCATTGTCCAGGGTGGACAGGAACCGGAATTCCAAATTACTCCCGACCCAGCCAAACTGCTGGCTGCGAGTGTGACTGTAACCGACATTCTCGACGCCGTTCGCCGCACGAATCTGGTGGATTCTCCCGGATTGCTGGAACGCAATCATCAGCTCTTTCTCGGTCTAGTCAACGGCCAAGTACAGACTCCGGAACAGATCGGCAACACCGTAATAAAAAATACGCCGGCCGGAATTCCTGTCCGCATCCGGGATGTCTCCACGGTCGCGCCCGATGTAAAGCCGGTTTATACGGTGGTCACCGCCAACGGCAAACCGGCGGTGCTGCTCAACATCAATCGCCAGCCCGACGGCAACACCGTGCAGGTAGCCGACGAAGTCCACACCGAAATTGAGAGGCTTCGTAAAACCCTCCCCCCCGGTGTGGACATTCAGCCCTTCTACGACCAATCGATCATCGTGAGCGAATCGATCAAGAGCGTTCGCGACGCGATCGTGCTCGGCCTGATACTGGCTTCGATCATTCTGGTTGTGTTTCTGCGCGATTGGGGAACGTCGCTGGTGGCGGGGCTTGTGATCCCGGTCACCGTGATGGTCACCTTCATCGCCCTGAAGGTAATGGGACAGACCTTCGACCTGATGACCCTCGGCGGATTGGCGGCGGCAGTCGGTTTGGTCATCGACGATGCCATCGTGGTCGTGGAAAATATTGTGCTGCATCGCGACGCGGGCCAAGGACGCCTGGAGGCAATCGAAAGCGCGTTGCGGGAAATCACCGTCCCCTTGATCGGCTCGACCATCACGCCGGTCGTGGTTTTCATTCCCTTGATTGCCATCACCGGAGTGACGGGCGTGTTTTTCCGCGCGCTGGCGGTGACGATGAGCGTCTCGCTGCTGGCCTCGTTAGCGCTCGCGGTAACCTGGACGCCGAACCTGAGCCAGTACTTCATTCGCGGGCGGCATGACCAGAAGGACGGAGGAGGTGCAGAGCCCGAGGGAGTAGCCGCGACCGAGTCCTCAGAGAATCAATCCGAAGTAAACAATGTTCAGCGCTTGCTCGCCGCCGAGGAAGCTCACCTCAGCGGATTCTTTCTGCGCGTTGTAAACTTTCATGAGCGCTGGCTGCGACGGGCCCTGGAACGCCCTCGCGTTCTGGTTCTATTTAGCCTTGTGCTCATTGCCGTTTCCTACGTCTGCTATCACTTCTCCGGCTCCGATCTGCTGCCTGCGATGGACGAAGGCGGTTTCGTGCTGGACTACATCATGCCCGCTGGCAGTTCGCTGGCCGAGACCAATCGTGTAGTTGGCCATGTGGAACAAATTCTGCGCGAAACTCCCGAGGTGGAAAGCACTTCGCGCCGCACCGGCCTGCAATTGGGTCTGGCTGCCGTGACTGAGGCGAATACCGGAGACGTACTAGTCAAACTGAAACCCAAACGCGATCGGGACGTGGAAGAAGTAATGGCCGATGTGCGGGCCAAAATTAAGCAACAGGAGCCCGCCCTGGATCTTGACTTCATACAAGTTCTCCAGGATATGATCGGCGATCTAACATCGGCTCCGGAGCCCATCCAGATCAAGCTGTTCTCCGAAGATCCAAAGCTACTGGAGGCATGGGCTCCGAAAGTTGCAGAGGCGATTCAAAAGATCAGCGGCGTGGTCGATACTCTCAATGGAATCGAGAACACGATCAGCGGACCAGCAGTAACTTTTCAGGTCGACCCGAGCGTGGCAGCCCGGGCCGGCTTCACTGCGGAAGAGATCGCAGTGGATGCTTCGGCCATCCTAGAAGGCGAACCAGCGCCCACACCCATCATAACCAACGGTCGCGCCTACACCTTGCGCGTGCGCTTTCCTTCGGCGAATCGTGCCTCGCTCGAAGCCATGAGCGATACTCTGTTGATTAGCAGCACCGGACACACCGCCACTTTGGGAGCGCTGGCAACTGTGGTCGAAACTCCCGGCCAGACTGAGATCCGCCGGGAAAACCTGCAGCGCCAGGTTGCGGTAACCGCCCGTCTTGAGGGGACCAATCTGGGCAGCGGGATGGCTGCCGTGCAAAAAACTGTCGCCGGACTGCACATCCCTTCGAGCATTCGAGTGGAATACGGTGGCACTTATCAGGAGCAACAACGCTCGTTCCACGATCTGGTCATCGTGCTGATTCTGGCTATTCTTCTGCTATTCATTGTGCTGCTGTTTGAATTCGGAACCTTCGCTGCGCCCGTAGCAATTCTTTCGTCAGCGCTGCTCTCCACCTCTGGGGTCTTTATCGCGCTGCTGATTACCGGCACGACATTCAACATCTCGTCCTTCATGGGCATGATCATGGTGATCGGAATTGTTGCCAAGAACGGTATTCTTCTGCTCGATGCTGATCAACGATTACGGGCACTTGGCATCAACGACGAAGATGCGATACTGCAAGCCGGACGCCGCCGCTTGCGACCTATTGTGATGACGGCCCTGGCTACGGTCGCGGGCATGTTGCCCCTCGCGTTCGCCATTGGCGCTGGATCTCAAATGCTGCAACCGCTGGCCATCGCGGTGATCGGCGGAGTTCTGATTTCCATGGTACTGTCCTTGCTTATCACGCCCGCGGTGCATTTCTTCTTGAGTGGAAAGAACGCGCCTAAGGACGCTGTGGTCTAGCCGACTTCGTTCTCCACAGCGCTTGAGAGCCAAGTCTCTTGTGGACCTGCGCAAAACTCCTGAAATCTTTGTAAGTTGGCGAAGTATCCTCTTCTCCCCGAGCGCGGAGCGGGAGGCAAATGTCCGGTCGGATAGACTAGCCGGGCAACAGTGAGGTTGACGTTTTTTTGCCAGAGGAATTGCACTAGAATCATCTTGGTCTTCATCCGGCTCGCTCCGTCTCAAGAGCCGGCTGCAAGCTCCAAGAAAAACTGTGACCGACCAGAAAAACAAATCAGGTCTCGACGAGCAGACTTTTCAAAAACTGCTGGAAGCCGCAAGTGTGCTCCAGAAGCACAATCGCGGAATCCGTAAGACAGCCGTGAGCCCGGAACCACACAGAGAGCAATTCCGAGAGCAAGCGCCGGCAACTGAAGATGCACTTCGAAAAAGCACTCCGCCTGCAGAAGAAAACACACGGACCACTCCAGACTACTCGCTCACTCTCGCCGAGATCGTTGAAGTACAGCATCAGATTCAGATACGCCATCTTGAATCTGACCAGTCAATGGCACTCGTCGCCGAGAGAATTGCACGTATCACCAAGGCAAGCGGAGCCGCCATTGGAATTCTAGAGGGAAAAATTATCAGGTACCGTGCCGGTGCAGGTGCAGCACTGCCCCTGGAGAGCGAAGTTAGCCTGGAAACGGCCATTTGCGCCGACACCGTGCAAACCGGAAAAGTCCTGCGCGCGCCGGACGTGAACACCGCGCTTCTCTTCGATCCTGCCGTGTGCATGGAGCGCGGTATTCAATCTCTGGTCGCCGTCCCCATCTATCACGATGGGAGCATCGCAGGAGCTCTGGAGCTTTACTTTGATCGAGTGAACGGCTTCATTGAACAGGACATTCACACCTGCCAACTCATGGCAGGTCTGGTGACTGAAGCAATCAGCCGAGACGCAGGTTCGGCGCTGAAGAAGTCGATGGCGGCGGAACGGTCCTCGATGTTGGCCGCGATCGAGAAAATCAAGCCCAGTCTGGCGGCTTTGGCCGGCCCCCGCGCCGAAGCTTCGCCCTCTACGAAGTCCGGCAAGAATGTTGCCGCGCCGACCCTGAACGTAGCGGAGCCTTGTGTGTGCTGGAAGTGCGGCGGCCGGCTCATCGAAGAAGAACAGTTTTGCGGGAAGTGTGGGGCTCCGCGCATTGGTGAAGTCGATACGGCCAGCATCCAGAGCAAACTGGCATCGGCCTTGCACATGCACCAAGCAAGCCGAGAGCTTCCCTTCGCGCCTTCCAGCGAAACCGTCCCGCAGCTTGAGGCGCAGGGCGCAGACATAGCGAACGATGTAACTGAGGAGGAGCATCAGGATGGCGTGCTTCAACCGTTCTCTATTGCCGGACTGAAAGAGGAGGATTCGTCACCGACGGAATCATTGGTCTCACATGCCCCCGAAGAACACAGTGCCGAGCCCCTATCCGTTGGGTCGCAGGCAGGGAAAAACAATTTGGAAGCTCATCCCGGTGCACTCGTGCGGGCGCGCCAACAAGACATCATCTGGAGTTCGGCATCGAGAGCCCGGGAGTTTCTGGAGAGTCTGGCCAGGACTAGTTCCCCCGGAGCTCTTGCGCGCTTCTGGCGCGCGCGTCGCGGGGATTTTTATCTGGTCGTCGCGGTCATTCTGGTATTAATTGTCATTCGCTGGGGAATCCTGTCCAATCGTTCCGTTGGTGCCAGCGGCGGCGGAGGTACAGCTTCCTCTAGCGCGGCCCGGCGCAAGTCGCCGGCGGATGCAGATCTTTCCGTGTTTGACAAACTCCTGATCAGTCTCGGATTGGCGGAGGCGCCGGAGGCTCCAGAATATAAATACAAAGGAAATCCCAACACGCAAGTGTGGATCGACCCTCACACAGCCCTCTACTATTGCCCGGGCTCTGAACTCTATGGCAAGACTCCGAAAGGCAAGTTTGCCAGTCAGCAGGATGCCCAGCTAGACCAGTTCGAACCAGCATCCCGAAGGGCCTGTAACTGACAGTTATGGCATTTCCAGCCTTCTTTTCCGGAGCCGAATTGACAACCCTGTTCGGAGGGAGTGCAATCATACCTAATCGTCCCTATCGTCTTTCTCAGGAGAATATAGTGGCGCAGCCGACGGACGAGTCGAAAACGAGCATTTTGCCCGAGTCGGATCTGAATCCCCTGCAGAACCCGCTCTTGGGGGCTCACATGGGACGATGGGCGGAGGTGTATTTCACCACCCCACCCGAGAAGCGCGCACAAGCGGTCTCTGACCTGGTTCGAGAGCTTTCGAACAATCCCATGTCAGAACGTATTTCGTCCCCAAGTCCTAGGAATGACCACGGCAGAGATGACGATGAACCGATCTGGGGAAGAGTGGAAGAGGCTCGGTCACCGAGTTCGAACGACATTTTCGAGCAGCCCGTGGTCGAGCAGCCATTGATCGGTTGCGAGTCTTGTGGACATAAGAATTTCCCCCAGCAACGATTTTGCGGAATGTGTGGCGCCCCAGTCGCATCCCCGTCAGAGGCGCTGCCGTTCATGAATTCGGAAGCGATTTCCTCATCCACTTGGGGAAAATCCGAGGCGACCTTGGGCAATACCCAAGAGCGTCAGGCTGTGTCTGCCGGGGAAACCACGCCCAATGCTGAGATTCACACTGAGCACTATGCTGAGAACTATCGACTACCGAGAAGCCAACCGTGGACGGCGTCGGAACAGGGTCCTGCGGAATTCAGTGTGCTGTCGGATTATCAGTCTGAGCCAGTTCACCATAGTTACAGAATCTATGTTGGACTGATGGTGGCGATCCTGCTCGGTCTGCTGGTGTACATGACGTGGCGAAGCAACACAGCGTTTTGGAGTAGTGGAACTGCGCCGTCCGAGCTTCCAAGAGCTGTACCGGCTCCGAGCTCAGAACCACCCGTGGCCGCTGAACCTTCCACGGCCACGCGAACACCCGCTGCTGCAACTGCGCGGCCTGCTCCTAAGACGAACGGCCCAGCAACTGCTCCGACGGCTTCCGCCGTAGAAAGCCAAAATCCGACTGGCGGGACTCAGGAAAAAAATCAAACAGCGGATCGGAGAGCCGCCGAGCGCCGAGCCAAACAACAACCGGCTCCTCGGGCTGCGTTCGCGACTACAGCTTCCGTCACCGACGAGCAGAATGGCTCGGAAGAATTGGCAGCGGCAGAGAAGTACTTGAACGCCGGCCCAGGGACTGCACGAGACAGCCGACAAGCTGCCACATGGTTGTGGAAGGCCGTGGCCAAGCAGAACTTGACCGCAACTCTGCTATTGTCCGATCTGTATCTTCGGGGAGACGGAGTAACGAAGAGTTGCGATCAAGCCCACTTGTTGTTGGACGCTGCTGCCCGAAAGGGCGCAAGCGCTGCTGGGGAACGATTGCGTAACCTCCAGGCCTTTGGTTGCCGATAGCACGCAGCCGCACGATCGCCCGACGGTTCTCAGGCCATGGCTACTGGAACGTCGGCGATCTGTCTACGCGATTCATACCAGAGTGCCAATTCCACCCTGTTCCAGAGCCCAAGCTTATCGTAGATCACGCGCAGATAATTTTTTACAACGTGTTCGGTCGTGCCAATTGCGTGTGCTACGTCCCGATTCTTCAAGCCTTGGGCGACTAGTTCAATGACACGGCGTTCTCGCTCGCTCGGGACACGGTTTCCGTAGCGTTCGTATGGGAACATGACTGCCTCCGATATAAGAGTGTCGCGAGTTTTACTCGCTTGATTCCGTCGGTGATTCCGAAACGGAGAAAAAGCCTGTTGAAATGAGCTTTTACGGTTCTGCGGGCCATCTTGAGCTGTTTGGCAATTTCGGCGTTGTCACAACCTTGCAAAAGCAATTCCACGATTTGTTTTTCGCGCGGTCCTAGCCGTACGGACTGCTCGTTCATCACGTTCCCTGCCCCCTTGGTCTAAATTGTTCCGCCACATTCTGCACAGCCGGAGTGTTTGCATTTGTATTGCATCTCACATGCCACTTTGAGACCCGACCCCATGTGATTAAAGAACAACCATTTCCACAGGCCCTCTTTGTCAATACAACATAAATTTAATGGGCACACGCCACCTAAGAATGCAGCAGACTGTCGTCTGTGGCCGGTGTGAGGAGATCCGAATTAGTGCGAAAACCCGCGTCGGACGCCGTATTTGTTCAGCCTGTGGAGTCTAGGCCAACGATCGATGGCCCTGGCTTGTTGAGCCCCCAATAGCGGACGCTGTTAACTCAGAATATTTTGAAGACGTTTCGGGATTTGTACGATGGGTCCAACGTCAGGTGAACACCTTAGGAGAAAACTACAGTACACTACTGATAGACCTTGAAGAATTTACACCTTTCGACAAATCACGACTTGGCTGCACGCACCTAACCAAATCAATGTTTTAGCGGCTTTTTCGCGCCGCTATTTCCCGCTTTAGTTAACCTCCCAGCCCTCCTTCCGCCATCCGGAACCCTGTATAACCCCTTGCACTTGGACCTTGAGTATGGATCTTTGCGAGAGGAAGCCCCGGTTTTTCATCCACGCACGGGCAACTTGCTCTATGGAGCAGCATACCTTTGTCGTCCCGCTAGCGATCTCTAGCTAGAATGCCGGCGAATTAAGGGCACGGATGTACTCGACCCTAGTGCAGCCGAGAACAGGATTTCGCATTTTGGATTGGATCGAGGTTTCCACTACACTACGATTCAAACCAATGAAACTTTCCGTCGTAATGCCGGTATACAACGAACGTGCCACGCTGCGGCCCGTGGTTAACAGAGTGCTTTCAGTTGCGCTGGACATTGAATTGATTTGCGTGGACGATGGGTCCCGCGATGGCTCGCGGGAAATTCTTGCAGAATTGAAGGCCGAGCATCCCCACATTCGAATTTTACTGCAGCCCAAGAACATGGGCAAAGGTGCAGCTCTGCATCGCGGTATCCGGGAGGCTACGGGGGATTTTGTCATCATCCAGGATGCCGATCTTGAGTACGATCCGGCAGACTACACCGTGTTGCTGGAACCACTCATTGAAGGCAGTGCCGACGTAGTCTATGGGTCGCGCTTTCTTTCCGGCCGCCCTCATCGCGTGCTCTACTTCTGGCACTCTGTGGGCAACAGGATTCTCACCCTGCTCTCCAACGCGCTCACTAATATTAACCTCAGTGATATGGAGACCTGTTACAAGGCTTTTCGGCGCGAGGTCATCCAGTCGATTCACCTGGAGGAAAAACGCTTCGGCTTCGAGCCTGAAATCACGGTGAAGATTGCGAAGCGGAAGCTTCGCATCTATGAAGTGGGTATCAGTTACTGGGGCCGCACCTATGAAGAAGGCAAGAAAATCCAATGGAAGGACGGCGTGCGGGCACTCTGGTGTCTGGTGAAGTACTGCATTACCGAACCGTCGGTTCAACGCGAGGTGGAAATGCAAACGGATCACCGGTCGCCGGCAGCCCACACAATCCAAAATAGGCTGCCTCCTGCCGATTAGGTGCGTCCCTGAAAATTCGCCTAATTCTTGTTAACCCGCGGCGTTGATGAGTTGGGCGCACGAGCGTTAGGGGTCTGAGCCTGAAGCCCTCCCGCCGGCTTTTTATACTGATAATCAATGGCCGTGCCGTTGCCAGCTGGCGTACCAGCGGTCTTCGAAGTAGCAAGTGGCTTGGATGAGGCAGTGTTTCTTGGCGAGCTTGTGGCGCTATTCGTCGGCCCCTTAGCCGCATCCCTTTGCCGTTCCAACCCCGTGAGTTCCGCGCTCGTCTTCCCGGCACCTGCCGACCTTTGAGGCGGCACCACCGATGACCTGTGACGAGGAGTATTGGCTGATTTCTCGGTCAACGGCCTGGTTGAGTTCTTAAGCGGGTCGGGAGTCGGGCGGGTGGAAGATAAGTGAGCTTGAGAAGTCTGCGCCGTAGCCAGGCAGGTCCAAGCCGCCGCGATTGCAAGGCCAGAGGCGAACTTGTATTTCATCATGAAAAATCTCCCGATCATATGAATCCGTTGACCCTTCTATTAGAGCACGTTTTTCGTTCAGTGTGACCGCCCTGAAGGTAACCTTGAGCCCTTAACAGCCCGGGCTCCCAGCGTTCGTTCTTCGCTGCAGAAGGTTCCGTGCTCCCGATATTATAAGAAACACGGCTACCCAGCGAATGTGCGGACGCGGCAAAACGATGAGCCACGACATGAACATTACGCATTCAAATGTTGAAATCGCAGGCCTCGCGCCCGCGGAAGACGAAGTTCAACTTTGGCGAGTCGATCTGGAGGCCGTTCGCGCCGAGGAGTCCCGCTGGCAGGAAGTACTTTCCTCCGACGAAAGGAAACGCGCTGCGCGATTTCATTTTCCGGACGACCGTCAACGGTTTGTTGCTTCACGCGCGTTGTTACGGACGATTCTGGCAGCGTTCTTAAATATCGATGCAAAAGAGTTGAGGTTTTCGTATTCAAAAAAAGACAAGCCTTTTGTCGGCCCGGCCCATGCCGATAGCGGTATCACGTTTAATCTGTCCCACTCCGGCGGAATTGCGCTCTACGCTTTTGCTCGTCGCCGAGAGATCGGAGTGGACGTGGAACAGATTCGCAGCGATTTCGATATCGAGCCCATTGCCCGCCGATTTTTCTCTGTATTGGAACAGCAGCAACTTGCCGCGTTGCCCGAGGACTCCCGGGTGGACGCCTTTTTCCGCTGCTGGACCCGCAAGGAGGCATACATCAAGGCAGTTGGGGACGGATTGTCTCTGCCGCTCAGCCAGTTCGATGTATCCCTGGACTCTTTGGGAACGAATGCACTTCTCGCCACTCGGCCCGATAGTTCGGAAGCCGGACAATGGATGCTGCGAGAAGTTCCCGGAGGTGCAGGCTACAGCGCCGCTTTATGCGTTCGCGGACAAGATTGGAAACTGAAACACTGGTATTAGAGTTCCGTACATCTCGGGGCATGTGGAACTGCCCTAGCCATTATTGCACTTCTTTTCACATTCGAAAACGTGAGGAGGCATTTCAGGTTAATCACATGGGAAAATCGTTTCGTTTCATTCGCTTACGTGGTGGCCGATCGGACGCGAAGGCATCCCAATTGCTGCACCTCTTCTTGGTATAAACGAGAACGATGCGGTTTTCTTGCGACGGCGGAGAAGTGATACTCTGTTAGGTAATCTTTCGGGTTTCCCCCTCTCTCTGTATCTGCAATCGATTTTGCTACGACCCGGTATGGCCGAGAGATAATCCAATCAAATACGATAAAGGTAATAGACAAGACTGTACGGAACAATTCAGGAGGCAGTGCACTTGACCGTTTCAACCAGCCATCTCATTCCGCCCCACGGGGGTGAATTGATCAACCTTATCGCGGAGCCAACCCAGGTCGCGGACCTAAAAGCGCATTCCAAACAGTGGCCTTCGTGGGATCTGACAGCCCGGCAGCTTTGCGATCTGGAGCTGTTGATCACAGGCGGGTTCTCTCCGCTGCAAGGCTTCATGACGCGAGCCGACTACGATAGCGTCTGCCAGAATATGCGGCTGGTCAGTGGCGTTCTTTGGCCGATGCCCATCACCCTGGATGTCACCGAGGAATTCGCCAAGAAGCTCACGGCGGGCAGCAGCAAAATTGCGCTGCGCGATCCTGAGGGCGTAATGCTCGCCGCATTGCACGTCGAAGAGATCTGGCAACCAGATCGGAAGGCGGAAGCTAAAGCAGTTTTCGGCACCACCAGCGCCGCTCATCCGGGCGCCGATTATGCTATCAACAAGGCGAATCCCTGGTACGTGGGAGGAAAAATCGAGGGTCTGCAGATCCCTCCCCATTACGATTTTCGCAGCCTGCGTTTGACTCCCGCCGAACTGCGGGCGGAGTTTGCTCGCGAGGGCTGGCGCCGCGTCGTCGCGTTTCAGACGCGCAATCCTATGCACCGCGCCCACGTTGAACTGGCGTTCCGCGCCGCCAAGCAGGTCGAGGCTAACCTCTTAATCCATCCCAGCGTGGGCATGACGAAGCCCGGCGATGTCGATTACTACACGCGCGTGCGCTGTTACCAACTGCTGTTGTCGAAGTTTCCGCAGTCGACTGCGAAACTTTCTTTGCTGCCGCTCGCCATGCGCATGGGGGGACCACGCGAAGCCATCTGGCACGCCCTCATTCGCAAGAATCATGGCTGCTCGCACTTCATCGTTGGTCGTGATCATGCCGGGCCTGGCAAAGACACCGACGGCAAGCCTTTCTACGGGCCTTATGAGGCACAGGAAGTCTTCAAGAAACACGAAGCCGACATCGGCGTCACCATGGTTCCCTTCAATATGATGGTTTATCTCGAGGACCAGGATAAATACGTTCCCGATGACGAGGTCAAAAATGGTGACCGTGTCCTGAACATCTCGGGGACCGAACTTCGTCAGCGATTAAACGAAGGCCGGGAGATTCCCGCCTGGTTCACCTACCCCGAAGTCGTGGCCGAATTGCGCCGCAGCTTCCCGCCGCGTCACAAGCAAGGTGTGACTCTTTTCTTTACCGGCCTTTCGGGCTCCGGTAAATCCACGATCGCGAACGTGTTGCTCACGAAATTTCTGGAAACAGGGGGGCGTCCGATCACACTTCTGGATGGCGATCTCGTGCGCAAACATCTTTCTTCCGAACTTGGATTTTCGAAAGAACACCGCGACATTAACATCCGTCGAATCGGCTACGTGGCATCGGAAATTACCAAGAACGGCGGGATCGCGATTTGTGCGCCTATCGCTCCCTACGACGCCACGCGCAAGCATGTCCGGCGAATGATTGAGCCCTATGGAGGCTTCATTCTGGTCCACATTGCCACCTCCGTGGAAGTCTGCGAACAACGGGACCGAAAAGGCTTGTATGCCAAGGCGCGCGCCGGAATTCTCAAAGAATTCACAGGAATTTCGGATCCCTATGAAGTTCCAGCTGATGCCGAAGTGGTCATCAACACCGGCGAGTTGTCTCCCGAAGAAGCAGCGCAGGAAATTATTCTGCACCTCGAGCGCGAAGGCTTCATCGGGACAGCAGCGGAGTCGGTCTGAACGCAGTCCTGCCGACGCCAGCAATGGATTGAAAGGCTGAAGCCGGTATTGACATGGATCTGCTGATTAAGAGTCTGATTGGTTTTGTAGTTGGGACCCTGATCGGAATGACGGGAGTCGGGGGCGGCGTTTTGCTGCTTCCCATCCTGATTTTCGGGTTGGGCGTATCTCCCATGCAGGCCGTTGGTTCGGATGCGCTTTTCAACTTCCTTACTAAGATCGGCGCCAGCATAGTTCACCTGCGCAAGGGTACGGTTCGTCGCAAAGTCGTTCTGGCACTGGCCGTGGGCAGCGCCCCGGGTTCCTATCTGGGCGTAAGTCTTCTGGTTCACTTGCGAAACGTTTATGGCAATGGTGTGAATCACTTCATTACCGTTGCTGTGGGAGTTTTGCTGATCTGCATTCCTACCTTCCTGTTCTTCCAACAAAAAATCGAGGACCGTGTAGCGGTGCGGCCGCCCACCATGAAGTCGTTCGCCTGGATGTCCATCATTGGTCTAGTGGCTGGATTTCTGGTGGGGATCACTTCCGTCGGCTCAGGCAGCATCGTCATGATGATGCTGCTTTTGTTTTACAGCTTTCAGCCGAAGGTTATGGTGGGAACCGACATCGTGCACGCCTTGCTGCTTACCGGTGTGACTAGTTTGCTCCATTTTCGTATGCACAACATTGATGTGCATCTCGTGGGGGCGCTATTGCTGGGTTCGGTTCCGGGAGGATTGGTCGGTTCCTACCTGAGCACGCGGGTTCCAGTCCCATGGCTCAGGCGTATTCTGTGCGCGGTGCTGCTGGCGACGGGCGCGCGAATGCTAATGGCATGATGATCACGACTTTCATAACGACTTGATCCTCAAGACTGATGCTCACAATTCGATCCTCTAACAAGATCAGGAAACTATGCACTTAAACTTCTACTCTCAAATACTAGTACGCATTCAGGCGGCACTGGAGGCCTCTAGCGCGGTTTTTGCTCGCTTCACGCCGGGAGCGATTGAGACGGAATACAAAATCGGACGCGATCCAGTAACCGAAGCAGATCGCGCCCTGGACGCGGTTCTGCGCCAAGAACTTCTGCGCGATGGCGAGGGCTGGCTTTCCGAAGAGAGCGTGGACGATCCCGTCCGACTGCAGCGATCAAATGTTTGGGTGGTCGATCCTCTCGACGGCACCCGCGAATTCGTTGCGGGCATTCCCGAGTTCTGCGTTTCGATTGGTTACGTCGAGCATGGGCGTCCAGTGGCTGGCGGGATCTACAATCCGGCGACCGGCGAAACCTTCCTGGGATCGATCGCATCCGGCGTTACATACAATGGCAACCCTTCCCAAGCCAGCCAGCGCAAGAATCTGGACGGCGCCAGATCGGAAGAGCACA
>OBLW0100000653.1_pt1 | contig 29424 bp, 23 predicted proteins | sample 1520161 | NCBI WGS metagenome assembly OBLW01 (sample SAMEA3539309, study PRJEB22396) | soil metagenome | biome: tundra; feature: field; material: soil | place: USA | collected 2010-05 | depth 0.15 m
ACGCCTGGAAGTACCAGGCGCGCACCTATCGCCATTTCGGTTGGGACAACGGCACCCTGCTGGCGAATATGCTGGCCGTTTCTGCGGCTTCGGGGCTGCCGGCCGAGATCGTGCTTGGGTTCGTGGACGGCGAGGTGAACCGCCTACTTGATCTCGATACGCGGCGCGAGGTTTCCTTGTGCCTCGTACCGGTCGGGCGCACATCGGAGAGTTCGCCGCCAGCCCAGAGAGAGGTTCCGACGCTCGGCCTGGAGACGGTCCCACTTTCGGAGCGCGAGGTCGAGTATCCCGCCATGCTTGAGATGCACGACACGTCTTCGCTTGAGTCCGAAGAGGAAGTAGCTCAGTGGCGCGGGAAGCGACCCGTCTTGGCATCTCTCGCTCCGGCGGGCGGGGAAGTTGAACTGCAGCGCCTGCAGGAAGAAGACCAACCGAAGGACACGATCGAGCAGGTAATCCTGCGCCGCGGCTCTACCCGAGCGTTCGATAAGACGGCATCCATAACATTGGCACAACTCTCGACCATTTTGGATTGCGCCACGCGAGGTCTTCCGGCTGACTTTCTTGATCCCCTCGGCGCACAGCTCAACGATCTTTACCTGATCGTGCATGCGGTACAGGGGCTAAAGCCGGGTGCTTACTTCTTCCGCCGTGAGCAGAACAGCCTGGAGCTTTTGAAGGCAGGGGAATTCCGCGCCGAGGCTCACCATCTTGGACTGGAGCAGGAGCTACCGGCGGAAGCCTGTGTGGACATCTTCTTTCTCGCCGATGTGAAATGCATCCTGGAAGGATACGGGAACCGCGGCTACCGGGCCGTCCAGCTGGAGGCGGGCGCAATCGGCGGGAGGATGTACCTGGCTGCGTACGCCCAGCGCCTGGGGGCAACCGGGCTAACCTTCTTCGACGATGACGTGACTAACTTCTTCTCGCCGCACGCGAAAGGCAAGAGTGCCATCTTTCTTCTCGCGATTGGCAAGCCGCTGAAACGCAAACCAGACTAGGGCCTCTAGAGAAGTTAGAAATCAGAGAAGGGCAGTCGTTGGAAGTCTTGGCGTGCCATTTGACGGCTAGTTTGGAACCAAATGGGAGCCGACAGTCAGCCGCCTCCCATTTCTCTGACTACCTGCTGGTTTTACGCGGCCTTGCCGGGAGCCTTGGCTTCGAGGGTCTTCTCGCTGCCAACAGTCACCTTGATCTGCTTGGGCTTGGCTTCGGCCTTCTTGGCAAGGTTAATCTTCAGCACGCCCTTGTCATAGTGGGCGCTCACTTGCCCCGGATCTACCGAGCTGGGCAGCGTGAACGACCGGGTGAACTCTCCGTACTGCCGCTCGACGCGACGGAAGTTCTCCTCTTTCTCTTCCTTCTCGATCTTGCGCTCGCCATGGACGGTGAGGGTGGTGTTCTCGATGCGGACATCAATGTCTTTTTCGTCGATGCCCGGAACTTCAAGCTTCAGAGTAATGTTGTGCTCGTCTTCGTAGATGTCCACCGGCGGTGCGTAGCTGGTTGTGGTTAACGCCTCTTCCGGGCCTTCGGGGCTATACGACTCACGGAAAAGACGGTTCATGCGGTTCATGCGGTCTTGCATGGTGGAAGACTCACGGAAAGGCTCCCAACGGGTCAATAGCGTCATGACGCAATTCCTCCTTTAGGGGGAAGCTAAGAGGAAAAACTTCAGATGGGCTGACTTAGTTCAGGGGACCTGAAAGAGTAAGAAGAGGTAGCTTGCTCAATTACAAGGCTAGGCTTCTGCGCAACCGTTGTCAAACTGCGGGTGGATCCGCTTTGCGTTGGCCGACTTCGGGGGAGAGCTGTTCAACGAACGCCCCATGACTCTGACCGGACTGACTTGGACCGGAGCTTGATTGTGTGAACATCGTTCAAAAAGTAGATGTGGCGCAGCGAGTGGATGAGCTACTTTTCCTGTATACAAATATACGGCTGCGCCACCAGAGGAACAAAACGACCGTGGCTTTGCACAAGAAGGCCACGATGAGGGCTAGTTCTTGTGCAGCCCTCGTGGTTTTGTGCAGGTCTTAGTTATCGTCCACATCGTTGTAGTCGGTGCATTTCTTGACGGTAAATATTCCCGACGAACCAGCTTCGCCTTGGCAGAACTTGGACCAATGTTGGATACCAAAGAAATCTCGGTACGTCGTGATGCCGTATCGCCTGATGGCCAAGCCGAAGGCAGGAGTTGCCGCCGCCAAGACGAAGAAGTTTTCGGAGCTGGTGACGGAGTGGAAAGCGAATGAAGGTGTGGCCTTGGGCCGCGCAACGATGGCGCATTATACCAATGCGCTGCGGGCCAATGTAATCCCGACGTTTGGGGATCACGATATCCAAACCATCAATCGCAAGTCAATCCAATCGTTCCTCGCCAAGCAAGCGAAAAAGTACAGCCGTAGTTCGTTGCGCAGTATGCGGCTGGTGCTCTGCATGACGTTGGGGTGGGCCGAGAGGAACGGCGAAATCCAACAGCCGAACGGATGGCTCGACGGCATTCGTCTGCCCAAGAAAGTCGGCGGACGCACAGTAGTGCGCACCGAGTTGACGCCCACACAGACGCTCTCTTTTGTCGAGCGTTTGCGGGAGCCTTACTCGACGCTGGTATTGTGCGTGGCTTCGCTTGCATTGCGGGGAGAAGAGGCAGTCGGCTTGCAGCCGGATGATCTCGACCAAAATAATGTGCTGCATGTTCGGCGGGTCATCTACGACAGACAAATGGAACTGCTGGAAAAGGAAAAGCAGTTTCCATTGGATGCCGTGGTTCACGCAGATCTGATTCGGCGGCTACGAGCATTAGGTGTGGGCCATCAGTGGGTGTTCCATTCCCGTAAAGGAACGCCGGTCGATCTCGGCAATGCCCGCCGTCGCTACTTGCATCCGGCAGCGGCAGCCATCGGCGTCGTCATCGGGGGCTGGCATGATTTCCGCCATACCTTGGTTCGCATGATGAGGCGCGGTGGAGAGAATCCAGTTGTGATCTCTGGCGTCGTAGGCCACAAGTCTGTGGAGATGGCGGCGGAAGTTTACGACCGGGCCAGTGCTGCTGACATCGGGCAGGCGCTCAGTCTCGTAGGCAAGCAGTTGCTACAAAATGTGCTACAAAATGACTCGGTGCAGTGAGCAACCCCCGAAAAGTGTCAAGTGTATGGGGGTTGGTGAGCGCGGTAGGAATCGAACCTACAACCTACTGATTAAGAGTCAGTTGCTCTGCCAATTGAGCTACGCGCCCGCGGTGAAAATCTGCCGGGTGGGACAATTTGTGATTGTAGCATTTCCGGCATGGACGGTCATTCGCGATGCTATTCGCCCGTTGGGTATTTGTGCCAACGCCACGGAGACGTGCGCAGTTAGCAAATCGAGATGTAGTGCACACCTCGGCCCGCGCAGCGGGCACAGCAGATTTTTCAGCAGCAGAGAGGACGGCGCGTTCGTCCCGCAAATCGCAAGGCGGCGAGACAACACACCTCGTTGGACGGACGAGGCTCCTCTTGTCAGCTGACATGCGTTCCGTAAAGGCCCGCTGAGTCTAAGAGCGCTGCCGCACTTCCGCGGGCAGACCTTGAGAACCTTCTCTGACATTTTGACGGCGCGAGGCCGATGGTTCCGCCCCCGTCGCTGAGCGCCTCTCCACTGTGCCAATTACCGGGGCATCATCCAATCCGTCGGCATAGGCCATGGAAACAAACCTCTGTTCCGAACATAAGCGGTCGATCAGACGCTGCTGCCCGGAACTAAGCACGGCATGAGGAAGAATTGGAAAGTGTCGAAACATCCACAGAAAATAAGCGCGTTGGAGAAAAGAAGGCATCACATAACGCGGACCGATGGGAGTCTGTACTTGCACCACACCGTCCGCCAGTTTATCAATCCACATAACTGGACCACCTGAGTACTAAGTTTGGCCAGAGCATTTTCTTGGGCCGCCATTATGGCACCAAGGTTGGGGTCAAGGAAAGGATTTTATCAAACATTTCACAAATAATCCGCGTCGTGAGTTCTTCAAAGGCGAGGCAGGCGTTTCTTGGGACGGCGGGAGAAGATTTACTAAAAGGACTGCGGCGCCGGAGCATCAGCTTGACATCGGAATCTCGGGTAGAACGTCGATCCGCCGGATCTCCGCGGCTACGCCGAAGCCCTTGCCCGGACCTTGCTCCACGCGTAATACGCAGGCATGGCAGCAAACCCAGCACTTTTCGCCGGAGGTGAGTTCGGGCGGTAGGATCAGAACCAATTCCACGTCCGAGCCCTCCACCATGGCTGATGCGGTATAGAGGAACACGCCATTGGTGCTGACATCTCGAGTCTCGGCCCTCAGTTCAGTATTATCCCCCACGCTTCGAACGCGGACTGGCAGACGTGCAACAACTCTCTGCCGCGAACGGCGCTCGATCTTAGAGGTCATTAGTTTAAAATTTCTAATCTCTAATTCGGGAAAGCACCAAAGCATAACGCCAGCCGAAAGGTTTTTGCCTTCCCGCTGGCGTTCGTCAGTATAGACCAACTTTGCCCGACGCAATAAATGTGCTTCTAGATTTCCGGCCGCCGCAGGCGTGCGGCGGGGACGACTACCGCTTGCTCCATAGTCGGAACGTTGGTGCTTCGCAGCATGGCCTCAGCCTGTGCCAATTTGTCGGACTGGTCGGTTTGGTAGTAGGCCTGGACCAGCAATTCCATCGTGAAAGGATTGTTCTGGTCCTCTTCCAGGTGGGTGATGGCTTCGTTGAACTTTTTCTGGTCCATCAACAGGGTTCCGGCAGCCCCGTTGTAGGAGCTTTGGATCATGCGGTTACGGCTGCCCGCAGCCATAGCCTCAAGTTGTTGCAAAGTTTTTTCGGCCAGAGCTGTGTTTCCGGCATGCGTGGCGCGCACCGTACGGTTGCGCAGGATGCGGGATAACTCTTCCTCTTTGTCGGACTCAGAAATCGTGGCGCGATGTCCCAGAGCATCCTCCGCGCTCTGCAGATATTTCAGCGCGGCGCTGTCATCTACCTGGTATTCGGCCAGAGATCGATAGGCCTGCGCTTCCTGCAAATCCTGCTCTTTGGCGTGACCGGTCTCGGCCACCTCCAGGAAGAGTTTGTCCGCCTCGGCAAACTTTCCGTCGCGGACCCAGGTCATCGCTTTCTGCATGTTGTAGGCCAACCGGTCCGCTTCATTGTGGGCATAGCGTATGGCTTTGTCGTATTCGATTCGTGCCTGCTCCTGATTTCCCATCAAGGCATAGGTATCGCCCAATCCAACCTGAGAGGTAACGAAGTCAGGATCGATCTTTAAGGCGGCGCGATAGTGCTGCAACGATCCCTCAAAATTTCCGGCCATGCGGAGCAGTTCTCCATAAGAATCCTGCGGATTCGGTTCCTTAGGCAACAGCGCGACGTAGGAATCCATGGCGGTAAAAGCTTTGGAAAACTCGCGGTTGCGCGCGTAAAGATAGGCCAGATCGTTTAGCGCCGCGGGAAACCTCTTATCGATGGCGAGCGCTTTCTCCATGATCCTTTGCGACTGTTCGTCGCCATCTTCCAGCATCAGCCAGTTACCTGCGAGATAGAGCAAATGCTTGTCCTTGGGATACATCTCCAGCAGATCGTTCATAGCGGAAATGCCGCCGATAAAGTCGCCTTCCTGCACCTTGGCGATCCAGGCAATCATCAACTGCTCTCCCGGCGTGAGCTTGGGAGCGAGTGCCTTGGCCTTTTCGCGGGCCGCGCTCACTTCCTTGGGATCGCCGCTGTTGAAAGCGATCCAGGCCCAGGCCACGGCCAGGTTGGGGTCTTCCTTTACCGCGGCGCGCCAATCCTCATTGCAGCGGTCGAGGTAGAGGTTTTCGTAGTCTTGCATACCCTTTTGATAGAGGGCGCGAGCCTGCGCGGACGAGGTGGTCACGAGCATCGAAGTTGCAGTCGACTGCTTAACGTGGTGAGCATAAACGGGCGCGGCAAAGCAGGCGCCAAGAATGAGAACTGCGCAGATGGAGCGACGCATTAAAGTCTCCGCAACAGATGCTTTGGGGGAAACGAAATATGAGAGCAGCGTAACATCGCGGTAACCGGTGAACTAGTGACGGAAGGCTTACGACGGAAGAGAGCGGGGCTGTGCCACGCACTAGAATTCTCTCCGCAAGCTTTATATCTGGCTCGGCGCGACGCAGCTTCGGATTGACCTTAACCGTGACTCCTGCAGCAAAAAAAGCCCTCCCGAGAACCAGGAGGGCTTTAAGGAACGAAATAGCACTAGAAAATGATCTTTCCGGCTATCTGCAAGTTAAAAGGCTCGCCGGGACCCAGTCCGGGCGCTCCGTTAAAGTCGCCGATGGTGTCACGTACGGTACCGTCGGAGCCAACGGAACCGGCACCCGAAGCTAGGTTCTTGCGGTTGAATAGATTAAACATCTCGGCGCGTAGTTGCAGCTTCACGCGCTCCGTCACCGGGATGTTTTTGATCACCGAAAGGTCTACGTCAGAAAAACCGGGGCCATAGTATGCATTCCTGGAGAGGTTGCCGACCGGGTTGGTTGGCCCCGTGCAACCGGCTGCTCCCGGAACGCAGAATGCCGCCGGGTTCACCCATTGCTCACCGGGCTCGGAGCCCCCCAGTGCCTTGGAGAAGGTGTGCGAAACTCCGGCAAGCGGGTTGCCAATCACATCCAATCCCGGCCGCTGCGTTCCTGAGGCATCGGGGCCCGGGAAGTTAAACGGCTGCCCGCCATGAAATGACATTAGACTGCTGACCTGCCAACCATGCGTAAGGATCTTGGGACCATGTGAAGATGCCGGCACGTCGTAGGTGAAGAACGCCGTGAAGTTGTGCCGGGTGTCGAAGTCACCGCTGCCCCAATCCAATCCCGGACGCGTGTAGTCGTACGCAACCTCGCCACGGTATTCGGTCATGTCGTCCATTTCGTGAGCCAACGTGTAGGCAAATTGCGCTGATAACCCGTGCCAGGCGCGAACGCGCAGAGTGGTCTGAAGGGAGTTGTAGATGGAATTGCCAACGCTATTGAGTTGGAGGACCGTTCCGGCATTCGTGAATGGGCACGGGGAAAGAGTAATACAGGGAGTGACGCTATCCATCACCGATAGCTTATGGCCCGCACTGCCAACGTACCCCACCTGCAATACGGCAGCACCATGGCCAAGGCCCTTCTCAGCCTGCAAGTTATAGTTGTAGAAGTAGGGTGTGCGGAAATTTTGACCAACCGAGTAAAGGTTGTAACTCAGCGGAAGGCCGGTCACTGAATCGGTACAACCGCTCAGGCTTGGGCAGCTTGTGAGTCCGGGGAAAATGTAACTGCCTGCGGCCCAGGTGTAGCTGTTGGCGCTGTAACTATCGACGGGGTGCGGGCCTATCGGATTGTCCTGTAAACCATCTGCCCCGCTGATTGGCGGGCGGAAATCAAGGAACGGGTTCATATTAATCTGGTCGTAGAACACGCCTATTCCGCCGCGGACTACGAAGTCCTCGCTCCCTCCCGGCTGATAAGCAAATCCAACACGAGGAGCAAAGTTATTCTTGTCGGACGGGAAAATAGATCCGATGCCATTGCCCTGAACGAACAATCCTTTATCTGGAATAAATACCGGAAGGTCTTTGTTGGTGCTGTGAAGCGGCCCAATGTATTCGTAACGCAGGCCGAAATTGATGTTTAGCTTGCGCGTTACCTGCCAGGCATCTTGGCCAAAGAAATCAAAGCCGTTAACTCTGACGAAACGTTCCGCGTCTCCGACGGCGATGTCAGAGGTAGAAACGTCGCCCGCAAGGAAGTCGGCCAGAGACGTGGTGTTTGTGTCGCATCCAGAAACCGTAGAGTTGGCTGCACAGAACGTATCCCAAGGCCCTCCTTTAGTTCCGTTGGCCACATTCCCGACCCCACTAAAGTTGAAGGCTCCGAGCGAACGGCGGAAGTAGAACTCATCCACACGTCCCTGACGGATCTCGCCGCCGAAACGGAATTGATGCCTGCCAACGATGTAGGACAGAACGTCCTCTAAGTGACCGGTGATGTCATTGCGGCCTTCAGGCGGCGTGATTCCGACCTGATCGAACCCGGAGATGGCAATGTTCGGAGCGCCCTGAATCGGCTTCCCGCCAATCAGAGCATCGGGACTGGTGAACAGTCCGAGCGACTGTTCACTGAAGCTGTTGTTTGAGTCATGGAATATCTGGTTGAAATAGCTGACACCAAAAAGCACTTGGTTCGTCAGCCTGGAGGTGAGAACGGTATTCAAGACCGCGGAATAGTTCTCGATTCGGATAGGAGCGACTTCGAAATAGTAGCCCAGGTTCGAACTGGCCGTTGCCAGCGCCAGACTGGCTCCCGGCGGCTGGGTCTGACTGCCTTGCCCGTAGAAGGCGTGCACCGAAAGATGATTCTTGTCGTTGAAGTTGTGGTCTAGCTTTATAACTTCGTTGTAGCTGTAGCCCGTACCAGGGACGGTGGCGAAGTAGTTGTTCGTTACTGCCGGAAGGTTCTGGATTGCACTGGGCCACAGGTTGGAAAGAAGAGTTTGGGAAAGCGGGCTTGGAGTGACGGGAGCATAGGCTCCGTAAGCGCCACCAGCGTTGTTCAGGAGCGCAGTGGCATTTGCCACCCAACCAGTGGAAGGTTCGGTCGAACGGCCAGTCAATCCGAAGATGTAGTTTTGCTTCTCAAAACCCACAAAGAAAAAGGTTTTGTCTTTGATGATCGGACCGCCGACGGTAAAGCCGATGTTCTGATTTCTGAGCTCCGGGGGCTTTGGGAATTGCGGAGAGGCAACAAAAAACGGAGAGGACGCCGCGTAAAATTCATTGCGGTTGTAGTAATAGCCGCTACCGTGTAATTGGTTGGTACCGCTCTTGATTGTCAGATTGACTGTTCCGCCGGCGTTGCGTCCGGTCTCGGCATTCGACTGGGTCTGAGCGGAGAATTCGTCGATGGCATCGATCGGCATCACCGTGCCGGCAATTCCAGAGACGCCGCCTTGATTGATGGCCGGAATGTTGTGCCAGAAGTCGTTGTTATCGGTGCCGTCGACCTGCCAGTTCATCTGGTTCGCGCGGGTCCCGTTTAGCGAGCCGAAACCGCCCACCGAGTAGCCGCCATAGCCGGGTGAGACCGCTATGAGCTGAGAAAAATCACGTCCGTTCAGCGGGATTTCCTGCACTGCTGCGTCCGTGATGGTGTTACTCTGCGTTGTTGTCGTCGTGTCCAAGGTCAGCGCCGCCGCCGAAACCTCCACTGCGGTTGCCGTCGATCCGACGGCAAGCTTGACCGGAAGGGTATAAACACTTCCTGCTGTAACCGAGACGTTGTCGAAAGTCGCCGACTTAAAGCCGGAGGCTGTCACCGAGATCTTGTAGGTTCCCAGAGGCGTATCCTGGAAAGCAAATTGGCCGTCGCTGGTAGTGACTGTGGTGACCCCCACCTCGGTGGCAACGTTGGTGGCTTTCACAGTGGCGCTGGCTACAAACGCCCCAGACTGATCGGTGACCGTTCCGTTGATGGCACCGCGGAAAGTTTGGCCGTATCCGGCAATCGCCAGGAACCAAATGCAAATCAGTGAAGCTCCTATTTGTCGCATGGAAAACCCTCCATCAAGATTCCGAATCGAAACCAAAGAAGTTTCCTCTAGCTTCCCGAGCAAGATTGAATGTTCGGATGGGGGCATGTTTCTGGCCAACCGCTTTACAATGTAAAAATTTTGTTTTCAATTACTTAGGCTTTTTTAACCGCTAGCGGAATACCAAATGTGGGAGAGTCTTGTTGTAGTCTACGGAAATCGGAATTCAGGAGAGCGTCTGCCCAGCGGATGCACGATGGATCGCATCGATTTTATTGATCCTAAGCGACTTACGTGTGATCCGCTGAGGTCCGTGAGAATCCGACTCACGGGCTAGCGGCGCCTGAGAAGAATCGGCATCGCTCCGCGAGAGCCGACGATGTTTAGAATGTTCAAAAGTTGATGGTTACGCCGCCGCGAACGGAACGGGCTGACTGGACGAAATACACGGTCTGGCCGTCTTGACCCATCACCGGCACATAGCCTTGCGCGAGCAGGTTGCGCAAGTCAACCTGCGCTTCCATGTGAGCTGGGAGGAAACCGAGTGTCGGAAGCGGTTGTCGAATAAACAGGTTCAGAAATGGATCGCTCTGTCCCGGGGACGCGTTGAACATATCCACGGGCGTTAGTGCCGAACCGTTGACAAAGCGGTAGGATGCGATCCAATGGGTGTGCGTGCAGTTTACGGTACCACTGAGCTTGGCGGCCACGGCTTCGCGCCGCTGGGTCTTGATCCACTGACCCGCGTCCTGAATCGCGACGTCAGGCTTGGCCAGGTCGAGAACGCCGCCATAAGCGAAGTCGAGGGTTGCGGTGAGATCTGAATAAAGCTTGCGCTCAAGCACTACTCGAAGCCCGTGCGTAGCCAGGGTGTCGCCAGCGTAGGTGAAGGTGCCTGAGTAGACATCAGGCAGCAGGTCGCCACCAGCAGCCGTCACCTCGCCCGTACCGAGCAGCGCCGTATTGTCCACGCGATCACTGAACACCGCGACTTGCATGTTGTTTTTGCCCATCCGCCGCGAGACATTCAATTCCTGATGACGTGCGCGTTCGAGCTTCGTCGAGAAGTTAGCCAGACTAATGCGAGGTTCAGCACCGCCGGAATCCGCGGCCGACGCCGATTCGAAACCGTCGTCCCGACGGTCGGGCAATGCGGTCGCGTAGCTGTAACCAACGACCGTGTTCGGAGAGACATGAAGGTTAACCGAGCCATACGGCCGAAACGCAGTCACGCGCCCGAGGAACTGAATGGTCTGTAGTTCGCTGCCGACCCTTAACTCGAGCGCATCGCCAATCACGAAATCATCCCCGCCAGAAAGCGCCATCGACTGCAGCGACGCGTTGTGCAGATTAGGATCCGAGGGCGCGAATCGTCGGACGGCGACCGCCATGGACGGGCCCGAACCATCGGGCAGCCGGTGCGAGTACATAGCGCGTAAAACCGCAGCGGGAAGACCGTCTCCATATCCGATATTGCCCCGTAGCCCCACTCGGTCCACGGAAAAAATGTTGCGCTCGAGCGAAAAGCCCGTGCTCATGTCCGACCCACTGCCGTACCCGTCAGCGGCGGTCCCGGCCAGGAACGAGAGGCTTCCCTTTAACTCGTTTCCCTGCTTCCCATCGCCTGATGCTGGATTGCCAGCGGTTGGGTCGTCTAACACGCGCAGAACGGGACGATTCGCCACCGAACGCAAGGTCCACTTCCAATCGTCATCATCGCTGCCACCACGCAGCGCTCCCACCCGCACAGCATTCAGCAGAGTATTCAAAGTGATATTCAGGTGGGTGCTGGCGCCAGGATGCAATCCTACTTTGTCGTGCCATGCCGGCAAGAACGATGGGGCTGAAACCTTAACCGAGTAAAGCCCCGGAAGCAAGTCGGTGGCCGAATAGAATCCGGCCCCGTCGGTAAACACGGTCAGCGTACGCGCCGCGGTTCCGACAATCTCCACTATCGCGCCCATCTGCGGTATGCCCGAGTTGTCGCGCACATATCCCGAGAGCGCTCCCGGCCGCTCCGCAGCCAACGCAGGAAGCGACAATGCGACGATCACCGCCCAAGTTCCGAGCTGGCGAAGCTTCACTCCCACCCCCGGGGAATCAAGCAGTCCGTTACTCAACAGCAAACGTCGCTGAAGGATCAACAGTCTGCTTGGAGATGTTGTCGTTCACTTTGATTTCGATCCGATAGATACCGGGCTGCAGATTCGCTGATGCAATCGATTTCTGCAGCGTTACCTGCTCGCCCACGTTGCCCATCTGTTCGGTCGATTCCGTTTTCTGAACTACCGGTTTGTTGGTCGCTACATTTACGATGTCAAACTCAAAAGTGGCCGAAGGTTTATGCGTCTTCTCGTCAACGCCAAGATTATAGACCTGCATCCAGAAATTTACCTTCTGGTCGAGACTGCGCTTGAAGAGTGCAGGCTTGCCATTTGCCGGAGCCACTCTGGGACGAACCTTGGTCACGCCAATCACGAAACTGCCGGTGCTCACATCCTTCGTAGGCACGGATTCCATCTGATCGGCCACAATCAGCGTGGACGTCGACAGCTTGTCGTCGGAGTACTCCGGAACGACAATGCCGCGGCTCCATAAGCCCTTGCGGTCGCCGTTCACATCCTTGACCGCAATCTCAACTTTATAACGTCCCGGACGCAGAGGAAGTGCCTTCCAATATACTGAGGAATTTTCCGCCATACGCGGCAGCAACTCCGCCGGAACGTCGACCTGGGCTGTGTCTTCAAAGGTCTGCACCACATGTCCCGTCAGCGTACTCACGCGGCCAAAAATGTTTACTGTGCCGCGCTGCACCCCATCCTTGTTGGCAAATGTGATGTCACGGTACTTCATCTGGATCGTGATTGGCACCAGCACGGTGTCCCCGGTCACTTTCACAAAATCGGAGCGGACATCGAAAGGCATTAAGTTAGTGATCAGTTTGGTGTTAACGATTTCTTCCAGATCCTTAAATTTGACCGGCGGCGGCGCTTGCAACTTTGCAAACTGCTCGAGGCGGTCAAATTGCTTGGTCTGCTGTTGCGAACTCATCGGGCCTGCCCCGAGTTGCTCCAACCCTCCACCGCTAAAGCGGTCCGCCTTGCTGGCCATGCCCATCGACTCATACATGGTCAACCCCGCATTGGGGGTGTACTTGAGGGCATCTTTTTCGGAGCGGTCGATGGTCATGTGGTAGTCGCCGCACATGCAAGTGTCCACGAATTCGATAATTACTTCTTGGCCGATGCCTTCTAGATAACGGTAGCGCCAATCTTCAAAGGGAAAGGTAGAAGTCTCGCCGCCGCCTTCTTCCATGGGGCGCTCGTAGGATCCGCCGGAGGGATGCGAATCCACTTCGTCGGCCGGACCATACATAATGTACATGCGGCCGCGGTCGCTCTTCCAGCCAGGGATGCCAGCGGCAAAATGCTCGTTGGAATAGGCGATGCGCCGGTAGTGCTCTTCCTTGTATTCGTTCTCTTCGGTGTCTGGAGTGGGGTCGCGGCGCTGCCAGAAAGCTTCAATAAAGTTGTCGCGCTCTTCGTCGTTGGAAAGTTGTTTGAAGGCCGCTCGTTCTTCGTCGCTGATGATCCAGACTACGTCCTCATTCAGCCATTTCTTGTACGTTTTGCTGAGCTCGATGTTCAGCGATCTTTTCTGGGCTTTCTTTTGCTTCTCATTCGGCTTGCGTTTGAGGGGATCGACCTCATCCGTGGGTTGCGCCTGAGAACTGGTCACCGTCGCGGCGGATGTCGGCGCAGTGGAAGACGGCTGACTCGAAGCATCCGGTTTGTCACTTTGCGCGTGGGTCGGAATCGCTAGGGCAGCCGCGACCGCTAATACGAACAGAGATGAGAGGTAACGTGATCCAACCCGAACCATGAGAGGGACTCCTACGACGGTTTGCGTTCCCATTTTAGGCTCTCAATTGAGCGAAAGCAAGGTTATGTCACATTAAAAGAGCGGATTGAGCAGCCGGTTCAATCAGTTGGCTGGATGCGGGGGTAGTCCTTCGGGGTTGCCCGAAGGTCTCGGGGCCCGTTTGTTTGCCATAGATCTCGAGGAACCAACTGGTGAAAATCGTAAGTCAACCACCTGTAGTCTTGAAGGAACTCATTTCGAATCGAACGCAGGGTGCCGGAAAGTGTAGGTAACCGCTGGCACAAACGTTTCACGAACTGTTCATCTCCGGGCTACCGCGAATACGGCATCAATTCTGCCGACTGTTCTATCCACATCCTCTAGGAGGCCGCTTGTGGCAAGAATATCCCCTGGTACACGTCTTCTAGTAGTGTCCTTGGCTGTGTCCGTTTGCTCCCAGCCAGCCTGGCATTTGCCGACGGCAATCTGACAAAGGTCAACCACATTATCATCGTGATGCAAAGGAAACCACTCCGTCGACAATTACTTTGGGGCGCTGCCCTATGCACCCGGAAGCCCCTACCACAGCGGAAAAGGAGCCTGTGCCAGCACTGATCACCGTTGCATCGACGGCGGCCTCACTTGCGCCGTCGAAAGTGACGGCAGCCTGAGTTGCACCAACGGCAACTTCGATGCCGACGGCGCCACGGTCTATGCCTTCCATAACCCTTCCCGCTGCGTGATTCCCGACTTGGACCACGACTGGTTAGCACTCACCTTGAAATGAACTTCGAAAATCCCAACCGGATGCTCAGCGATCCACTAAGCGATGGGTTTGTGCGCCGGAATGATTTGACGGAAATGATTTGACGGAGCAGATCGATAGCTCCGAAAGTCCCACCGAAGACCAAACAATTGGGTTCTATACGCAAGACGATCTGCCCTTCTATTACGGCCTCGCCCGGACCTTCGCCATCAGTGACCATCAATTCGCCTGCTTGCTGAGCCCGACCTTCCCCAACCGCCCCTACTTGATGGCGGCGACCTCGTTCGGTCATCTCACTACGAACGATACCGTACCTCCGCCGGAAGGCTACAAACCGATCACAGGACCATCTTCGATCTCTTAGACAAAAACGGCGTCACGTGGGCCGACTTCTTGGAGGATGTACCGCAATCCGCAAGTTTTCGTCCGGCTGACGCTCACAACTTGCCACTTTCACCACCATCGAGGCTGGGGGTATTCCCACCCGTCAAAACCATGACGGGTGGGAGGCAGCCTCACTCGCGTTACTGCAGACCCCCGCCTTCACCTCAGCGCTTCAGGCTATAATTGCAGATCCCGGGACCGTTACCCTCGGCCCTTGGTTCCCAGGCAGGTCTCAGTAAGACGTCTCTCAATGGAACTTTCCTGTCACCAGGATCGTATTAGAAGACGTGTCCGTCATACCGGTGGACCGGGCTGCATGGGATCGAAAAGGCCGCTGGGTTAAGAGATGCCATATGCCCAGACAGCGACGGAGACAATGAAACCTTGGAAAAAAATCGCGATCGGCGCCGGCGTGGTGGTGCTGTTAGCCATCATTGTCGGGATCACGGTGCATCAGAGCGGCAAAAACGTAGTCACGGTGCAGACTGGAAAGGTCGAGCGCCAGGACTTGTCCTCAGTGGTGAGCGCTTCGGGAGAAATTAAGCCGAAGACCTATGTCAACATCGGCGCCAATGCGTACGGAAAGATCACCCACCTGTACGTTAAGGAAGGGGATCGCGTAAAGAAGGGTCAATTGCTGGCGCAACTGGAAAACGTGCAGTCCACGGCGGACGTGAGCGCTGGCCAGGCGTCAGTGCAGGCTGCGGAAACGGATGCGATCGCCTCCGCAGCGGCGCTCAACACTTCCGACGCCGACCTGCAGCGCGCCCAAGCCGACTACGACCGCAACAAGCTGGACTGGGCTCGAGCCCAAGATCTGTTCAAGGATGGTCTGATCTCAAAATCTGATTTCGACAGCCGCAGGAATGCCTGGGCCACAGCAGACTCTGGGCTGGTTCAAGCCAAGGCCCGCGTCGCCCAGGCAAAAGCTCAGAAAGATTCCGCGGATCGCCATGTTGCCCAAGCGCGGGCCAACCTTACTCGCGTCGCTGACGTGCTGCAGAAAACCACTTATTCAGCTCCCTACGACGGGGTCATCACGAACTTACCAGTTCGTGAAGGTGAGTCGGTGGTCATCGGCATTCAGAACGCGCTCGGCAGCACGCTCATGACGCTCGCCGACATGTCGGTAATCACTGCCGAAGTGAAGGTGGATGAGACTGACATCGTAAACGTACAGCTGGGTCAACCTGCCGAAGTCACCATCGACGCCATCCCGAAAAAGATTTTTCACGGCACGGTGTCCGAGATTGGAGACAATGCCATCGTCCGCTCCACCGGCGTAGCCACTTCGCAGCAGACCACGGCCAGCGAAGAAGCCAAAGATTTCAAAGTTGTAGTGACGGTCACCGATCCTCCGCAGGATCTGCGTCCCGGCCTCTCGACCACGGCCAAGATCACGACGGCGGCCCGCAGCAGCGTGCTTTCGATCCCCATTCAAGCGCTCTCGCTCCGCAGCAAGGCGCAGTTGGAGCAGGAGAAATCAGCCCCCGGGTCAGTGCATGCGGCTGGACCCACACCGAAAGAGACATCGAAGAAGGATCAGCAGCAGGACTTGCAGGGCGTCTTCGTCATTCGCAACAAGAAGGCCGTGTTCGTACCGATCAGTACCGGCATCACAGGTACCAGTGACGTCGAAGTATTGAACGGCTTGCAGGAAGGTGACGAGGTCATCACCGGGAGTTACAAGATTTTGCGCACTCTGCGTTCTGGAAGTAGCGTCAAAATCGATAACTCCGTTCCCAAGAAGGAAGAAGAATCGTCATGACGTTCCACCGATTCATCCGTCCAACGGGGAGGCCGGCGAAACAAAACAAGTTTTAAACGGCAGTCTGGAATGACAAGTTTCATGGTCCCGACAGTGAACGGAGCCCAGGGAATCGAATTCGATCATTTACGGAGAACTCAGTGGCACGGGAGCAGGAGAAAAACATGGCTACCGCCGAAGTAATCAGCATGCCCTCAACCGCCGCCGCAGCGTCGCCGCAATCCTGCATGATCGCGGCAGTCGATCTGTGGAAGACCTACGACATGGGCTCGGAGCAGCAGGTCCATGCCCTGCGCGGGGTTAACTTGCGCATTGAGCGCGGAGAATACGTCGCCATCATGGGACCCTCCGGTTCCGGCAAGTCAACCCTGATGAACCTGATTGGGTGCCTGGACACGCCCACCAAAGGCGAATACTGGCTCAACAGCCAGCTGGTGAGCGAACTCGACGACGATGAGCTGGCTCGCATCCGCAACAAGGAAATCGGCTTCGTATTTCAGACCTTCAACCTGCTGGCTCGCGCCACCGCCCTGCACAACGTGGAGCTCCCTTTGATTTACGCCGGCGTTCCCACCGACGAGCGCATCGAACGCGCTAAGGCTTCATTAACCGCCGTCGGCATGGGATCCCGGATGACGCACAAGCCGAACGAACTTTCCGGCGGACAGCGGCAGCGCGTGGCAGTCGCCCGCGCCCTGGTCAATAAGCCTTCCATCATTCTGGCGGACGAACCCACCGGAAACCTGGATTCTCAAACCGGAAACGAAATCATGGCGTTGTTCGATCGCCTGCACAGTGAAGGAAATACGATCGTGCTGGTCACCCACGAGCATGACATTGCGGAGTACGCTCACCGTATCGTCAATATTAAGGATGGCGTAGTCGAGCGCGACGAAAGAAAAAAGTAAATCCCAGTTGTCTCTGGACAGTCGCTGCCACCGGCGCATTCCTGTCTTCTTTCCGAATCGCGGTTCGTACTAACTCCAGCTGGCGGCGGATTTTGCTGAATCCGTTATCGCTTGACCGGGGATCGCCAGCTCATGGACCGTGTTCGCAGACGCCACGATGACGCGGTCGCGTCCGCCTCGCTTGGCCTCATACACCGCAGCATCGACCGCTGCCATCAACTCCTTTGGCGACATTCCATGTTCCGGGAAGGCCGCCACTCCTAGGGAAAATGTAACCATGCCCAGAGACTTGCCCTGATGCATGATGGTCAATTCCCGCATTTTTCGACCGCAACCGTTCGGCTCGAGTCCGGGATCCCTCTAGATCCGCGGTGGGCGGGATCACGACAAACTCTTCGCCTCCAAAGCGACAAACAAAATCCTCGGCCCGGACATTCTTCAGCAGGAACGCCGCCGCTTCGCGCAGTACCGCGTCACCCGCATCGTGGCCGCAGGTGTCATTAAACTTCTTGAAATGGTCCAGATCGAGCATCAGGATTCCCATCGCTTGCCCCGCGCGCCCCGCGCGCCGCGTCTCACGATCCAGCACCTCTTCCAGATAGCACCGGTTATAAAGCCCGGTCAAGGCATCGCGAACCGACTGTGTGCAGAACGCTTCGCGCAGCCTGATGTTGGCGATCGACAATCCCACCTGTCCCGCAAACATCGTCTTGAATGAGAGCTCGGAGGCGTCCATCTGCGGCGTCTCATCCGTCGACTGCAAGTGCAATATGCCCAGCGTTTCGCGTTGCGCCAGAATAGAGATGCACAAGTAAGTATTCTTCACGCCCGCGGCGTGCGCACACGGCGCAGTCGTGTCGCCGGCCACCACAATGTGCGGATGCCCCGTCCGCAGCGCCCAGCACGCCGTCGGTTCAAATTCCCTCATCGGAAGTTGGCAGTCGGTCCATGATCCAATCACCTCGGGCAAGCTACGCGCAGTATTCAGCAGTTCGACCGCTCCTCGCGGGGCGGGAAATATTTTGGAGCAAAACCCAACGCAGCCGCGAACACTTCATCCCGGCTGATGCAGCTCTGCAAGAGCTCCCCCATTTTTGCCAGCATCGTCGCCCGCTCAACGCTTTCTTAGCTCACCCATCATTCTTTCATTCTGTTGCTCAAGCTCATTGCGGGCGAAAGCTTTCTCTAGCATCTCCTCTTGCTGGCGCGTGTTAGAGCCAGTGTGGGCAAGAATGGATCGCAAAACGAAAGGGCCTCTTGGAGAGGCCCTGGAGGATCGAAATAAAAGATCTGCTGTTAAACGACTACGCCCTGCCGGGATTCACCGCTGTGCGGCCGTGTCCGCTGGCCGCGATGGACCTGCCAAAAAGAAATTGTGATCGTACAGGTTGCGGTACATGTGTCCTGCAATTTCAGCGGCTTTGGGGCCGAACGTAGGCCTACCCCCCTGCAGAAACACCACAACAACAACCCGCCCGCTACTCGTGTTCGCATACGATGCGAACCAACCGAAGCGCGTGCCGGCATGGGAGCAGGTGCCGGTCTTGCCCAGAATCTCTTCCTCGCTAAAGTTCATGCCCAGCCTGCGAGCAGTACCATACTGCACTGCCCCCGCCATGCCCACGGAAATTTCCGGAATCAGCGGAGCAATATCCAGTTGTCGCTTGATGCGTGGCTGAAAATTCGTAATCTCTTCCGCAGTTGTGGGATGCTGCAAATAATAAAGCGTGCCCCCGTTCGCGATAGCGGAAACCATTGCGCCTAACTGCAGCGGCGTCATGGAAATGCCTTCGCCGAACGAACACATCTTGCCCACCCCGCCCAGCTTTTCCGAAATCACTTCATCGGGATACGTACCCGGTTGCTCGCCTGGTATGTCATAACCCGCCAATTCACCCAAGCCATATTGATGGGCGTAGTAAGCAACTTTTTCGAATCCAAGATTGCGTCCCAGCGATTCAAAATAGGCATTGTTGGAGTGCGCCAAAGCCTCGGTGAGATTCATCCGGCCGCGGCCCCCGAGCGAAACCTCGGTTTCCTTCGAGACCAGACCCTCACTCAAAGCCGCAAGTGCCACCGAAAGTTTAATCGTCGAGCAAGGCTGCGCGCCACTCGATAACGCCAGCTTCTGATTTACCATGGCCAGGACGCGTCCGCTGGTGGGCTCAATCGCGACTACGGTGCCATTCATGTTTCCCAAAGCATCGATCGCCGCCAGTCGTACGACCGGATCTTCGCCGTCGATAATATCTCCGCCGGTAATGCCTTCCGCGTACGAACTCATGAAAAAGCGCTCGTGATAACCATGCCGCCGTGCGCTTACCGAAGTCCGCGTCAGGCTCCCACTATGACTTGCAACAGACCTCCCAGCCACACGGCCGGTCGTGGTACGACTGCTCGCCAAATGCCGCAGCCGGCGCCGGGTGTGCTGGCTCTCACTCACTTTAGAAGATGACTTAGGTTTGCTGCCATTCAGCGTGTGCGGATTGACGTGTGCCGCCCATAGGGCCGGTGCCACCACCATCCCACTCGCGATCACTACCAGACGAAGGCCGCGCATTCCCAACTTAGACATCTTGCAATCGTTCCCCTGTCTCGAGAAATTCGTTGTTTTCGGAAATTCGTTGCTCGAATTTCCTATCCGGTTGATGCACGAAGCCTGCCAGCCATCAGCTTGCCGCGGCAATTCCCCCAACCTCGCGATACTACGGCAGTTACAGTATTTCAGGCAATAACAAAGTTTTTCTCGAATAAAATATTAGCTTTCACGTAACTCTTTATGGGACAGGTGTTTAAGCGGGAATTACTTTCGTGCAAGTGCCGATAGTAACCATTACCCGTTACTGAAAAGATACGCCACTCTGCCGCAAAGTTTTTCCCACCGTGTGCACAGACCCTGCCGCATTTTTGCGCTTTGGACTTTCGAAAATCTTGAGACTCGTCGCTCACATCACTTCGCCGCGCTTACGCAGGAATGCCGGAACATCCAAATCCTCTTGCTCGAAGTTTGCTACCATTGCGCTTCGCATCGTATCGAGCGAGATGACTTCGGCGCTGGCGTGCGCCATCGCAACCGGCGACGACTCCTCCATCCTTGGCTCCTCCATCATCCGGTCGGACGTCATTCGCTCGGGCATCGGCTCGGCAAACGCCGAGGAAGCGGATTGCACCGGCCCGCCGGCCTCAGGAAAATCCATCGCGTTGCCATGCGACGCAGCAAAGGAGTGGAATTCCGGCACCCGCTGCACCCGCGGAATCTCGCGGAACCCAGTCGCGATCACGGTGATCTTTACCGCGTCCTTCATCTTTTCGTCCAGCACCGCGCCGAAAATAATATTCGCATCTTCATGCGCGGCACTCTGGATGATCGTACAGGCCTGTTGCACCTCTGCCAGCTTCAGCGAAGCCGATCCTGTGATGTTGATCAGAATGCCCCGCGCACCATCGATTGCACCGGCTTCGAGTAACGGCGAAGCAATCGCCCGCTGAGCCGCTTCTATGGTGCGTTTCGTCCCGCTGGCGGTCGCCGTGCCCATCACCGCATAACCCATGCGGGCCATGATCGTCTTCACGTCGGCGAAGTCGCGATTGATAATTCCGGGAATCGTAATGATGTCCGAAATTCCCTGCACACCCTGGCGCAGAATGTCATCGGCAACGCGGAACGATTCGAAAAATCCCGCGTCTTCGGCCACGGCCAAGAGCTTTTCATTGGGAATTACAATGGTCGTATCCACGGATTCCATCAGCTCCGCAATACCGCGATCCGCCTGCGTCATCCTGCGACGCCCTTCGAACGAAAACGGCTTGGTAACCACCGCGACCGTAAGCGCGCCCATCTCACAGGCCAGCGATGCGATGATGGGCGCCGCGCCCGTGCCGGTGCCGCCGCCCAGGCCAGTGGTCACAAACACCATGTCGGCGCCTTCGAGCGCTTCGATGATCTTGTCCGAGTCTTCGAGCGCCGCCTTGCGCCCCACTTCCGGATTCGCTCCCGCCCCCAATCCATTCGTCAGCTTCACGCCCAGTTGCAGCTTCACCGGCGCACGCGACAAGCGCAGGGCCTGCAGGTCCGTATTGGCTACGATGAACTCGATGCCCTCCACTCCGGCATCAATCATGCGGTTCACGGCATTGCCGCCGCCACCGCCCACGCCAATTACTTTGATCTTGGCATCGTTAAGAGGTTCTTCGTTGAAGCTGATGCGAATACTCGAATCGTTTGTCATTTTTTCCACCTGATTTTGAATTCTCGTCCTTCGTGCCTTACACCAGTGGCCAGAGGCTAGTAGTCAGCAAAACCGAACTTGATTCCCTGACCACTAACCACTGCTCACTTATGCCTGATCATTGATGACCGCTCACTAATAACTGCTCTAGCCGACCAACATCGCCTTCAATCTCGATCCCCATCGGTCCCCCTGGAACCCTCGCGCCACGCGCGCCCGCTGCCCGTAATTGACCATCCCGATCACCGTGGCATACTCCGGCTCGGCCAGGGTAGACGGCATCTTCGCCAGCGGTGTGGGCCAGGACAACCGCACCGCACGCCGCAACACGGATTCCGCCACGTCAAAAATTCCCGGCAGCCGCGACCCTCCGCCGCTCAGCACAATCCCTGCCAGACATGCATCAAACATTCCGCTCTGCCGCAAAGATTCGCGCATCATTTCGAAAAGTTCGCGCGCCCGCGGCTCCAGGATTTCCGCCACCAGCCGCTGCGGCAGCAGACGCGAAGGCCGATCGCCCACCGATGGCACTTCCACTTCATTCCCTTCCGGAATCAGCGTGACAATTGCATTGCCAAAACTTTTCTTGATTTTTTCCGCCTCGGCCAGCGGCGTACACATGCCCATCGACAGATCGCTGGTGAAGTGATCGCCACCCACCGGAATCACTCCCGTATAAGCCACCGCGCCTTGCAGGAAAACAACCAGCTCCGTCGATCCCGCCCCAATATCCGCGAGACAAACTCCCAACTCCCGCTCGTCGGCTCGCAGCACGGAATCAGCCGCTGCCAACGGCTCAAACACGGTGTCATCCACGTGTACGCCCGCGCGATTTACCGCCGTAATCACGTTCTGCGTCGCGCTCGCCGCCGCCGTTACTAAGTGGACGCGCACTTCCAGCCGCGCCGCCATCATGCCCAGCGGATCGTGCACTCCAGCCTGATCGTCCAGAATAAATTCCTGCGGCAGAAGATGCAGCACCTCGCGACCATCCGGTAGGGGAATCGCCCGCGCCCGCTCCACCGCCTGCTTGATTTCGTCGCGACCAATCTCTCGTGGACGCGTCCCCAGACTGATGCCGCCATGGCTATTGACCCCCCGAACGTGCGCTCCGCCGATGCCCACGATGGCGTGCTCCACGGCCGCGCCGGCCACGTCTTCGGCAGCTTCTACTGCCTTCTGAATGGCGGCGACCGCCTTGTCCAGTTCCACGATCACGCCCTTGCGTGAGCCGCGCGATTCCGCCACCCCGTGACCGCGATAACGCAGGCCGACGTCGGTAACCTCTACCATTAGCGCGCACGTCTTGGCGCTACCTACATCGATCGCGGTCAGAACATTTCGCTGCTGGTTCGCCATTTTTTAATAGTTCCTGATGAAAAGTTCCTTCATGCATTCGCCGCCTCTACTATCGACATCAACCTCTCAATCGCTTGGCTCCTGACTGGCCTGAGTCTTGGCAATCGCTGGACTCGGTTTCTGTCCACCTGTGTGGCTCGCGACCTTAGCCCTCGCGCTCGAACCGTGTACAGGGACCTTCTTGCGCTCAGATGTTCGACGCGTGGCGACTGGGACCGCCCGTAGTTTTGCACCTTTAGCCGCCACAGGCTTCTCCGCAGAGGCCATCTTCTTTTTTTCGCCTGCAGTTTGGTTCGCCGGAATGGCGGCGGATTTATTTGCCTTCGCCTTGATAGCAACTTTTTTGGTTGACCCGGCTCCCAACTTGGTATCAGGTTTTTTCGCCGTCAACTCGAATGCCGGCTTCGGTACGGGCCGACTATTAGGACCAACTCGTGTCAGCAACGATGCCGGCTTCACGCCTGCCGCAGCTGCCGCTTTCGCCATGCCTGGCTTCAACGGTACCAGCTTCGCCGCCCGCTCCATGTCCGGATTCACGATGATCTGATTGTCATAGCGCAGGTCCACCGACTCCAGCTTCTGGAACTGTTGCCGCCAGCCCTGCGCATGGGTTACGTAAATTTTGTAACGCCGAAGATAATCCGACGATCCCAGATGCAGCAGCACATCGCCCGCCGCATCGTTCACCCGCACCTTCACATCTTCGAGATCGGTCAGATCTGCTTCGCTCAGATCCTGCGAATAGCGGGCACCTCCCGAATCCAGCTCCGCCAGCATCTCGCTGTAAGTTTTCATCCGCGGCGCCCGCGTGGAAAGCGGTTCGCCCGGATTCATCCCCAAAATCACAGGGAAGGAATATTTATGTTTCGGCGACAACTCCATCAGAGTGCCGCCCGCGTCGACTAACGACATGCGCGGCCCCACCCGCGCGAAGGCCACCGGCGTGCGCTCATGGATTTCCACCTCCAGGCGGTTAGGGACAAATCGCATGACACTGGCCGATTCCACCCACGGAATCTGCTCCAATTGCGCCTTCTGCTGGGCCAGCGGAATAAAGAAAATGTTGCGCCCAATGTCGGCGCCCATGACCTCCATAATCTGCTGCTTCGTCACGTTCTGCATTCCCGTGACTTCGATGTTGTCGCTCGATTCCACCCGGAAACGCCACGAGTGCTCACCGTAGTGATACAGTGCCGCTGCCGCCAGACTCGCCGCGCACACAACCGCAGCGGCCGCGACGGCCCATAGCAACCGGTTTGCAGTTTTTTTCGGGAGAGAACTTCTGCGGGCGGAGACGCGCTTTTGCCCGCGCAGAAACGGGGATTCCTCATCCACATCCAGCTCGACCAAGCGCGCGTCGTCCATCTCCTCGCGCGCAGCTCCAGCGCTGGGTGGGTACAACTCCTCCTGCAAGATGGTGGAACCCGACTTCCGCGCCATCAGTTCAGGTCAGTTGTCGCTGTGGAATCGCTGAGCACTCAAACTATAACTTCATTTCGCGAAGTGAGACAGAAAAATTATTGAACTTTTGCACAGGCAGAACCGCATTGGGCATCAGGACGCGGAAACTTCTAAAATCGGAGGACGCAAACAGGTCATGTGAAGACGTGCGCCTTCGCCCGTGGGCTTTGGCGAAGCTCGGCCACATCTACTCCGCCGTGTGCAGAAAAGCAAGGGCGGACGCGTAACTGCTGCGCGTCCGCCCTTCCAGGAGGAAAAATGTTTATTCGTTCTCGAAACTGACAGTCTCCAGATGCGCTCCGGGGACCGAAATTCGCACTCGCGGAATACTCACACGCACTCGCGGACAAACCACAGGATCAAACCTAGGCGTCGCCACGCTTATTCGCGCAAACTGCGCCGCAATCTCCGCCTCAGCCCGCGCCCGACTTGCTTCCACTCGCGCCAACCCCGCTTCCTCCCGAGCCGACATCGCTTCAAACCGTGCCATTCCGCCCTGGGCCCGCGCCATCTTACTCTGCACTCGCGCCATAGCTGTAGCCAAACGGCAGGAGGCAGTCTCATCCCGCGCGACTAATATCTCGCTTTTTGCCGCGAACCAGTCAGCGCGCCCTGCAGCCAGCGCCAGCACGCCTTCGGTCCGGCTGCTAATTCCGGCCATCAGGTGCGTGACCGCGCGATGTGCCCAAGCCGCACCACCGTCCTGATAAATGCCATTCAACCCTAGCGCCAGAACGCCAGCCGCCAACCATCCCCATGCTTGTGTCGATTTCATTGGCTTGACCCCTTATGCCAGATTGGACGAGCCGCGCCCAAATCCGTTAGCAATAAAAGATACGGACAGTCCGGCGCAAAAGTTCCCTGCCGGGGTGTAAAATTCCGCGCCATGGGGGTGGAGAAGTATGCCCTTTTCACTCGTTCTACTCCTTGGTTTGGCCTTGCCTCAAATGGCGCCCAATGCGCCCAAGCCTGACGCACTCGTTCTCCTGAATGAGGTCAGCCAGCGCTATGCAGATGTCAAGTCTTACCACATCGAGGCTATCGAAGAAGAAGCCTCAGGCAACGAACTGCAGCATAGCTGGCAGAAGACAATGCTTACGGCGGTCGTCGCGTCAGGTGGACGTTATCGCTACGAAGGGCGCTCGGGCTACGGCGCAGCAGTTGTTGTGTCAGATGGCGCAACGCAGTGGACGTACCACCTATATGACCATCTCTATACCCAACACCCTGCGCCTCCCCAATACCCAACGAGCGGAAGCATTATTCCGCACGAAGAAACATCGACGATGACGGCCGCCGAGATCAAGGGTGAAATCTCTGGCCGCGCCCATCGCTTAAAATCCGCCGCGTTGCTGCCCGATGAAACAATCTCGGTGGATGGCAAGAGTATTGAGTGTTATGTGGCGCGTTATTCCGATAAAGCCTTCAAGACCAGGCGAAACGATCTTACCGAGAACACGACCCTGTGGATCGAAAAGTCGCGTATGACGGTACGCAAAAGCCTGAGCCAACGCGAGGCTTAGATCGTCATTGGGTCACGCGGATGTATTCCAATTAATGAGGAAACGACGCTGGTTTGTCCCGTGGTCGAACTGGATCAAGCGGAACCGGCCAGTTCATTCCGCTTCGTCGCGCGGATGCGAAATTGGTTCCCGAGTTTCCGAGTCCATTTGGTCGCGGCTCACAATCCGAAACAAGCGAACTGTTGGGAAAACCCGCGCCGGAGCTTCGTCTCTCCTCACTTGAGGGGAAGATTACCCCGCTCAGCAGTTTTAGTGGCAAGCCGGTGTTCCTCGAATTCTGGGCCACATGGTGCGGGCCTTGTGTCGATCTCATGCCGGAGTTGAGAAAGCCTTACGCGGAAACCGAGAACAAAGGACTGGTTTGGATTAGCGTCGACCGACGATGAAGATGCGGACGATGCTGCCAAGTTCATCTCGCGCGAGAAGATCCCTTGGTTCAACTACCACGATGCAGATGGCTCGTTAGGCAAAGCGTTCCAGCGCGCAGGAATTCCCCTGGGCGTCCTAATCGACGCAGATGGCAAGGTGACTTTTTACCAAACCGGATACGAAATTTCAGACCTTCGCGCTGCGACTGCCAAACTGGGTCCGCAGTTCAGTACTGTCGGGCAGTCGGGCCCAAGCTCGAAATAAGGATTGGAGTATACCGTGTCATTCCAACCGCTTACGCGACAGCATGGTAGCGGTTTCCCATTGTGCCTCCAAGCGGGTAATGCGGCGGTCATGGTCGCGAATCTCCTAGGCCGGTCTTTGAGCGTTTCACCGGCGCGGCGACCACATCGGTGAGTTTCAGCAGCCTCTTTAATGGCGTCGATGGCCTGGGTCAGAACACTCATCGCTGCGCCGAGCTGCGCCGCCGTGCGCGCTCCGCTCTCAGATCCTCAAGAACGGCTGTGGCTTCAGCCAGCCCGCTTCTCAAGGACGCTTGCGCTTTGCGGACTTGCTTGTGAAGGTGCGAGGCCAGCTTGGCCGCGGCCTGTTCCTCTCCAGTCGGCCTGCGCGCACAGCGCGTCCGAACCAATTCTGCTACGCTGACGCCTGCGTTCCTGGCCTCCTTACGAAGCCAATCACGAAAGACCGGAGACGTTAATACTTGCGGTCGCGCGGTTTTCATCGCATCTCCGGGGTACGCATGAGCATACACATGCTCATATGACGTTCTCCACTTATTTAGGGGAGGGCAGTTCCGCGCGAAAATCAGATTTCCTGAACCGGGGTTCTTTCTTTCAACTTCTCCAGAATCATCGGACCCAACTGCGAAACGCTTCCCGCTCCCAGCGTAAGAATCATGTCGCTATCCTGCGCGACCGCGGCCGCCGAACTCACAGCATCCTGAAACGAACTCACGTACTTTGCGTTCAGTCCACCTTTTTCGCGGATCGTCGCCGCCAACGCTTCCCCGCTGATACCCTCGACCGGTTTCTCGCTCGCCGCATAAATATCGAGCACGAACAGCGAGTCGGCGTCCCCAAATGCCGTGGTGAACTCCTCCACCAGATCGCGGGTTCGTGTGTAGCGGTGCGGCTGGAACACCACATGAACCTTGCGAAAGCCGCACTGTTTCGCCGCCGCCAGCGTGGCCCTGATCTCCGTGGGATGATGACCATAATCATCAATCACGCTGACTCCTGCCGCCCGCCCGCGCAACTGGAATCGCCGGTCAACCCCGCGGAACTGGTCGAGCCCCGTGCGGATTGCGTCCACTTCTACATCCAGTCCCACTCCTACCGCGATTGCCGCCGTAGCATTGAGTATGTTGTGCACGCCTGGCACATGCAGGGTGAACTCGCCCAAATCTTTTTTTTGATAACTCACGTGAAATCGGCTCAAGGGCTGGCCTTCAACTCTCATACTCGCCGACGCAGAATCGTTGTCCAATTTGATTAAGAAATCCGATCCACGCTTCGTGCCGTAGGTGACCGTGCGCCGCTGCGCCTGCGGCAACAACCGCCGCAGCATCGGATCGTCATTGCACACCACCACCATTCCGTAGAACGGCACGCGGTCCATGAACTCCAGAAAGGTTTTCTTCACGTCCCGCATGTTGCGGTAACAATCCATGTGCTCGCGATCGATGTTGGTCACCACCGATAAAATCGGCGAGAGCTTCAGAAACGACCGGTCACTCTCATCCGCTTCGGCCACCAGGTACCGCGATTTCCCCAGCCGCGCATTCGATCCCATCGCATCCACGCGTCCACCCACCACAACGGTTGGATCAAGCCCGCCCCCGGCCAGCACCGCCGCCACCATCGAAGTCGTCGTTGTCTTCCCATGCATCCCGGCGATGGCAATGCCGTACTTCAAACGCATCAACTCCGCCAACATCTCCGCCCGCTGAATCACAGGCACGTGCAGCTTGTGGGCCTCAACAACCTCAGGATTTTCCGCCGCAATCGCCGAGCTCGTTACCACCACTTCAGCGCCAGCAATATTCTCCGCGTGATGACCTTCGAAGACAGTAGCGCCCAAGCCCGCCAGGCGCTGCGTGACTCCGGAACTCTTTAGATCCGACCCCGAAACCTTGTACCCGAGATTCAGCAACACCTCGGCAATTCCACTCATGCCGATCCCGCCAATCCCCACGAAATGAATCTGCTGAATCTTGGCAAACATTTATTTTGAACCGTGCGCTCTACCGTCATCCTGAGCGAAGTAAGTGTTTCGCGAATGCGAAGCACTTACGCAGTTGAAGGACCCCTATCGCTTCGTTGCGACCCGCAAGCTCGTCAAGGTGTCGTCTCGGCACTCCTCGGAATATTCTCTATCCCCGCCACTCTCACCGCCATCGCCGCAATATCCCGCGCAGCATTCGGATGCGCCAACTCCCGCGCTGCCTCGCTCATTCGCACCAGCCGAGAAGAATCCCCCAGCAAAGCCGCAATCGTCTCCGCCAGCCACACTCCCTCTAGCTTCGACTCCTCGACCACCACCGCCGCACCCGATCGCGCCAGCGCCTCCGCATTCACCCGCTGATGATCGTCCGCCGCCCGTGGGAACGGCACAAAGATCGCCGGCTTTCCCGCTGCCGTAATCTCGGCCACGGTACTCGCACCCGACCGGCACACCACCAGATCAGCCCGCGCAAACGCCGCCGGCATGTCTTCGATGAACTTGAATACCTCCGCCGATTCGCCCGCCGTACTGATCAGTGACTGATACGCCGCCAGCGCGTCATTATAGTCACGCTCACCGGTCTGATGAATGATGTGAATTCCCGGCGCCTGCCGCAGCAACTCCGGCAAGCACCGGATCATCGCCTCATTGATCGCGTGCGCCCCCTGGCTTCCGCCAAACACCAAGACTGTCGGAGTCCCGCCGCGCTTCTTATTGATTTCCAAAGCGGGAATCTCAAAGAACGCCTGCCGCACCGGCACGCCGGTCACTTCCGCGTGCCGAAAATATTTCGCAGTCTCCTCAAAGTGCACTGCCGCGCCCGATACAAACCGCGCCACCACGCGGTTGGCGAATCCCGGAACCACATTCGGCTCGAACGCCAAAGTCGGAATATGCTTCACCACGGCCGCCAGCATCGCCGGACCCGAGGCATAGCCGCCCACGCCAATCACGACGTCCGGGGCAAATTCATTCAGCATCCGGCCCGCGCTCCAGACCGC
>OBLW0100000654.1_pt1 | contig 29422 bp, 18 predicted proteins | sample 1520161 | NCBI WGS metagenome assembly OBLW01 (sample SAMEA3539309, study PRJEB22396) | soil metagenome | biome: tundra; feature: field; material: soil | place: USA | collected 2010-05 | depth 0.15 m
CCGTGACCATTCGCGCGCTGCGCGAGGGCTGTGAAGTAATTGGCATCCGTCGCGGATGGGCCGGACTGGTCGACGTTGTCCGGGAAAAGGATTACGACAACAGCGAGAACTTTCAGACGTTGTCGGAAGATCTGGTCAACCGCACTGGCCGCACCGGGGGCACGTTTCTGCACACCTCGCGCACGAACCCCAGCAAGGTGAAGAAGTCCAGCGTTCCAGCTCACCTGCAGTCGACCTACAACGCCGAGAAGAACGACCTGACTGCGGAAGTCCTGAAGAACATGGATTGGCTCGGCATCGACTACCTCATTCCTATCGGCGGGGATGACACGCTGAGCTATGGCGTGCGTCTCTATCAGGAGGGCGTCAAGGTCGTCGCGATTCCCAAGACGATGGACAATGATGTCCCGGGCACCGACTACTGCATCGGGTTCAGCACTGCTGTCACCCGCACCATTTCGATGACGAACAGCCTGCGCACCAGCGCTGGATCCCACGAGCGCTTCATGGTCCTCGAAGTGTTTGGCCGTTACGCCGGGTTTACTGCCATGCTGCCCACCATGGCTGGAGCCGCGAACCGTTGCGTGATTCCGGAACACAAATTCGACATCGAGCGCCTCACCGAATTGTTGGTCTCGGACCGCCGGAAAAATCCGAGCCGCTATTCCGTCGTCCTGGTTTCTGAGGGATCGATGTTCCAGGGCGGAGAGATGATCTTCGCGGCTGAGACCACGGACGCCTTCGGCCACAAGAAACTCGGCGGCATCGGAGACCTGGTGTCTGAGAAGCTCAAGGAACTCTCCCCGAAGTACAACAACGGTAAATCGATCGACACGATTAACCAGAAGCTCGGCTACCTGGTCCGCTGCGGCGATCCCGACGCGATTGATTCCATCGTGCCGATGGCGTACGGCAACCTCGCGCTCGACTTGCTTCTGAGCAAGATCCACGGACGCCTGGTGGTTCTCAGGAATGGCCGTTACGACAACCTGCCGATCGATACGGTTACAGCGTCCAAGAAAGTCGTGAATGTAAAGGAGCAATACAACGTGGAGCGCCTCCGACCCCACTACAAGAGCTTCGAAATGAAGCCTCTCTTCATCATGACGAGCGAAACGGGATAGCGACTGTCCGCCGTGGTAACCTGAGATTCGTGCCGTGCTTTTCATGCACGGACGGGATTTAGTCTTTTCTTCCGGGCATTGCATGCAGAGAAGAACATTCCTCAAAACCGCAGCGGTTTCCGGGGGTGCGGCAGCCATTCCAATGGCATGGTGGCTCAGCTCGCGGACGGTAGCGGCAGAAGCGGCGATTGACACAAGTCCCATCGTATTCAATCAACTCGGATATCTTCCCACCGCGAAGAAGCTGGTCACCCTGCGCTCACCTTCCGCGACATTCACGGTGCGCGCTGTGAGCAGCGGCGCTGTCGCTTTGCAGGGGAAGTCTAGTGCCGCTCGGGACGACGCGGCCTCGGGCGACCGCGTACAGATCTCCGATATTTCCACGGTGCAGCAGCCAGGCATGTACGTACTTGAGACCGAAGCCGACAAGAGCGCGGCGTTTGAAATCGGAAACAATGTTTATCGCAATGCTCTCTGTCTCACCATGCGGGGATACTACGGACAACGCTGCGGCTGCAACGTGGACCTGGGGAATGGCTATGCGCATCCTGCGTGTCATCTGACAGCCGAGTTTCACAAGACATCGGGAAAGAACGGTTCGTACAAGAACCATGGCGGATGGCATGATGCCGGTGACTACGGACGCTACATCGTAAACTCCGGGATATCGACCGCGACTCTGCTTTGGACGTGGGAACTGTTAAACGCGGCTGTGCGCAATCTCGACCTCAAGATTCCTGAGTCCGGAGGAAAGCTTCCCGACTTTCTCGCCGAAATCCGATGGAATCTCGACTGGATGCTCAGCTTGCAGGACGGCGACGGCGGCGTGTGGCACAAGCAAACGAGCGAGAATTTCTGCAACTTCATCCTGCCCCAGGACGATCACCTGGTCAGCTACGTTATTGGCACCGGGTCGGATCCGTACAAGAGCACGTGCGCGACCGCGGGTCTCGCGGCGGTGGCCGCCATCGCCGCTCGCTGCTACGGACCGTTCGACGACGCCTATGCCAAGATCTGCCTGGACGCGGCGAAACGGGCCTACGCATGGGCCAGCAAACACCCAGATGTGAGCTTCCGAAATCCCGACCGTATTCGCACTGGGGAGTATGGAGATACCGACTGCCGTGATGAGATGCTGTGGGCCGCGGCAGAGCTGTGGCGCAGCAGCGGCGAAGAGCAATATCGCCAGGCGTTCGAGGCCGGGATCGCGTATCTTCGGACGGATAACGGCCTTCGTGTGAAGACACCTGCGTGGAACGACTTGTCGGCTCTGTCGCTCTGGACGTACGCGATGGCCGACAGGAAAGGCGCTTCAAGCGAGCTATCGGCGCAGATTCGTGACTCCAGCGTGCGCGAAGCGGAAAAGCTCGTTCAGAACAGCCGGCAGAACGGCTATGGAAACACCCTCGCGCTCTCGGACTACATTTGGGGGTCAAATGGAGTAGCGGGCAATCAGTCTCTGCAACTGATCGTTACCGATCGCTTGCAGAAGAATGACGAGTTCCGCCAGGCAGCCGCGGAAAACCTGCATTATTTGATTGGACGTAATTGCTGGGCCTTGTCTTGGGTGACGCAGCTAGGAACGAAAGCGTTTCAGCATCCCCACCACCGGCCGAGCGCTGCAGACAACATCGCCGCCCCATGGCCCGGGTTGCTTTCGGGTGGACCCAACGCCCATCCGGGGGACTGGGTCGGCCGGATGATGCCTAAGCGTCCGCCGATGCAGATGTACAAGGACGACCAGGGGGCATACTCACTGAACGAGATTGCAATTAACTGGAACGCACCCCTGGTGTTTCTGCTCGCTGCGCTGAACGCCGCCTAAAATCGCATGGAAAGATCGTGAACTAGGCGCAAGCTGCGAGCCTTGAATCGACCAGTTCCGTGTTGAGCCGGCGATGGGGAGAGTTTCCTAGCTGGCCTCATCTCGCCAAGTTTGGGTCTGGCGGTTGATGATTTCGTAACATTCGCAAGCGGCATCTTCCAGTTTGCTGCGGTTGGTAATCGCCACCGAACCGCGTGCATATTTGATCAAACCCGCCTTTTGCAGTATTCCCGCTGCTACCGTCACGCTCGCTCGCCGGGTCCCTAGCATATGCGAAAGAAATTCCTGGGTCAGGGGAACAACCTCGCCTCCCACTCGGTCCTGACTCATCAGTAGCCAGCGCGCCAGCCGTTCTTCGACTTCGTGCAGTCGGTTGCAGGCGGCAACCTGTGTGGCCTGCATCGCCAATTCCTGGGCGTAACGATTTAGCCTTCGCACCAGTTGCGGGCACTTGTCCAAGGCTTGCAGCATTTGAGGCGCACCCAAGCGAAACGCACTTCCGGTGATCTGCACAATGGCTCGAGTTGCACTGGTTTTTAGACCCACGATCAGCGGTAACCCAACGAATCCTTCTTTGCCTGTCAACCCGACTTCGACCTGCTTGCCGTCGCCCATCATGGTGAGGATGGAAGTCATTCCACTATTCATGAAGTAACAGAATTCGATCGGCTCTCCGACATCATTCAACAAATCGTAGGAGCGCATTTCCACGAATTCGACTTGGGACAGCAGAACCGCGCATTCTCTGGGAGGCAGGGACAGGAGGATTTCATTGCGGAGGAAGCGTGGGTCAATTCCCTTGGTGGACGATTTGGCTGTAAGCTTTGCCGAGAAGCGCGATTGCATCTTCGTCAATACTGCTCCTTGCGCAACCCGACATGTGAAGGTAACTCTTAATACTAGCCCACTTGGTTACATGAACAAGAATGGTCTAAACTACCCGCTATGAATGTACGCTATCGTACAGTTGAGGTACGGTTAGAACAGGTTCGGATTGGCGCATTGTCGGCAAGGTCTTATGGTGGACTGGTCGGGCAAGATGAACTTCGCGGCGCATCCAAGTCTGCCACTCGCCGTGACATCGGCCCCCTTAAGCGATCCTCTTATCCTGGCTCTCCGTAAAGGACCGCTCCAACACTCTCAGGGAACGATGCGCATTGCGCAGGGCCGCCAACTCTCCCGCCTGAACATTTTGCTTCGTCCTGGCGCAGGTGACGTCCTCCAGCCGGTCCAGAATTGCGTGCTTCGCCGCTTCGATGCGACGTAACACTTGAGCCGTATCGGCCTCGAAGAGCGCTTCTCGGTACAGTTTTTCCCATCGCTCGGTAGGTCTCGATGAACCGCTCCCAGTGCTCATAAAACCCTCCGCCTGGCACCGCTGATTATCGTGAGAGTTAGTACACTTTTTACTGCGGTCGAAGCTCCGGTGTGAATACAGGGAAACCCCGATACCTCCGCGGTCAACTGGAACCTATGGTGGTAAGAACTAACGTGAGGGCCAGGACCACGCTCTGGCTCTGAGTGCTTTCATAGGCCAAGTACATCAATGTTCCTTGGGAGGTACACAGTTCCCCATAATGACACGACCGAGGCCCGGCCTTAGGCTCAAACTATCCGCTAGCGAAGGAACCCGGCGGAGGGGCTTGCGAATTTCAGAGGGTTGCCGGCCCCCAAGACAGCGCATTTAACCACGGAAGGGTGGATCACAATGAAATGGAACGGATTGTTTAAGTCGCTTCTTAAAACCGCGGTTTACATCATGGATCAGACCGCTGAGCAGGTGGATCGCGCATCGGATCGTGCTTCCGAGTTTGCGGATCAGGCCAAGGGTGCGATGGATGACGCGAGGAGCGCAATCTATCCCCGGGAAGATCACACGCTTCGTAATGTGCTCAGTTTCGCCGCCGGGGTGGGAGTAGGCGTGGGCGCTGCTCTGTTGCTCGCGCCTTCGAGCGGCGCAGAACTTCGGAACTCGATCGGGGAAAAAGTGCAAGACATCAGCGGAAGAGTGAAAGAACGAGTGTCGCCTCAAAAATTCGCATCTGGAACGGAATAAGGCGAGAACCTCGTCTTGCGCCCAATTCTGGAGAGAGACCCGCGCAGCTCAATCGATGAGGGAGTACTCGATTTCATGAGGCTTTCCCTTGCCACTTCCAAGACCGTTATGTAAGACTTCGCAGCGTGTCTTAAGCGATACCGTGGCCGGGGAAAGCTCCAGAGAGTCGGCCAGAACTTTCAGACTGACTTTGTGAGGCTTTCCTGTCCGCACGCTGCCGGGCGTCGGCTTTTTCCTTACTTCCAAAGCGGAATTCGAACCCACCTTGGAGCCGCAAAATCCAGTACCTTGCCACTCAATTCTGTTTCTGGGCGTCCATGCGTTTAGGCATTTCCAGGAAGGAGCGCATGACATGCCAGAATTGATGCCGGTTCAAGCCCAGAGCAATCGAGTGCGAGGCACCGGGAAGGACTGTGAACTGGCGGTCCGGCACTGGAAGCTTGCGAACGAACTGGAGCAGGTCATCTTCGGTGGCAATGCCATCGTATTCGCCGCGCGCGATGAGCACCGGCACCAGGAGCTTTAATGGATCGACGATGGGCAGCCGGGTGGTCATATCGAGATAGGAGCCGGTGGGGACGGTATCGCCGAACTTTAATTCCGCATCCGCCATGGCTTCGGCTACTGCCGGGTCCGATGTGCCGGGCTTGTCGCGGGTAAAAATGCTGCGAATCATTTCTCTGTCGCGCGGTCGCCGATTGTGGGTGCGATAGAAGTCGACCGATTCGGAACGCTTCGAGAGCGTTGTAGAGCCCTGTCCTGTGTAGGTGAATGAGACCAGAACGAGTCTCTCCACACGTTCGGGCTGGGCCATGGCAAACGATCCGGCACGCAGGGCGCCGCTGGACTCTCCCATGAGATGAAAGCGGGATTGCCCGGTCTCGCGCAGAACCACTTCAGCAGCAGCCTTGATGTCTTCGGCTCCAGTGGCGATATCCGAATTGCCGGATCCCATTCCCGATCTGCCGTAGCCCTCGAAGTCCATCGTCCAAACGTCGAAGCCGTATTCTGCAAACTTATCCATCAGCGAGTAATCGCCGTGACCCGGAACGGTCAGATCGAAGCTTGGCCCGGCCGAGACGGATGAACCATGCGCGAGGAAGAGTACAGGTTTTGCTGGCTCCCCGTGCTTCGGCGCTCCCATCCTTTTTCGATAAATAAAAAGCGAGATGCCGCCTCTCTTGGCCCAATATTCGGCGCTCCACACCTTTTCCTGCGCGGAGCCGTTTGGATCGCTTGCATGGGCCTTGTTCTGTGCCGAGGCCAAGCGAGCCGGAGAAATGGCCGCAATCGTGCCTGCGAGCGCCGGCGCAACGCGGGTCAAAAGAGCACGGCGGGAGAGAATCACTTTTCTCGGATCCATGAGCACCTCACTTGTAAGCGCTTCCATCCATCACGCAAGATTCCGTCGCAAAGTCTCGCGATCAAGTTCATTTTCCCAACGGGCGATGACCAAAGTCGCCACGCCGTTTCCAATCATATTAACCAGGGCCCGGAACATACTCATGAAGCGGTCGATGCCGAGAATCAAGGCCATGCCGGCGACCGGGATGCCAGGAATCACCATCAGCGTGCCTACCAGGGCGATAAATGCGGCACCCTGAACGCCGCTGGCGCCCTTTGAGGTCAGAATTGCGACCCCTAATATTGTGACTTGCTGCAGCAACCCCAGATGTGTGTTGGTAGCTTGAGCAACAAAGAGTGCTGCTAACGTCATATAGATGCTGGTGCCGTCGGTATTGAAGGTATATCCGGTGGGAACGACCAGGCCGACGAGTGACTTCGAACAACCCAGCCTCTCCATTTTTTCCATCAAGGTGGGCAAGACCGTTTCCGAGGAACTGGTAGCCAGTACAAGGAGGATTTCTTCCTTTATATAGATGAGAAATTTGATGATGCCAAATCCGGCCAAACGGGCCACCCCTCCCATCACAACCAATACAAACACCATGCAGGTCAAATAAAAGACCAGGACGAGTTTCGCCAATGGACCGAGCGAGGCGATGCCATACTTTCCGACGGTGAAGGCCATGGCGCCGAATGCGCCCAGTGGGGCAAACTTCATCAGGATGCCGACGACTTTAAATACGGCGTGAGTCAAGGCCTCCACCAGATCGACCAGGGGCTTGCCGCGAGGACCCAGCGCAGATAACGCGAATCCAAACAGAAGGGCCACAAAAAGAACTTCGAGGATGTCGCCCTTGGCAAATGCGTCGACGATTGTGTTCGGGATGATGTGCATCAGGAAATCAGGAAGACTTTGCGCCTTCGCCTGACCGGCATAGGCAGATACTTCACGGGCGTCCAAGGTGGCTGGATTGGCGTTGAAGCCTCGCCCCGTCTGTACCAGATTTCCCACCACTAAGCCAACCACGAGAGCGAGCGTCGAGATAATTTCGAAATACAGCAGAGCTTTGCCGCCGATCCGGCCGACCTTCCGCATGTCTTGCATGCCGGCGATTCCAGAAACGACCGTGCAGAAAATAATCAGCGTGATCACCATCGAGATCAGCCGAATGAACGCGTCCCCCAGCGGTTTCATGGCGACCGCTTTGGCGGGACTCAGGTAGCCCAAAATCAGCGCCAACCCCATAGACACCAACACCTGAAACCATAGATGGGCGTAGAGGGGCTTGCCGCTGGAGTCGGGTATCGCCTCGAGCGGAGGCGGGAGAGACACTGCAGTTGGGCTTTCTGTGGTCAAGACTTCGTTCCCCTCACTCCTGAAACAAACTGGCGCTACTTGAACAGGTCGGGCCGATAGGACGCCAGATCGGCGTATTCCACAAATTCGACGAAATTGCCTTCCGGATCTTTGGCGAAGATTGCGGTGATCCCTCTACGAATCTCGACGGGGGCGTTGCTCATCAAGGCGACTTGGCGTTCTTTCAAACGCGCTGCGACCTCATGGACGTCTGCAATGACAAAGGTGATGTAAGCGATGCCCTGTCCCTCAAAAACCCAGTCGGGAACCGAGCTTTGTTGGGGAGGGAATTTCTTCGGCTGGACGAGCTTGATTCGTTCCCCGTATGGCGTTTGCAAACGAATAATCCTGAAGCCATTGGGAGATGTTCCAAACTCAGTGCTCATTTCAGCAGTTGCTTCGGCATCGGAAACAAACTTCAACCCTAAAACGCCGGTATAAAAATCGAGCATTCGATCGATGTCGACGCAGACAATCCCTGGCTCCAACGGCGACACCATCTTGAGGGACCACGATTCCTTGGACTGTGTATTCATGTGCGAATTTCAATGGCTCGATACGCGCCAACGCTCCTCTACAGGCAATCTGAAGAAATCAATCACGTTGCACTCTCGTCAAAGCTGAGCGGCTGGCGCGTCATCGTGAAACAAATCAGCGCGGCCACGAACAACAAAAGCCCAGCCAAATAAAATGCAATATCGAAGCTGCCGGTCCACTTAACGATGTATCCGGTCGCAATTGGGACCAGCGATCCGAAGATGTTGCCGCCCAAAATGAGGAAACCAATTGCGGTGCCAACCATCGCGGGATTCCAAACCAGATCGTTCGTGAGCGCGATATTGAGTGAGAGCGCGCTGGAGATACACGACAGCGAAATCGAGATCAACAATAAGAGCAGATATTCGTTCGCAACCATGTTGGTCAACAGAACAACGCCCGACAATAGAATGAAAACGATAAGCAGCGTGCGGCGCTTACCCTGCCGGATGGCGTCGCGGGTTAGGACGCTGTCACTCAGTTTTCCGATACACAATCCCAATATCACGGCGACGACATAGGGCAACGAAGTGAACCAACTGGCCCTCACCAGCGACATGTGACGTGATTGCACAAGATAAGAAGGTAGCCAAAAAAGAAACAGGAGCATGGTGTAAGCGCAGCATCCCTGGGTGAGGAACAATCCCCACATGGTCCGGCGACCCATCAGACGAAGCAATGTGCCTTTCGGTGGAGTGGCGGCCGTCGATCGGGAGTCCGTTTGAGCCGCGATGTACTTTCGCTCTTCTTCTGGCAGCCAGGAACACTCGGAAGGGGATCGAAAAAATGCGAGCCACAATGCGACCCACACAAAACCGAGGGATCCGGTAATCATGAACGACATGCGCCAACCCTGTGTCAGCAACAACCACGCTACAAGCGGCGCAGAAAACGCCGGTCCCGCGAAGGTTCCGGCGTTGAAGATTGCAGTCGCGAGTCCGCGTTCACTCGCGGGGAACCATTGTCGGACGACCTTGCCTGAGGTTGGGAACGAGGCCGCCTCTCCCGCTCCCAGCGCCAAGCGAGTTGCTAACATGCTCCCAAAGGTTGCGGCGACGCCGGTGAGCATGCCGGCAATCGACCAGATCGTGACCGACAACCCGTTGATCCACCTTGTGCTGATTCGATCGGCCATCCAACCCCAGAGCAAAAGAAACAGGCAATAAGTCCACTGGTAGGAAGAAAACAGCAGGCCCATCTTTCCCGCATCCCATCCAAAATCTCTCGCGATTGCTGGCGCAGCGACCGACAGATTGATGCGGTGCATAAAGTTGATGAACAGGTTGAGAAACAACATGAGGGCGATGTAAAAGCGTTTGCCCGACCACAAGGAACCGATCCTGATGCCTTCAAGTGGCTTGGCCGGTGACATTACGACGCCCGCGCTGGGTCCTGTGGTCATATCGTTGTACGCACGTCCTGCAGTCGTCTTTTATCTTCCTCGCCGTGAGGGATGAGGAGAGAACCGATAGAAGCAGGAGGAAAGCGTCCACAGCCGCGCTGGTCTGACCGCTGTCATTCGTCTTCGCCCCACCCAAAATTGGGCATGGGGTGAGGGATGGGCGGAAGATCCCAACTTCCCGTAGCAAGCGGGCGCACCTCGCGATCGATTCGCACATCGAGAACGGTCGGCCGTCCGGAGGCAATCGCAGCTTCGAGCCGAGGAGCAAGATCGGCCGGCTTCTCGACCGTTTCACCAACAGCTCCCATGGATCTGGCCATCATCGCGTAGTCAGCCGAAAAGAGATTTCCGCGCACATCAGTAAAGCTGGTTGCTAACTCGCGATCGTTGCCGAAGTAACCGCGCTGCTGATCGCGGATGGCGCAGTAGCCGAAGTTGTTCCACACCAGCCAGACGACAGGAATCTCATACTCAACAGCGGTAAGAACGGCGCTGGCATTCATCATGAATGCCCCGTCGCCACAGAGCGAGACGACTGGCCGATCAGGCGCTGCCAGCTTGGCGCCGAGTGCACCGGCCACAGCGAAACCCATGGAGGCAAATCCCCAGGTTTGGAGGAACGTGCGAGTCTTCCAGGCTTCGTACTCGGCGACCAGCCAGTTGTGGTGGATGCCGACATCGGCGAGGACAATGCCATCCGCGGGTACAACTTTTCGCAACTCGGCTACGGCGCGCTCCGGCCGAATGGGAACTGCGTCTGAACTTCGCGGAGGCACGGTTGCTGCTACCCATCGCTTTCGCCACGCGTCAATTCGTTCGAGCCACGCATCGCGGCCGGTAGGGATGTCAGTGCGTTTCGCAGCGAGAAGCTGTTGCAGGAACAGCTTAGCGTCACTGATGACTCCGATCTCAGGCCGGAAGTTTCGGCCAATTTCGGTCGAGTCTATATCGACGTGGATGAGCTTGCTCGGCGGGATGTTGTAAGTGAAGCCGGGAAGCCAGGCGCTGGTTGCGCGATCGTCGAATCGCGTTCCAAGCGCGAGGATCACGTCGGCGTTTCGGCACGCCGCATTTGCCATGTACGAACCGTTACGACCGGTCGGGCCCAGGCTGAGAGAGTGCCGCGGATCGAAGACCCCCTTACCGAATGGGGTGGTCGCCACGGGGATTCGCATGGCCTCTGCCAACATCAGGAGTTCGGGTTCGGCGCCGCTGAGTTCGACTCCGTGTCCCGCAACAATCACTGGACGCGCCGCGCGCTGCAGCAGGCGCATTGCCTCGTCAACGGCTGCGGGATCGGGAGCAGGTCGAGACCAATCTGCTGCGGGCCAGTGATTGTCGGGTTGCGCCGCACTCTCCTCGACAAGCTCTACAAACACGTTGAGCGGAATGTCGATATTCACCGGTCCGGGCCGGCCATTGGTCATCAATGCGAAAGCCTGACGCAGAGCGAGGGGCAGCATGTCGGGCCGCGTTGGTTGAAAGCTACGCTTGACGTAAGGACGGAGAACGTTGACGAAATCTCCCTGAAAGTATTTCCCCGTTTCCTGAAATGGACCGCGGTTCCACTGGCCGGTGGGAACGTTACCGGTGATGTTGAGCATGGCTGAGGAATCTGCAAATGCGGCTGCGATCGCGAGAATAAGATTTGCCGAACCTGGGCCGCACGAGGTATAGGTTGCCACGGGTTTTTGCGTGACGCGAAAGTAGGCTTCAGCCATGAATCCGGCTGCAGCCTCATGGTGGACCGAAATCGTTTTGATCTCGTCCTGCCGGTCGAACAGTCCATCGAGCAACCCGAGGATGCCGTGCCCGCATACTCCGAACACGTATGGCACCTTCTGTTGAACGAGGAAGTCCGCGATGTATGCGGCTCCTTTCGACCCGGGCTTCACACGAGCCTGCTGAAGTTCACTGTTCGCCATATACGTTCCCCCGTGGAATTATTTCGCGATGCTGAAGCCGCCATCGAAGGTGTCGGACATGCTCCAAAACATTGTCTTCACCTGTTGATACGTTCTGATCCCTTGCAATCCCTTCTCGCGTCCCAGTCCACTGTCTTTGAAGCCGCCAAACGGAGCTGCCGTTGAGAACTGCTTGTACGTGTTAATCCAGACCATGCCTGCTTCCAGGGCCCGTGCCACGCGCCAAGCGCGTTTGTAGTCGGCGGTCCAGATTCCGGAAGCCAGACCGAAAGTGGTGTCGTTTGCCTGCCGAATCAGGTCGTCCTCGTTATCGAATGGCATGGCGCACAGGACCGGACCAAAAATCTCCTGTTGCGCGATTGTTGATTTGTTCGTGACGCCGGTGACGATCGTAGGTAGGTAGAACGCACCCTTGGCGAGGCGAGGATCGGATGGCCGGGAACCTCCGATTAAGATCTCGGAACCTTCCTGGCGTGCGCCCTCGACCATCTTTTCGACAAAATCGCGCTGCGCAAAGCTCGCGCTCGGTCCGAGCTGCGCACCCGGCGCGTCGGGCAAATCGACACGCAAGGCGCGGGCTCTTTCCATGATCATGGAAAGCACTTCGTCATAGACCTTGCGCTCCACAAACAGGCGCGATCCAGCGGTGCAGGATTGCCCCGTGCCCTCGAAAATAGCGACCGTGGCGGCATCCGCGGCTGCTTTCAGATTGGCATCGGCGAAAATGATGTGGGGGGACTTTCCACCCAACTCGAGCACAGCTGGAATGATCTTCCGGCCAGCCAGTTCCGAGATCCTTCGTCCGACTTCAGTCCCTCCGGTGAAGGAAACCATCCGAACCAGTGGGTGAGTGACGAGTGCGTCACCAATTTTGCTTCCCGCTCCTGGGACAACGTTCAGCACACCGGGGGGCACGCCTGCATCAAGAGCAATTCGTCCTAGCTCAATTCCGGAGGTAGGCGTGTAAGAAGCGGGTTTGAGGACGACGCCATTCCCGGCAGCTAGTGCCGCCGCGATCTTGTTACAAGTCAAGGTAATCGGAGAGTTCCAGGGCGTAATTGCCGCAACCACGCCCCACGGTTCGTAAACGGTCATGCTCAAGTAATTTCCGCGAGGCGGCGTGATCTCTGAGCCAAGTGTCTCGATGGCGGCCGCGCAATACCGGAACGTCGCTGCACCGTTGATCACCTGGTTCTTACATTCCTTCCATACTTTGCCGTTCTCGAGCATTTGACAGCGAGCGAGGAGGTCGGAGCGCTCAATCATCAGGTCGGCAATCTTGTTGAGGATTTGGGCGCGGTTGTGAGGCAACATGCCTCGCCATGCAGGCTTACTGGCAGCCGTGTGAGCGGCGTTCACCGCTGCGTCGATGTGGGCTTCGGTGCCGGCGCAAATCTGGTAGTTGACCTCGCCGGTGGCCGGGTTCACGTGGGTTATAAACGAGGATGTGTCCTGAACCCACTCGCCTCCGATCAGGAAGGGTACTGGGTTCGCTCCGGTGACCGTTGACATTACCAGACTCCTATTGCTCAGGGTGCTCGTTACGAAGCGGGCGACACTTCCAAGCGGTGATTCATCTCGAATTCGATTGGGGTGGCTCCGCCCAGCCTCGGGTTGGTCACGCCATGCGACCGTTCGATCAGAAAATAACTTTTAACGCTAACTGAACTTGCCTGCTGCTGTTTGCGGTGGAATCAAGAGGAGAAGCATTTGGGCTCCCGTCCTGACTGAATACGGCATTGTTGAAGATCGGAGGATTGAAGTTAGGGCGGTTGAATATGTTGAATATCTCCGCGCGAAATTGCACGCTGACTCGTTCTCCGATGTGCGTGTCCTTGACCGCCGAAAAGTCGAAATTAACAAACCCCGGCCCGTACACATCGTTCCTCCCGCCATTGCCGAGCAGGTTGGCGCAGGTGCCGGGCGCAGTCACACCGTTCGGCGCGAACGGCGCACACAGGGATGCAATCGCCGGAGTCGCGACGGGCAGCGCGAAGCAATTAATCTTGATGTAGTTGCCTGCATTCTGTGGATTGACCGGGGCTGAACAACCTGGTCCCTTGAGCCGATCCGGATAGGCAAACGCAGACGAGTCATTCAGGTGAAGCGGATCACCACCAATCAAAGCAGTGAAAGGGATGCCGCTCTTGATCTGTGCAATACCTCCCAACTGCCATCCCTTCGCAACCCATGCAGCAGGCCCCTGGAATGACTTCGGAGTGGGAATATTCCACAGGTAATTGATGGTGAGGTTGTGCGTTATGTTGAAATCGGCAGGGCCCCTGCGATACCTCGGGAGGAAGTATAGGAGTCCGGGGATCGAATTCAGGAACGAGTCGCTAGCGATGGAGCCATCTCCGCCATCAATGGCACGGCTCCATGTGTAACTGCCCCCGACTTCCAAGCCCCGGCTCATTCGCTTTTGAATCTGGATTTCGAGGCCGTGAAAGTACGAATCGTTGTTCCACTGCAGTGTGTCCATTCGACCGATTGACGGGCTGATGGTTGGGTTCGGTGGTCCCGAGATTGGCTGCATTGGCCAAAGATAAGGAGGGGTAGAGCCGTTAATGGGCATCACGGAATTAATGTCGTCTGCCCTGAATATCATGTGTACCCCGCGCGACCCTACATAAGCAGCCATTGCGGTAAGGTTCGGAGCGAGTTCACGCTGCAAGCTCAGGTTCCACTGCATCAGATAATTGCGCTTCGGATTGGGCTGAATGTAGGGGATGCGAAGGCCGAGATTGTTGGTCGCATTCGCTGCCAGGATGTTGAACGCCCCGGTGGGAAACGAGCCGGGAGGTAAATTGCTGGCCGAGCCATTTTCGGTGAAAGGGGCGGTGTTGGTCGCAAACTGTCCTAACAAGTAAGGGAGGGGAAGCACGTCAAAGATTCCGAAGCCGCCTCGGACCGAACTCTTGCCGTCTCCAAAGGGATCCCATGCAAAGCCGACTCGCGGCTCGAAGTTACGATAGGTTGGATTACTGAAGACGGTAGAACCAACAATCGTGTCTTGAAAGGTCTGATTAAACGGGCTGTGCAAGGCCGACAAGTGTCCGTGGGACTCGGAAGGAACCGTCGACATCTCATAGCGCACGCCAAGATTCAGAGTCAAAGTGGGCCGCAAGCGCACGTCATCCTGGACATATCCACCGACAATGGTGGAGCGAAAATTGAAATGAATAAAGGGCGCACTGGGAAGTGGGGCGGCAAGATCAATTGGATTATTCGTCAGAAATCCATTGTTGGCGGGGTCTGCGAGCGTACCAAATTGGATTTCGCCGGCCGGCGCGGGATCGAAGGCATTTAGCTGAATGCGTTCTATCGCGAACCCAACCTTCAGACTGTGAACCCCTTTGGTGACGAAAAGATCATCGTATCCCTGGTAGGAATTTTCGAAGAAATCCAGGCGCTCGATCTGGTTCAATCCCGGTTGAGCCGATACATAGCCCGGGATATCAATTTGCGGGTTGTCGGTGCCGGGACTCTCACCCAGGGCCGGATTGCTGGCCAATGGATTAATGGCCTTCACGCCTTGCGCGGTGTGTAGAGATCGATTGAGTCCAAAACGAGCGGAATTAATGATCTGGGAATTAACGAGATGGGTCTCTTCGAGGGCAACATATGCTCTTCCAGTTTCGTTTCCGACCAGCACATCATTTGCCGGATCAGGCTGAGTCGCGGTTGCATAGTCATACTGATAGCTTCCGAAAAAGCTATCCTTGTCTGAAAAGCGGTGGTCCAGACGGCCCGTTCCGAAGTTCTCGGAAGTAATGTGAGGACCAGTGAAAGAATATTGGCCCACGTCGCCGTTGTTAAAGTATCCGAGGCTGGGATTCTCCGGACCCCACAAGCCCAGGAAAGGCAGCACTGATTTATCGATTCCAGTGGCCGGATCGGGATTAGCGGCGCCTGTTACCTGATGCGGGGTGCAAGTACCATCCTGCGGAATCGAACAGAGTGTGCCTTGCCGGGCTGCGAGGGAGGGAACGGTCACCAAGTTGGTGAGGGTCTGGTTCTCTCGCAGCCCTTCGTAATCCGCGAAGAAGAATGTTTTATCCTTCACAATCGGCCCACCAACGGAGACTCCGAACTGGTTCCGGCGGAACGGAATTTTAGTCTGATCAAAGTAATTATTGGCGTCGAAGGCGCTGTTGCGAAGGAACTCATAGACATCGCCATGGAAGCTATTCGATCCCGGCTTGGTCAGAGCGTTGACGACACCTCCGGAGGTGCGACCGTATTCCGCCGAATAGTTGCTGGTGAGCACGGAAAACTCCTGCACCGCCTCGACGCCTAAGGTGGAGCCCTCGACACTACCTGGGCCGCCATTGGTGTAGTCATTCACACTGATACCGTCGATGCGGTAATTGTTTTGAGTGGGCCGGGTACCCGAGATGGTCATCTGCAGCCCATAGCCGCGACGAGCTCGATCGGGGCCGCCGGTGCTCGCCTGAATCGATCCGACCGAGTCAACCCCGGGCTGAAGGGTAGCCAGCGAAGTCCAATCGCGTCCGTTCAAAGGCAGTTGCACGACGGCATCCTGGCGGACAACGCCTCCCACGGTGGAAGTAGCCAAATCAACGGAGGGAGGCAGATCGGTTACAACCACCTGTTCGCTCACCTGCCCAACTTTCATCTTGATGTTGAGCACCTGCTGGCCGCCCACTGTCAGGGTGACGTCCTTCTGGAGCGCGGTGGCGAATCCCTGGGCGGTGACAGTGACGTCATATTTTCCGGGCAACAGGTTGGGCGCGGAATAGAAACCCGCGGAATCGACGGTGACGGTCCGCACCTCGCCCGTATCCTCATTCTTAATAGAGACTTGCACGTTGCCTAAGACTGCGCCCGTGGCATCGCTGATCGTGCCTGAGAGGGTTGCGCCCGAAACCTGGGCGTAGACGCCCACAGGTAGGAGAAAACAGAGTACAACTGCAAGAAACACAACAAGCGCGCTGGGAACGCTGTCCCAACTTCGATCGCTCACGGTGATACCCCCCATCTCGTCAAACAGGAATGCGGAAGCCGAATCTTTGAGTGCCTTTGACCGCCGAGGTGCCTGTTCAGGCGATCGTCGGTCCCCGGGCGTGCGGTTTTATCCCGAACCACAAGTGAGCTATAATTCCATCCCCGGGGAACTTTAGTCTTTCCAAGGCCGCGGTGAGGACCCTAGCGGTTCGGCACCGGAAAGTCTTGTGGAATCGGCAAAAGAAATCTTAAGAATTTCTTTTTTTGATGGTAATGGGAACTCCCGTCAAGCAGTTGTACGAGTTCGGGCCCTATCAGCTGGATCCGCCAGAGCGGCTCCTCCTCTGCGATGGCCAGTCTGTGCCCATGCCCCCCAAGGCGTTTGACCTGCTGGTTTTCCTGGTGGAGAGGCGCGGACATCTGGTTGACAAAGATCAACTGCTGAAAGCCGTCTGGCCGGGCTCATTCGTGGAGGAAGGCAACCTTTCGGTCACGGTTTCGGTCCTCAGGAAAGCCCTGAACGATGATAGGGGACACCACAAGTACATCGAGACTGTCTCCAAACGGGGCTACCGGTTTGTCGCCGAAGTTCGTCAGGTTGGCGAGGCAGAAGCCGTGCTTGCCCGACCCCAAGTTATCGAGTCCCCGAGGCAGTTGGAGGACAGTCCAGTCCAGGAGCTTCCGGCGGTCGTTTCCAAGTCCCACAGCCTCATTCCCAAGAGTGTTTTCTGGAGCATTGCAGTAGCGGCGGTAGGACTGAGTGTGTTGTTGATTCTGGTCAAAGCACTGCCTCGGCGTGTAGCCGGAGCCACCGCGGTGCAGGGGTCCGCAGAGATTCGTTCCCTGGCGGTTCTTCCCTTCCAGACACTGGGAGCAAAACGTGGCGACGAGTATTTGGGATTGGGGATGGCCGATGCTTTGATCACCCGGCTGGGAAACACCGGCAAGATCATCGTACGGCCTACGAGCGCCATTCAGAAATACGCTGTACAGGAACTGAGTCCGCAGGCGGCTGGTCGGGAGCAAGGCGTCGATGCGGTTCTCGACGGGCGGATTCAACGGCAGGCGGACCGCGTTCGTCTCACCGTACAACTCATCCGAGTACGCGACGGCGAGCAACTTTGGGGCGAGACCTTTGACAAAGAAATTACGAACATCTTTGCCCTCGAGGACGCACTCTCGGAGCGTGTTGCCCAATCCATCCGCTTGAAACTGACGGGAGAAGAGACACGCCGGTTCACCAAACGGGCTACGGAAAGGCCAGACGCCTATGAGGCGTACATTAAGGGCCGCTATTTCTGGAACAAGCGAACCGACAGGGGAATGAAGAAGGGTCTGGAATACTTCCGCCAGGCAATTGCTCTCGACCCAGCGTTTACGGAAGCGTACGTCGGCGTTGCAGATTCGTATGCCACCCTGGGGCTGTACGCGGTAATCCCGCCCAAAGAAGCTTTCCCAGCCGCCAAGGAAGCCGCGCAGCGAGCCTTGGAAATGGACGAAGGTCTTGCCGAGGCACATGCGACCATGGGCTTTATCAATTTCTACTTCGATTGGAATCGAGCGGACGCCGAAAATGAATTCCGTCGCGCCCTGGCGGACAATCCAAACGATGCGATGGCGCACTCCTGGTACGGGGAGAGCCTCGCGGCCATGGGCCGATTTCCAGAGGCGGTTGCGGAAGCGCAGCGTGCACTGGAGGACGATCCGCTTTCTCTTATCATTGGCAGCAATGCGGGATGGACGTTGTCGCTTGCAGGGAACACCGACCACGCGATTGAAATACTGAAGAAAGCGATTGAGATCGATCCTAGTTTCCCGCGCACGCACTTCCGGCTGGGGCGAGCGTACGAGCAGAAGAAGCTCTATGACCTTGCGATTTCGGAATTGCAGCAGGCTGTGAGCCTATCTGGTGGCGATGCCTGCTACAAAGGCTCGCTCGGACACGCATATGCAGCTTCCGGAAAAGCGGATCAGGCGCGTCAGATACTTCGGGACCTGGAGGGACGTACCGGGCAAGCTTATGTGCCGTCGTATGCGATAGCCCTTGTTTATGCCGGGCTTGGCGATAACGACGACGCCATCACCTGGCTGCAAAAAGCCTACGAGGATCGGTCTACCTCAATCGCTTTTCTGAAGCTGGATCCCGAGCTCACCACTCTGCACTCCGATCCCCGCTTCGAACAGCTTTCCCAGCGCGTCAATTTCTGACCGCCCCCTCAGTGCACGTTCTTGTCGAGCCATTTCATGAAGAACTTCGCAATAGCGGCGCTGTTTTTCTCGGACATCATCTGATGACCATTTCCAGGTAGCCCGACATCTTCCAGGTTCACATACTCGGTCTTCACCCCGGCCTGATTAAGCCATTTAGCAACGCAGTGGGCATAGGGCCGATGATAGCTGGCCTCTCCGGAAACGTTCAGAACCGGAATCCCTTCCAGGTTGATGAGTTTGCGGGCAGGCTCTTTCTGAATCCAGCAAGGATCGAGGTCCGGACCGTCGGCCTTCTCCTGTCGAACGGTCTGCAACTCGGACGCCTCCTTGACGGGCGGGTCGTAGTGCACGGGAAAGTTGGTGAGACCCCAGAGGTGTCCCGGACCTTTCGCATCCAATTCCGCATTCTCGATCGGCGGGCCCCACGGTTCGGCCGCGATAATGCCTTTGACGAGTTTCGGCCGGGCATCAGCGAGGAGCCAGCCCGAAGTTGCTAACCGCGAGTGCAGAAGCAGAACGACCGGTTGGCCGATCAGATCAACCAATTGCACGAGATCGTCGGCCGAAAGTTGTTCCATGTCATCGGCTGAGGGAAACCCAAGTTCGGTCTTGGCAAAATAGTCAAACACCGGATCGCCAATCTTCCCTTTGTTCGGCGAGTCGCTCGGCCATTGCGTATATCTCTTGGATTGAGGCCAATAGCGCTGCGGATTTGTGGGTGGATGGCCACCGCTCCAAACCTCCTCCATCAGTGCGCCCGTGCGGGGCGGAGTCAGGTCGCCGTCCAGTCCCGGAATGTAGGCAGCCCGCCCTCGGCCCGGAAAATCCATCATGTAGACGGTATAGCCCTGATTCACGAAGTCGTAGGCCCAGCCCGGCCGGCCGTCCGGAGTTTGCAGCAACGCCATGTCGGTTTGACCTCCTCCCGCCTGAACAAAGAGGATTGGATAGGGATGCCGGATCTTCTTCGGCACCCAAACATCAACGTACATGGCGCCGCGCATCCGCTCCTTGCCAGGTTCACCCACCCACTTGCCACCGACATAGAAATGTCCTTGGCGTCCGATGTTCTCTGTAGAAAACGTTGGAACCGATGTGAGCGGAATCGACACCTGGGCATCGTTTGCGCTTACTCCGAGCCCACTGATGACAGCAATAAGAGCCAGCGTCAAGAAGACTGCAATCGATATTTTTAGCTTCATGAAGTTGATGGTCCCCAGAGTTGCAGATTTGGTTTCGCCCGCATTGCACTCGGATCCGGCATAGCGAGGCCCGTTTGTCTGTTAAGTACCGCATCGCCGGGATCGATGTCAATGTATGGACGGAAGGGATCAACGACTGGACCATGCCTCTGGCGCGGACTCGGCCTGCGGACCGAGTTCGGCTAAACTGTTTGATATGGGAGAACGACTGAAAGACAAAATAGGCATCGTCACTGGCGCGGGCAGTGGAATCGGCCGTGCCTGCGCAATTGCTTTGGCGAAAGAGGGAGCGCGGGTTGCGTTGGTTGGACGAAGGCAGGATCACATCGAGAAGGTTGCGCGCGAGATTGGCGATCGCGCTTTCGCGATTTCGGCCGACGTTTCCAAGGCTGGCGAAATCAGTCGCCTGCTGGAGGAGACAGCGAGCCGATTTGGTGGCCTGAATGTTCTGGTGAACAATGCGGGTGTCTTGCATGTTGGGACCGCGGAGCAGATCACGGAGGAGCAGTGGGATCACACCTTCAATCTGAATGTCCGTTCCGTGTGGTTGCTCTCTCGTGCCGTTTTGCCGCACATGAGAAAATCCAGCGGCGGTTCGATCATCAACTTAGCTTCCGTTCTGGGGATTGTCGGCGCCCGAAACCGCGCAGCATACGCGCCGTCAAAAGGCGCAATGGTCCAATTGACCAAGTGTATGGCGATTGATCACGGGCATGAAAATATCCGGGTAAACGCAATTTGCCCTTCCTTCGTCGAGACCGAATTGACTGCACATCTCATCGGACAAGCTCCGGACGCGGCGGCATTCCGGCGCGAAAGAACCGCTGCCCACCCCATTGGCAGGCTTGGCCGGCCGGAGGACATCGCTGGATTGGCGGTTTATCTGGCGAGCGATGAATCGTCCTGGGTCACCGGAGCCGTCCTGCCAGTCGATGGAGGATACGTCGCGCAATGAGCATTAGCAGTATGTCCTCCGGCGCTTTCATTTGGCGAGTTGCCCCGGATGTATGCCTTCACCGAGTACAAAACTAGATCCCACGGTGCCGACCACAGCCGACGCGCGCGGCAGAGCGAGTCGCTCCCGAATGCGATACACAGCTTCAATCCCAGTACAATGCGCGCCGATCAGGTGCGCGACTTTAAAATCTTTCATCTTGTCCGCAGTCCAATTCAGTTGATCGTCGGTCGCCGGAAACAGGTGCAGTCCTCCGATGAGCGCCTCAACCGGCTCGTTGGGGAATTCCTGCCGGGCAAATGTGAGTATGTTGATGATTCCTGCGTGGCCGCAACCGGTCACCACAATGAGTCCCTGAGGCGTGTTGAGGACGAGAGACTGGTCCTCGGGGATGGTGTCTTCGACCAAGCCGGCCGGGGTCTGCACCTTTCCGGTGCTGCTCCAGTTATGTTCCGGGTATTTGCGCGGCACCGGTCCCGTCAACCACCAGCCGGGAAAGATTTCCGAGGCTTCCTCGTGTTCGATAAACTTGCCGCCAGTCGCTTCATATTCTTTCTTTAGAGCGACCATCCGGTTCTCTTCCCCTTCCTGGCCGGGCCGGCTGTAAAAAATGCCGCGGGCGACATGAACCACGGACAACGCGGCGGGATTTGTTTTCATCATTTCCCTGCGAAGGGTTATCAGGCCGCTGACATGATCCCAATGATTGTGGGTGAGAATCACCTCACTTATATTCGACAGATCAATCTTCAGGTCACGGGAATTTTGCAGCACGGTGTCAGGATGGGCTCCCGTATCCAGCAGAACGCGACGTCCATCGGCCTCGATGAGCGCGGAAAATCCCCACTCGCCGATCCCTTTCACGTCGCCAACGAGCATGGTCGACAGCAGAGTCACTTTCACTGCATGAACCTGCGCGGGAGCACTTTGAGCAGCGGCGGTCATCGCGGCTTTCGTTGGATGCACAATCAGAATCGGAAAGGAGAAGACGAGCAGCGTTGCGGCGGTGCGGATCCAGTGCAGGTCTGAAGTTTCGTGCATGAGGTCGGGCCCTTTCATCTGATTTTCATGAACTGCTGCTAGAAGCTCACAGCAAGGCCATGGTACCGCAACCAAAGGCGTCCTTCGGAGCGCACGTACATCGAAGATACAAATCCGACACGAATTTCGGCTCGGAAACTAGAGGTGCGGCGACTTGAGGTCCGAGAGTTGCGTACGGACCGTCGTCGTTTTGGTATAAAGATGGAAACCGCCATGGGCCGCCATCGTTTTGCCAGATCAGAAAACTGCACTCACCTCTGCAGGTATCGCGAAAGGAAGGCTGAATGTCAGAAAGCGTGAAAAGGGAAAAGTATTCGAGGCGTGGATTTCTGGGGATGAGCTCTGCAGCGCTGGCTGCTGCTGGAATGTTGCCGGCAGCAGCGGCGGAACAGGAACAGAAGCCGTATCCCAGCAAGGACGATCGCAGCGCGAGCGCCCCGGGCCCGGGAAATCCCGCGGTGGACGCCCAGAATCCCGATTCTTTCTTGCCGCCGCCGACGGACGCCGGCGGCGTGCAAACGTTCAAATATCCCTTCGGACTCTCGCACAAACGAATGCAGGAGGGTGGTTGGTCGCGGGAGGTCACGATTCGCGAACTCCCTGTGTCGAAGTCGATCGCGGGCGTCGACATGCGACTAACCGCAGGAGGCGTGCGCGAACTGCACTGGCACACCGCTGGCGAGTGGGCCCTGATGCTCTACGGAAACGCCCGCATCACGGCGATTGACCTCGACGGGAAAAGCTTCGTCGCCGACGTGACAGAAGGAGATCTCTGGTATTTCCCCACCGGAATTCCACATTCCATTCAAGGATTGAAGCCTGACGGCGCCGAGTTTCTGCTCGTGTTTGACGACGGCAATTTCTCGGAATACGAAACGGTGCTGCTCACCGACTGGATGGCGCACACACCGCATGATGTGCTGTCCGCGAACTTCGGGGTGGGCCAGCAAGCCATGGAAAAAATGCCGCGCCGGGAGAAGTTTATCTTTCAATCGGCCGTCCCCGGTCCGCTGGTCGAGGACCAGAAAGCCGCCGCGGGTTCGCTGGGCGCATCGTCGCAGGACTTTGCTTTTCGCTTGGCGCAACAGCCGATTTCGAAACGCAGCAAGGGAGGAGAAGTGCGGATCATCGATTCGAGCAAATTCAAAGTATCCACCACGATTGCCGCAGCAATCGTCACCGTTCATCCTGGCGGAATTCGCGAACTGCACTGGCATCCCAATGCCGACGAATGGCAGTACTTCATGAGCGGCACGGCGAGAATGACCGTGTTCGCGACCGGAGGCCGGGCGCGCACGATGGACTTTCAAGCCGGAGACGTCGGCTATGTACAGAAGACCCTGCCTCACTACGTGCAAAATACGGGCGACACGGATCTGAAGTTCCTGGAGATGTTCAAGAGCAATGTCTATCAGGATCTGGCGCTATCGGAATGGCTCACGCACACTCCGCCACAGCTTGTGATCGCGCATCTGGGAATTGATAAAGCGACGCTTGACGCCTTGCCGCGGGAAGAAATCGTCGTGATGCCGGAATAGTGAAGCAGGGGCGGATGCGCTAAGTCGTTCAGCAATGGCGGAAGCGAATGGGGGTCGAAGCCTCTTCCACACTTGCGATCCACCAGACTCGGGGCTGCGCCCCTCCATCCGCGCGGGCAGACCCATTCCAATGCGGTATTGCCAACTTGCTCGTTCGGGCATCGAACCAACACCCCATCCGATGCGTCAACACCGAGACGGCACTACCCAGGGGGTGAGTCAAGGCCGTTTGGGCACCGGACGGACTTGTTCTGCGGAAACAATCCCATGGCCCTCGAGTGCGGAATAAAACTGGTCCACTGCGATGTCGTTAAAGGTCTCAATGCTTCCGGAGGGCCAGCGAACCTCCACTTTGTCAATTTTCCTGGCGGTGCCTAAACCGAAGTGGACCCGCAGATCATTTTGCGAGAGATAGCTTCCACCGCTGTGAATTTCGTCGGTCTGCGTCATTCCGCCTGCCACGATCTTGATCCGCGCGTTCAGGGCCAGGCGATTGCTCTTGGTCCCCGCGAGCTCAAAGCTCGCCCAATGGTGGCCCGAAACGCCGTGATTCTTCAGAACCATCGGACCGCCGTCGAGATCAGCGACCACGACGTCCATATTGCCGTCGTTGAAAAGATCGCCGACCGCCAGCCCACGCGAAACCCGCTTTTCCTGGAGCGCGCTCCCCGCCTGATTGCTGGCATCGCAAAATGTTCCATCCTGCTGATTCATGTGCAGCAGCTTGGGTTCGCGATATCCGGCCCCGGAAGGGAGCGTATCCACTTGCGGATATACCTGGCCGCTCACGGCGATCAGATCCAGCCAGCCATCATTGTCGAGGTCGACGAACGCCGTCCCCCACTTCACCCACGGCAACGAAGGCAGGGCCACGCCGGAAGGATAGGAAACTTCGGTGAAATTCCAGTTGCCATCGTTGCGGTACAGCAGGTTGTTCTCGTTCTCGAAATTGGTCACAAATAAGGACGGGCGCCCGGTGTGAAGATAATCGCCAATCGCGATGCCCATGGAAGCCTGCTCGGAACCGTCTTCACTCACCGCGGTGCCAGACTCCAGTCCGATGTCCTTGAATTTCCCGTTGCCTTCGTTTTTGTAGAGGAATTTCGGAGTCGAGTCGTTAGCCACGTAAATGTCGGGCCGTCCGGTATTGTTGAAATCGGCCCATAGAACTCCCAGGCCGTAATAGCCATTGGGATCACTGACTCCGGCATCCTTCGCAACATCGGTGAAGGTGCCGTCTTTGTTGTTGTGGAAAAGCGCATCTCCCGCGCCCTTCAGACCACGCGGACCACACTGCACATCCAGTCCCCGATACTTGCAATTGGGCGATTTGCCGAAGCCGGGCAGATCGTTAAGGCGAAAATCAACGTAGTTGGTGACCATCAGGTCGACGAAACCATCGCCGTCATAGTCGCCGAATGCGGCGCCGGTTGACCACCGGCCGTCGGCGACGCCAGCCTTGGCAGTCACGTCTGTAAATGTGCCATCGCCGTTGTTGTGATAGAGAACATTTCCGCCGAGGCAGGTGATATAGAGGTCCGGCCAGCCATCATTGTCGATGTCCCCAACCGCCCCGCCCATGGCGAAGCATGGAGTACCGATGCCGGCTCTATCAGTTACATCGGTAAAGGTGCCGTCGTGATTGTTCCGGTAAAGAGCGCCGCGGCTCTTCTGACCCTTGATGGCCATTTCGACGCTGGGAGCATTGGTGAAGTAGATATCCAGCCAGCCGTCGCGATCGTAATCGAAGAGGATCACGCCCCCGCTCATTGACTCCACGATGTATTTTTTAGCCGGATCTGAGGTATGCTTAAAGCTAATGCCAGCTTGGGCAGTGACGTCCTCCAGTTGCGGGATGGGACGGCCGGCGCACTTAGAGGACTTGCCTCCTGGAGGCTGGGGAGGAGGTGTGGGATGGCCCTCCTGGCCACACACAAGATTCGCGGCCATGAAGATCAGGAAAAACATCCTTAGGCAATGCCGATATTGATATCTGTTCAATCGTTTTCCTTCAAACCAGTTCTTGCTACGGAATTCCCATGACCCAAGCTCACCGGCTTTGCATGGACTGCATTCCGGCCTTCTCACGCTGCGTCGCTTTCAGCTCTTTGTATATCTCTAGTTCGCGGTCAGCGTCAGCAGTCCGCTGTACCTTGCGGTAAGCCGCCTGCAATTGATAATGCATGTAGTCGCTTTGTGGACTGAGGCGGGAGGCTGTCTCCAGATGGTCCACAGCCTCTTTCAATTGTCCTCGGTCCAGCAGAAGTTTTCCTAACTCGTAATTTGCGTTGGCGTGATTCGGCTGCACACTCAGTACCCGTTGAAAAAGCTCGGCCGCCTCATCCACCTGAGATTGCTGGAGGTAGACGAAACCCAGGTTGTACAAGGCATCGGGATCGGCGGGCTCAAGTTTCAGTTCGGCTTGGAATTCCTCGGCTGCTTCCGGCCAATGCTCCCACCGAATATCGGCCTGCCCGGCAAAGTAGTGAGCTTTCCGCAACGAGGGATCGGACCGCAGCGCCCGCTGAAGAGTGTCGACCGCGCGGGCGTAGTCGCCGATTTCGATCCATAGTTGGCCGATCAGGAGAAGCCCATCATTGCTGCCATGATTTTCTTTCTCGAATTCGGCGAGAACCTCGGTGGCTTTCTTCAAATCGCCGTTGCGAGCGAGGGACGCTGCCCAAGCATATCCAACCGTGGAGTCTTGCATACCCTGAAGACCGAGCGGAGAAAAGGTCTTGGCGGAGTCGGCATACTTCTCCGCAGCAAAATAGGCCATGCCCAGCATAGCGCGCACAGGCGTGTCCGTGGGCTTCTCGTCAATCGCAACGGACAATCCGCGGATCGCTTCGGGATAATTATTGATGCGAAATGCCGACAGACCCAAATTCTTCGCGAGTCCCGGAATCGCAGGGTCCCAACGCTCCGCTTCCTGGTAGTGGCCGAGGGCCACGGAATATTGTTTTCTCACGGCTTCGGAGGTGGCCAGATCATTGAAGCTCAGGCCTAACACAGAGCGGAGCCGGTTCTCTTGGGAGTCTGCTGCGGCGCGCTGCTTTTCGGTTAGGTGGGCGCGAACCATCACTGAAGCGTCGACGCGCGCGAACGGGTCGTTGTTCGCCGGGAGCAGAGGGGCGGCCTCCGTTTCGCTCTTGGGATTCAGGGGCACGATCGCGGCGGCCGAGCCAACTCCACCCGCCAAGGCCATGGCCGCCACATTCTGCTGGCTCTGCTGCAGTACTTTATTCTGTAGGTCGCGCGCCTTGGTCAGAAACATTTCGCTTTCTTCGGTGCGACCGGAGGCTGCCAGAATGCGTCCGAGGTCGATGTAGGCCCGACGAATCTGAAAATTAGAACGCGCCTCATCGGCGCCGGTCATTTCGACGGCCTTGCGAAACGCCTGCTCCGCACGCTTCATGTCGCTTCGCGCGTAGGCGTTAAGGCCCATATAGAGCCAGGGCTCGGGCCAGTCGGGATTCACTTCGACGGCGGCCGTCAGATATTTATCGGACGCTTCATAGCGGCGTTCGCTCGATGCGATGAAACCCATCATGTAGTTGGCCAGATAGTCCCGCGGAAAGTGTTCGAGTTCTTTCGCGAATTCGATCTTAATTTCGGGCGTTGCCTGCCACTCGTTCACCGCAAAGGTCGCAAGCGCGAGAAAATAGTGAGCGTGCGGTGTAGCTGGGTCCAGAGCGATTGCCCGCTTAAACTCCCGAATAGCTTCGGGCATATCCTCGGCGTCGCGGTAGGCTCGCCCAAACATCACATGCAGAGAACCGCTATCTCCTGCGAGTTGCATCATCTGCTGGAACACGGCGGCGGCCCGCCGCTTGGGTGTTTCTCGATCGCTGGCATCTTTTGCCTGCAGCAGGCAGATCCCCAGAGAATAAAGGGTCTCGATGTCAGGGTTGAGGCGAGTCGCGTGTCCTAGCGCCTCGGCTGCCTTGGCGTAGTCGCCTTTCTTCATGTTTGCTCGGGCACTCACATTCCATGCGCGGGCGTTGTTCGGGTCTGCGGCGAGCGCATGGCTGGATTCGGTGAGCGCATCATCGGGATGATTTGCCTGCAATTCGGCAATGGCGAGATCGACGCGCGTATCCGGAATATCTTCGAAATCGAGGGAGCGCCGGTACAGTTCGATAGACTGCGGATAGGCCGATTGAATCAGACGCAATTGCGCCAGTTCGCGCAGCGTAAGGGCGATCAGGCGTTCGTTGGCCACGGCGATGGCCGCAGTGTCGCCGCCGTTTCGTGCTTCCTGAGCTGCGGCCAGCCGCTTGTCGAGTTCGGCCTCAGCGGGACTGATACGAGAAGAGTTGGCTTTTGCCGCAGAGCGCTGAGTGGGCCTGGATTGCGCCCATGCGGATGGAAGCGGAACGAGCGCGCATCCGGTGCTCAGCAGGACGGGGAGCAGAAGATGTGAGACGTTCTTGAGCTGCACCGTCATCTTGCGCCGCGGGCGCGACCGCATGGAAATTCTCGCATTCACAGAAGACGGATTCCAAATGCCTTTACGCAAAAGTAAACGGCAGGGCTCGAATTTTCAAGCCCCGCCGTGGGTAGATCGAGCGTTATGAGTTTCAGCCCTAGAACGTGAACCTCAAAGTGTATTGAATTTCACGTCCCGGATGCACCGTGCCGGCTGTTCCAAAACCAGTAACCGCCGTTTGGGTCTGTATGACGTTGTTAAGCGGGCTGCAGGCGTTCGCGCCGCAAGTTACGCTGCCGGGGACGTACCCTGCGCCCTCGAGGTTGCCGCTGTTGAAGTTGGCGTGGTTGAAGAGGTTAAAGAAGTCGAAGCTGAATTTGATGCCATACCGCTCTTTGAACTTCCAGTTCTTCCCCAACTGCATATCAACGGTGCGGGCATCGGCTCCGAAGCACGATCCGCGGCGAGTAGTGCCTACCGTTCCGACCTGGTAGCCCACTAACGTGAATGCGGACGTGTTCAGGATCTGGTTGCCGCTTTGGCCAGAGTTACAGGCAGTTCCCGTGGCATTTGGGCGGTTGTTGCTGCCGAATCCGTTTCCCGTCAGCGAACTCAACTGGTAACAGTTGGCCAGAGTGACGTTCGGATTCAGAGTAGTGGGGTTGCCGCACGGTAGGCCCGGCGCCCCAGGAATTTGCATCGGGTTGACGGCGGCGTTCGAGTCCTTGTTTCCCCCGATGTTTGAGAAAACGCTGAACGAAGCGCCGGATTGGACGTTGATGATGCTGTTGAGTTCCCATCCGCCCAGCGCCGATTGCACGAAGGCGTTGCTGTGACCGAATTTTGGCAGGTCGAACACTTCGTTGGCCACGAAGATGTTCGGCCGGTTGATGTTCGTATTACCCTTGTCGAGACGCGTGTTGGTGGGATTGATGAACGCTTCCTGATTTACGCTTCCCGAGGAATTGTCCTCTTCCACATCGCCGATCGAATGCGACCAGGTATAGGACGCCTGGAAGCTCGAGCGACTGCCGATGCGGGAACGGAACAACGCCTGCAACGAATGATAGGAGGCGTGTCCTCCGCGAGCGAATTCGCCGATGGTGCCGAAATTCGAAGCGGGACGTAACGAATCGATGTTCGTGAGGCTGGCGTTTGCTCCGGTACCGGACAGGAACGCACCCTGGATCCAACTAGAAGGAGCGATCCGGTTCAAATCTGCCATTGAAGTAAGGTGAATGCCGGCGTTGCCCACGTAGCCGACTTGCAGCGACGTGTTGCGGGCCAGTTCCCGTTCTACCGACAGGTTCCACTGCCAGCTATTCGGTACGACCGCGCGCGGATCTTTGGCTGCGCTCGGTGATACCGACGGGTTAACTAGAGGCGTAGGCGTCTCCAGTGTTCGCGTATCGGCAGCGTTGATGACGAACGGGGCGTTATGCGCCAAGCTCTCATCAATGCCTACCAATTCCCGTTGGAAGAATTGTCCGATACCAGCTCGA
>OBLW0100000660.1_pt1 | contig 29396 bp, 20 predicted proteins | sample 1520161 | NCBI WGS metagenome assembly OBLW01 (sample SAMEA3539309, study PRJEB22396) | soil metagenome | biome: tundra; feature: field; material: soil | place: USA | collected 2010-05 | depth 0.15 m
GGCACGGACGCGTTTTAACGTACGGGCAGTATCAATCGTCCATCGGCTCGGGCGGCTGGAAATTGGCGAGACCAGTGTCTTGATTGTGGTGGCCGCAGCGCATCGTGGGTCGGCCTTCGATGCCTGTCGTTGGATTATCGATACGCTAAAGAAGACCGTACCGATCTGGAAGAAAGAATACTTTGAAGATGGCGTTGTATGGGCCGACGGCGAGCCCTTCCCCGAAGAAATTCGCTCGCCTGGACGCTCAGTTGGAGACAAGACGCATCATAATGATTGAAGATTCGCATCGTGTGTTGCTAAGAGTTCAGGAAGAACAGATCAGAAGAACAGATCACTTGAGCCCTTTAATGAACCTTGAAACTTCGCTAGACTCTGAATGAACCGCATCCTACTCGTCTTATTTTCTCTATCGATCATGTGCGCCTATGCCAGTTTGTTGGCGGAAGAACCAGAAGGCACCGTCAAAGTCGACGTCAAACTGGTGAACGTATTCGTCACTGTGACAGACGCCCACGGCGCTCCAGTATCGACCCTGCAGAAAGAAAATTTTCTATTAAAGGAAGATGGCAAGGAGCAAAAGATCGCCGTCTTCAGCAAAGAATCTGCGCTGCCGCTCTCAATTGTGCTGGCGGTGGATACGAGTTTAAGCACGAGAAAAGACCTGCCCTTGGAATTGATCTCGGCGCGCAAGTTTGCGCATACGATTGTGCGACCCGAGGATGGTATGTCGGTCTACAAGTTCAGCGAAACCGTCAGCCAAATGGTGCCCTTTACCAACGACCTAAAGCAAATTGACGAGGGTATTGATCACGTGCGGAATGGCGCAGCCACGGCCCTGTATGACACAGTTTTCCTTGGTTCCCATGCGCTCAGTCGTCGGCAGGGTAGAAAGGTAATGGTTGTAATTACTGACGGCGGAGACACGATGAGCCAGGTCGACTACAAAGAGGCTCTGCGCGCGGCGCAAGAAGCGGAAGCGATCATTTACAGCATCATCATCGTTCCCATCGAAGCCAGTGCGGGCCGGGACACGGGGGGCGAACACGCGCTTATTCAAATCTCTTCCGATACAGGCGGCAAATATTATTACGCCAAGTCTCTACCGCAATTGGACGACGCTTTCCGCCAGATCAGCGACGAGCTCCGGACTCAATATTTGCTTGCATACTATCCGTCCGAGCGATTTTCGAACTCGCAGTTCCGCCAGTTGCATGTCGACCTGGCAAACCCGCCGGCAGGCGGACCTTTTCAATCGCACTACCGAGCGGGTTATTACACGCGCAAAAGCAGCTTCTAGGGAGAGGTAATGGCGGCGTCGGACGATAGATGCTACTTCGCATGCGCCGCGCGTTTGGATTCATAAACAAAGTCCACGAGCCCATCGCGATAGTCCAGTTTCAATTCGAGCAATTGGAGCATCTGAAATCCCAAGAAACCGGAGAGTTCTGTTCCCATTTGTTTGCTCGGGTTCGACAAATCAAAAGTGACGATGTCCAGGTTCGGCAACTGCAGGCGTCCAAAACTTAAAGCGACCTTTGTTATATAAACGTTTTCACATTGCCGCTCAATCCACGAACACCCATGCTGTAATCGGAATTTACTTTACCGACCTGTCGCCCAGCACGCAGAGACAGAGTATTGGTGAATGCGCCCGTGTCCAGACCAAAGAGCATCGCCTTGGAATCGTTCACATTAGTCGGGACCAATATGTTGTGGCCAAAGCGAAAAACCTTAGTCCAATCGGCCATTTCCGGAGCGATGTAGCGATCTTTGGGCAGGCCACGTGTAATCTGCGCGGTCGAAGTAGGCGACTTCGGAGCCTCCGACATAGTGTTGTTTTCTCTCCCTTTTTTCTGCTCCACGCTTGCTTGATCCTCTCCCTCGCTATTCAGCGACGTGGGCGCCGCTATGTCTTCCGGCCGATTGGGTAACGGAGAGAGTTTGAGCCGCATATCGGGCAGATCGATGTCGATGAGGTAGCTGCCAAACACATCGGCTCCGATTAGCCCATCTCCGCCAATGACGGAACGTTGATCGGTTACGGTGATAATGCAATCCCGAAACTCTAATTCGCCGATTTGGATGTGGTCGGCTATAGCCGAATAGCCACTTCGAGACCCTTGATCGCCAATGCCTCCAACGCGCATGGCGGATAGTCGGTTTAATCCCGACTTTTCCGCGACCCTCTGGCTCACCACGATCCCGCCTGCTCCGGTGTCGAGCAGTAACTTGATATTTTGATCATTGAGTTTGACCGCCAGACCAACGCCGTGCGAGGTGCTATAGCGTCGGCTGCGCCACCCGCCCGTAAACTCCTGGGCATCTACTTTTTCCAATTTGGTCTCAGTTTGTTCCACCTTGCTAATCAACTTGAATGAATGTGCGGGCTGATCTGCTGTAGCCCTTAAGAACTCCAGATACTGCGTCATCCTCGTCGTTTCCTCTGCATCATCGGGATGAGGTTCCGCGAGGTAAGCCTCTAGCGCAGCCAACTTTTCCTTTCGCGGAAGAGTGTTCAGCCAAGCCCTTCGAACGTCGATATTGTTGGGTGCGAGATCGTGAGCGATCTGCAATTCGCCATACGCGGTGCGGTAAAGCGAATAGGCGCTGTACACACGCGCCAGTCCGAGATAAGCGTGGACCTCGTTCCGGTCAAGCTTCTTCGCTGCGAGATAAGACCGTTCGGCGTCAGACATCTCAGCGCGACGAAATTGGACATCTCCCTTCGCCGCCAGCAGCGCTGCCGAAGCGGATTGGGCGGCCAGCGCGCTATTTACCGCGTCAAACGCTTCGTCAATCTTCTGCTGCCGCAATATCGAGCGAATGAGGCCTACCTGGGCGGGAATCAGTTTCGGATCAGTGTTCACCAGCGATCGGTAGCTGGCCTCGGCTTCGACGAACTTACCCGCAAAATAGAGTTGGTTGGCAGCTGCAAGATCTAGAATGCCGGTGGGAGGCTTCGTTTGATCCCCAACCGTCAATTGCAGAGAAACGAACAAGAAAAGCGTGGCGGCCAGTGGGCGACGCAGGGAAGAGAACATTAGAGGTCCGCTTAGACGCAGCAGCGTAGCACGAATCCACCTTACTTCGAAGCCTTGCACCGACCGCGTATCGGAATGAAGGCAGAGCAGCTTTGAACGCAACGGCGCCTGCTGAAAAAACTCATACAGCGCCACGGGTAAGTGGGCGCATCTAGTAGACTGTCTATTCTATTTCAGTACAAACTTTTGAGACCCTTAGACGCGGAATCGCTCCCAGGTTCTATTTGAGGTTCTGCCCCCAGGAGAATCACTTTGTGCGATGGCTCGAACTTGCGTAAACGTCGTCCCGTGCTCATTTTTCTGCTCCTCGTTGTCTTTGCGCTAAGCATTTCGTCTTGGGCGCAGGAAGATGTCACCGAAAATCCGACGACTGGCACTATTCAGGGAACGGTGCGTGATGACTCCGGCGCTCTTATCGAGGGAGCGCGCGTCCTTTATAGCTCGCGCGCCCTCGAGACCCGGGGCGTCACCCGTACGGGCAAAGACGGCAAGTACGTATCGGAACCCCTCGCACCGGGCGTTTACATTGTTCGCGTCGAAGGCCGCGATATGGTTCCAGTCGAAACCACGGTGACAGTGGTTTTATCCGCCGCCGCAACCGCCGATTTCAGGTTGGAATGGATCAATCCCGGGCCGTTGCGGCTCGAAAGCCACTTCACTGGTGAAGCTCCCGATACCTTACCTATTAATGGCAGAAATTATTTGAACGCAGGCCAGCTTGAGCCTGGAGTCCAAACTATCGACGGAAGAATTCTCGATCCCGGTAAAAGTGGTATCCAGACCCTCTCGGTCGATAGCCAAACGGGCCGCACGACTCACTACGATTTCGATGAAGTCGAAGTCATGGATGAGACCAAGGGTGCCGCCGAACTGAATCTGCCCGCCGAGGCTGTCCGCGAAGTAATTGTCTCGCGTTCAACGCCGGAGTTATTTCAATCGCTCAACGCAGCGGGTGCCGTCCGCGTTACCACACGCTCTGGCGGGGACGAATGGCACGGCAATCTCTTCGCAATCGGACGCGACCAGGTCTTCGGTCTGGCCGGCTTTCCTTCTGGCAATTCCGACTACAGCCGGCAGCAGTATGGATTCGGCTCGGGCGGCGCGTTGATCAAAGACAAAGCGTTTCTATTTCTAGGCGCTGAGCGTACCAAGCAAGATGGTTCCTTGCCCATGTCGTCCGCCGATTTGATCTTGCCTTCACCGTCGAATCTTGCCGCGTTCAACGAAACCATCCCGCAAAGCGCCTATTTTCGCGAAAATATGGTGACGGCTCGTTTCGATTACAACTTCAACGACGACATGAAGGGCTTTGCACGTCTTAGCTACGACAACGCCAACGAAGTCGGCCCGTCGAATAGCCTTTCGAATTTTCGCAATCAATTCAATGTTCCCGGCGCAGTCTTGGGTCTGGATTGGAACCGCGGTCGTTTTGTAAACAGTGCGCGCTTCGGTTATCAGAAGCTGGTCAATGCCGTTAATCCAGCGCTGGGCGATTCGACAGTTCTAGCCGACGCCCCCTTCCACATGCAGATTGGATCGTTTGCTCTCGGACCGTCCATCGCTGGCCCTCGCCAAGCCATTCAGCGCGACCTTTTCGGGCGCTATGACGGCAGCACGCGTTACAAGGTGAATCACACGATACGGTTTGGCGGAGCGATCCACCGCATCACGCAGGGCGATTTCTACGCACCGGGGAATTTTGGGCCATCGGTGACGAGTTCCAACGGACTCGACACGATCAATGCCGTTAACGGCGACACCAGTCTCTCGCCGCTTTACCCGGGCGATCCGCGCGGAGCGGCTGACAATCCGCTCAACTATCCCGTTGGCACGATTACGATCTTCAATGGTCTCGGCAACTTCAGCGAGAACTCCGCTTTCAACCGTCCGACGGGCGGACACTTCGATACGCGCTTCGAGGGCTACGTTGGAGACACTTTCAATATCATTCCGAACCTAAGCCTCAGCGTTGGCGTCAATTACGTGCGCGATACGGGACGGACGAACGGCGATGTTCCTCCTGTGCCGTGTTCCGCTATCAATACCACGATCGTTACGACTCCTCCTTGCACTACGGGTTACGTTCTCGACCAATTCGATCAGCTATCGCAGCGGACCACTGGTCCTGCGCAATCGCTTGGACGGCAGGTTACCGATCCGGGTTACAACTTTGCTCCGCAAGCAGGAATTGCGTGGGATCCCGGACACAACGGACGGACTGTCGTACGTGCCAGCGGCGGCATGTTCTACGACAACTTCCTGCTGCAGAATTCCTATCAGGATCGCATCAACCGACTATCGAACGGGCAATACAATCGCAACCTGACTCTGTGTCCAACCGGCGCGGTTCTGTTCCCGGACGGCTCGGTCGTGAATAAGGTCGATGTTTCCGGGCAGTCGCTGGACATCGCAACCCAGATTTGCGGGCAGCCGATCGGGACGGTCGCTCCCTACATTCAAGCCCTCCAGTCGCAGTTTCAGAATGCCCAGTCGCAAGTTACCGGTGGTCCCAACGTCTACTCTTTGGCGAACAGTCTAGCGAACTTCGGAGGCATGCTGGCTCCGGGATTCAAGACTCCGCGCATCGTGCACATGTCGTTTGGACTTCAGCATCAGCTAGGCGAGCGCGGTATGTTCTCCGTCGATTATGTGCGCGAGATCGGAACGCAGTTTCCGCTTGGCATCGATACCAACCATGTGGGCGACGCGCGGTACTTGACTGATGGCCACAATCCAAATCCTTTACTGAATAACTATGCGGCCGAACTCTCGGCGATCAACTCAACGCTCGCCTCCAATCCCAACTCCGCTGGATGTCCGCAAGCGACATTTACGGGCAGCAGTTCTCAAACTGCGGTCGATTGCTACATCCGTCACGTACCGAACGCTAGCATCACTGACTTCGCACGTCAGGGGCTCGATTCATCCAACGCATTCTGCGGACCGTTTCCATGCTCGGTATTAGGCAAGCAGCAGGCTGCCTTTGGCGGATTCAATCCTGCCGTTGGTTCCAACATCATGTACTTTCCGGGAGGGCGCTCGAGATATACAGGCATTCACCTCTCGTATCACGGAATCACCGCAGACAATCCTTCGCGTCAGGTACGACGCCTCGAAGTGACAATCTCGTATGCGCTCTCGCGCTATCGTACGAACCTAGCAGAATCGAATGGCAGCGGCGGCGATTACTCGATTCTCAACGTGGCGAAAGACTATCGCAGTCCGCATTCCGGCTTTTGGGGAGACTCGGGCTTTGACCGAACTCACCAGCTAACGTTTATTCCTACCGCTGATTTGTCACACAAGCTGCGGCTCTCGATGATCGCGCATCTGGCTTCGCCGCTGCCGCTGAGCGTTGCCGTTCCCCAGCAAGATGGAGGCGGAGTTGCCGGAGAGATCTTCCGCAGCGACATTACCGGCGATGGAACTGTGGGCGATCTTCTAACCGGAACGGTTCTCGGAAGCACTGGAAAATATTCAACGAGCAAGGTCACGAAAGCGATTGCGTTTTACGATACCAACTATGCTGGCAAGTTAACTCCTGCAGGTAGCGCACTGGTTAGCAGCGGGTTATTTAGAGCAGATCAGTTGCTGCAGAACTTGGGCGCATTTGCGCAAGCGATTCCAGTCGGCCCGTCGGCTTCGGGAGCAGCGTTGCCGCCACATTATGCGCAAGCGACATGGCTGAAGACAATCGATTTGCGATTGACGCGACCGTTTCAAGTTGGCGAACGAGTTGTGCTTGAACCGAATGTTTCCGTGTTCAATGTTTTCAACTGGGCGAACTTTGGCGGGCCGGGATCACAGCTGAACGGCGTGCTCGACGGTGCTCCTGGCAGTTCGCTCAACAATGCCAGTTCCGCGGGATACTGCGGAAATTCCACTTCGTACTGCACATCACGTCTCGACCGGATTTTGCCGGGCTCGGGAACTTATGCGGTTGGCGCTCCACGGCAAATTGAGTTTGGAGTGCGAATTAATTTCTAGCCTATTGCTTAGACGGGGAAAGGCCCGTCTCTACGGTAATGACGGCGCATATACTATTTGGTTATTAATTGGCATTTACTGCCCCCCTCCCCCGGTTGATATCTAGAATCAGTGGGTTACAGGCTTTTTTTATTCGCGGTCTTTGATTGCAAAGGAGTTATATTAAGGTATTCCAGAATCAACAACTTATGTGCTTTCACCCGCTTTTTCTATGAAACTCCATAGAAGAGTTGACGATCACATCCCCTTTTATCCAGGCAAAGCGTTAACTAAATAGTAATACAAATTTCCCCACTGAAGTTTTCATACTGCAATTACATTGTAATTTTATTATGCTGAGAAACACGCGTCTGTGATGTTGATCACGATGCGATTGTGATGAATTGCGTGAAGTGGGTGCGACCCGCGCGCAAGAGGAGAAGTTATCATGCCCCTCACGCTGGCTAGCCGCCTTGCCCTTGTGTTGACGCTGTTAACGAGCGCCAACGCGCAGCAATTCACCCACGTTGTGTTGATTGTGCAGGAGAATCGAACACCCGATAACATCTTCGGCAATAATCCAACTTTTGAGCCCGGCGTTGACATCGCGAATTTTGGTGTGGACGCGTCGGGAACGACCGTGCCGTTTACACCGGTGGCGCTTGCTGCCTGCTACGATCTCGGGCACAGCCACTCCGCTTTCCTCACCGACTACGCCAAAGGCGCGATGAACGGATTCAGCAAAGTACCAGTGCAGCCGTTACACGGATGCGTTCCAGGACCGAATCCTCAGTACCGATATATTGACAACTCTACCGGCACCATCCAACCGTATTTTGATCTAGCGACACAATACGGCTTCGCAAATCGTATGTTCCAAACCAATCAGGGGCCGAGCTTTCCGGCGCATCAATTTCTTCTAGCGGGGACTTCGGCGCCGAGCACAGACAGTGATCTGTTTGTTTCTGACAATCCGCTTCACCAGACAGGCAGCGTCACGAATTCTGGCTGCAATGCTCCTCTGACGGCGACTGTAGCAACGGTGGATCCTAACGGCGTGATGGGTACAACATATCCGTGTTTTGATCACCCGTCGCTCGTCGACTCAATCGAAGCTGCGGGATTGACCTGGCGTTATTACACAGGGCCCGGTGAAGCGATTTGGGATGCACCGCTCTCGCTGCAGGGACTCTGTAATCCGCAAGTTGTCAACGGGAAGTCATCATGTCAGGGAGCCCAGTGGGCCAACGTCACGCTGAATCCCGCGAAGGTCTTGAGCGACATTTCGAAGTGCAACCTGGCAAACGTGGTGTGGGTCACTCCGATTGGGCAGAACTCCGATCACTCCTCCGGAAACAAGGGCGGCGGTCCTTCGTGGGTAGCGTCGATCGTGAACGCGATCGGCAACTCGAATTGCGGATACTGGCAGAACACAGCCATCTTAGTGGTGTGGGATGACTGGGGCGGTTGGGTCGATCATGTTCCTCCGCCAAGATTCGGACAAACGGGAGGCTGGGGGCAGAGTTATATCTACGGATTTCGGGTGCCTCTGATCTTCATCTCCGCCTACACTCCAACCGGCTATGTGAGCAACGTTAATCATGACTTCGGCAGCATGCTGCGCTTCATCGAAACTAACTTTTCTTTGGGATTGATCGGGCCAGGGAATTGGGCCGATAGTTATGCGGATGACTTGTCGGATTTTGTCGCTCCGGGATCGCCACGCTCGTTTGTCACGATCAAAGCTCCGCTCAAGGCAGAACACTTTCTGAATGACAAAGAACCGCCGATGCCAGCGGACAACGATTGAGTTGATTGCGCGAAGGCCGGGCGTTACGCAGAAGCGATTCAAACTAGCCTAAAGATGCTGCAGGAGCATCCTGAGCAATACGATACGCACTTAATCCTCGCGCAATCGCTGGCGGCGACGGGTGCGTTTGATCAAGCTGTGTCTACACCCGAAAAGGCGATAGCCCTTCGTCCCATCGATCCTCAACCGCACGTGCAGTTGGCTTCGATCTACGAAAAGTTGGGGCGGCTAGATGACGCGACGCGTGAGCGGCAAGAAGGTACGCGTCTGAGAAATTCCGAGGAGAACCGGCCATAAGTGTCACAATCGTGAGTGATATTTCGCACCGACAATTTCGTAGCAAAACAAATACAAAACCAGGCAGGCGCAAATTTTTCATCGAGCATTCCCTACACAGGATCTTGGGGTTGATAATCCTTCCGAACTAATCCAATTGTAGGAGAAATGCGCTTGCGAACCTGCTCTGGCGCTGCGTTTTGCCACAATAGCGCAAAGTTTTTATCTTCACATTTTTTTTTCTTTCCAAATCGGGATTAAAGTCTTGACTTACTTTTGCAATGAGTTAAGCTTCCTCACAGCGCGATTTACCTACGCTTTCCTCAAGTAGGAGTCGCGTGAAAATCAAGTATTTTAACCACCACAATATTTGAACAACACCTTCCAGGAGGAACTACTTTGAGACTGAAAAGCTTGTTGGTAATCGCAGTTTTTGTTGTGGCCTGCAGCTTTGCTGCTTCGGCTCAGACCTTTGGCTTTGCTTCTACCGGCGGCGCCCTCTATTGCAACTATGAGCAGCTATCGTCTGCGGGTGGCGGCGAATGGGCTGGCATTGACAACTTTAGCGCTTGCGGTTCAACTACAAATGGAACCATCTCGGGCTTCAGCGCCTCTTTGGCGGCTGATGGCGAGAAGACCGGCGGACCTGGCGTCATCTACGGCGACAGCCTCTATGCAGCGTTGTACGGCGATGGCACCGCGCAATGGAGCGTTTTCACCAAACTGAAAGCCAACAAAGTTAATCGGTTTGGCGCTTACACGGGCGGATACAGCTGGATTGGCGTTGCGGCCTTTAGCGGCTTCTTCGCTGGTGGCAACATCGGCTACCTGTCCGCCACTGTACCGGGCAGGAACGGAATCACCACCTCGAAGGGTAACTCGGCTGTCGCAAAAACCAAGTAACCTGATTAATTTATTTAGAAAGCCATGCCAGTTTCGGCATGGCTTTTTTATTGCGTTATGAGAATCGGCGGTAACTGCGTCTCGCGATATGATCGTGTTTGATTGCCGTCGCGTGTCGTCTTTGACTGTGCAGTGTTAGCGGGGAATTAAGATTTGTTTGGTCCGCTAATTTTCATGCGGTCTCACGACTGACGACCGGCGACGTACAACGATCTTCAGGAGAAAGACGTAAATGTTTCGATGCGTGATCACTGTATTGTTGGTTGGATGGTTCACATTTTCCCTATGCGCTGAGATACCCCAAACCCAAATGCCTCAGGCGCAAGTTCCGGCGGCGGAACAAAAATCTTCGGAACAAAAATCTAGTGATCAGAAGGCTCCTGGTCAGGCGACAACGCCGGCCGACTCTGGCTCGCTCCCTGCAGCAACTGCTACGACCACCAATCAGAATCCATTGGATCAGTTTCAAAACTTCTCGGCCATTGTGAATGGCGGGCCGCTTCCAGGCATGAACGTAGACCGTTATATTTACCGTTCTGGCAACATGATGAGGATGCAAGGCGACGACTCGGTACCGAATTACTTTGTTACTGACTTGTCGAAGCGCGAAAGCCACATGATTGCGGCCGATGGATGCATGAAGTTGGACTCTCCGTACACTCGCAGCTTTCCCTTTTTCTTGTCGCAACCTAATGTCACCTACGAGCGTATCCCCATGGGGGAGGAAAATGTCGATGGGCATTCATGCCGCGTAGAAGATATTAAAGTTCACGATCCGAAGAATCCAGTCCTCGTGCATATCAGGCTCTACGAGGCAGAGGATTTGCAGGGATTTCCCGTCAAGATCGAGAATCGCCGGGAGCACGCCTATGCTTGGGTGATCCGTTATAAAGACGTCAAGATCGAGCCGCAAGATCCATCGCTGTTCATTTTTCCACAACATTGCCAGACGATGGAGGGTTTTAAGAAGGCAGGTCCTGCCTCAACGCCAAAGAAGGCAACGCCGAAGTCGCAGTAGAGCCAGATTCTACGGTGGAGCGACGGGCGTCTCCGCCCGTCAAGCCGAGCGCAGCTCGGCCACTTTCCCATAGAACCAGCTTGCAAGAGGGGAAGTCGCTCGCCGGAAAACGAGCCGCCTCTCTACTATTGTGTAAAATTAATCTTTAACCTGCCAAAGCTAAGGTCGATAACGAATGCCTGCATTTCGTACGTTTCTTACCACAATCGTAGTAACGTTCGTCGTCATTTATTCGTCCGGTGCCAATGCGCAGGAGCCAGGTGCGCTCCCAGAGGCGGGGCCAAGTTCGAGACCAGCCACGCGCGAATTACAGCCGGCGTATCCGAACATTATTGTGATCACGCTCGATACGACTCGCGCCGATCGCATGGACTTTTTAGGCTCGAAGCGTGGTTTGACTCCGAACCTTGACCTTCTGGCGAAGGACTCCGCAATTTTCACTCGCGCGTATTCGCAAGCGCCTTTGACGCCCGCGTCACATTCCACCATCTTCACGGGCACCTATCCCCAATATCATCAAGTTCTGATTTTCCCGATTCCTCTGGCCCAGGATCTGCCGTATCTGCCCGACATTTTGAAGCAGCATGGCTACTCGACGGCGGCGTTTGTCGGATCGATTGCTGTCGATCCTAAATGGGGTGTTCCTGGATTCGATCGCGGCTACGACACTTACGACGCCGGATACAACTGGGACGGTTACACTTCCAAGACCCGTTACCAGACGGTCGAGCGGCGCGGCGGAGAGGTGGTTGACAGAGCGTTGTCATGGCTGAACAAGCAGCAGCAAGGTCCGTTCTTCCTGTGGGTACACCTGTTTGATCCGCATGATCCTTACGATCCCCCCGAGCCCTATAAAACGCGTTATGCCAAAACGCCCTACGACGGAGAGATTGCCTACGTGGATTCGGCGATGGGCAAGTTTTTTCGGCAGCTGAAAAAATCTGGGCTTTACGACAACACCATCATTGCTTTGACCGCCGATCACGGGGAATCGCTCGGCGCGCACGGCGAGAAAACGCATGGCATTTTTATCTATGATGAAACGATCCGCGTTCCGCTGCTGATCAAGCTGGCCAAAGATGCGACTGCGGGAAAGCGGATTGAGGATCGCGTCGAGTTGGCCGACATCATGCCGACGCTGCTCGGATCAGTAGGGATTGCGGTGCCCGAAAAGGTTCAGGGCCAGTCGCTGCTTGGTTTTCTGAAACCGGGGACGGCTGAAGGTGACGCCGCGGCTAAGGCTTGGCAGGATCGTGGAGCTTACTCGCAGTCCGATTATGGACATCTGGCATTTGCCTGGAGCGCGGAACAGTCGATCCGGACGGGGAAATACTTGTACATTCAGGCGCCGCGGCCGGAGCTTTATGAGGACGAGACTGATCCCAAAGCGCAACATAATCTTGCTCCGTCGTCGCGCGCAGTGGCGGGCACGCTCTCCGCGAAGTTAAAAGAATTCGAACAGGCCACAACCAACACTCACCCGACGCCGAAGTCGAACATGGACGAGGCGAAGATCAAAAAGTTGGCGATCCTGGGTTACATGGGTTCGCACGTAGACTCTCCTTACGCCGCCCCGGGCGCCCAGGAGGCGGATCCGAAAGACACGATACAGTTTGCCAATACGATATTGCGTATTAATGACATCTTGCAGAACTTTCGATGCGACAAGGCCGTTCCAGAGATTAGAAAGGCGATTATCACGGCGCCGAATGTATCGCTGTTGCATTTTTTTATGGGCGGCTGTTTCCTGGAACAGCACGATGACGCGAGCGCAGCAGTGGAATTGCGTAAAGCAGTGAAGCTTGATCCGGGGTTCACGCGAGCGGAGGTGAATCTTGGCCGCGCTTTAATGAATAGCGGTGATGAAAAAGGGGCGACGACCGCATTTGAACATGTCGTTAAAGCCGAACCGAGCCTCCTCGACGCGCACGTCTTTTTGATCGTTCTTTACATCAAGCAGGACCGGACGGAGGACGCCATTAGGGAGTGTCGGGCCGTACTGCAACGACTGCCAGATAACTTTGGGGCTAATCTGAATCTTGGACGATCGCTCGCGAAGATGGGAGACTTGAATGGCGCGCTTCCACCGTTGCAGAAGGCCATCACGCTTCAGCCGAAGAGGCCCTTTCCTCATGTCGTCTTGTCGGACGTGTATTCGCGCCTTGGGCGTGAGGAGGATGCGAAGCGGGAACGGGCGGAGTCAAAACGATTAGGCGGGGCTTCGTCTGGAAGCGAGAGCACGCCGAATAACAATGAGGGCAAGCCAGAGTGAGGAGTGAAGGTGGTCGCCGCGTAATTTTTACGGGTGTTGTTCGTTGGTTGTTGTCGATCGTTTTTGTTTCGGCGTGCGCTGCGGCGGCTACCAGCAAGATTCCGGCTCCGAAGACGAAGTCTCCTAACATTATTCTGATCACGCTCGATACGACGCGGGCGGACCGCATGGGATTTTTGGGTTCGACGCGCGGTCTGACGCCCAATCTGGATGCACTGGCGAAACAGTCGGTCGTATTTACGCGAGCGTATTCACAGTTTCCTCTTACTCCTCCATCCCACGCCACTATTTTGACCGGCACGTATCCGCAGTTCCATCGTGTGAACGATATGCAGATGCCTCTGCCGGAGGATGTGCCGTACACGCCAGCGATTTTGCGGGCCCATGGATATAAGACGGCGGCGTTTCTCGGCTCAATTGTCTTGGAGCCGCATCCGCCGTATGCGCCGGGCTTTGATCGCGGTTTCGATACTTATGACGCCGGATTCCACGATGACGGGTTGGGCGAAGATCGTTTTGCTACGGTGCAGCGGCATGGGACTGAGGTGGTCGCGCATGCGCTGGCATGGTTGAAGAAACATCCGAACGGGCCATTTTTTGTGTGGGTGCATTTGTACGATGCGCACGATCCGTACGATCCGCCGGAGCCGTACAAGAAGCAGTATTCTGCGGAGCCTTATGACGGTGGAATCGCGTATGAGGATGCGGTAGTCGGAAAACTGTTACGGGAGTTGAAATTGCGCGGTCTATACGACGGCACCGTCATGGCGGTGATGGCCGATCACGGAGAATCGCTGGGCGCGCACGGAGAAGATACGCACGGCGTGTTTCTTTACGATGAAACAATCCACGTCCCGTTGCTGATCAAGCTGCCGCATTCGACTGTCGCTGGAAAAAAGATCGAAAATCGGGTTGAACTGGTGGATGTGGCGCCTACGTTGTTGCAAGAGGTTGGCATTGCAAGCCCGCCGGAGATGCAGGGGGAATCGCTGCTTAGTTTGATGAAGGCTCCCACTGCGGAAGGGAAGGCTGGGGATGCGTGGCATGACCGTCCGGCGTACTCGCAATCGGAGTATCCGCACCGGGAATTCGGCTGGAGCGCGCTGCGAGCTCTGCGGACAGAGAAATATTTGTACGTACAAGCGCCACGTCGGGAACTGTACGACGCTGCAGCCGACCCGAAAGCTGAACACAATCTGGCCGGGTCGTCAACGGCTGTCACCGACACGCTAGCAAGTCAGCTCGAAACTTTGCGACGCAAAACGACCAGCGACAAGAAGGCTCCCACGGTTGTGTTAGATCCTGCGGCGCAGGAAAAGCTTGGAGCGCTCGGATATATGGCCTCGTCTGGTAGTAGCGAGGACGGTAACTCCGATCAGGGGCCGGATCCGAAGGATCACATAGAAATTTCCAACATGAGCCATCGCGCGGATTTATTGCAGCAGAATATGCAGGCCGATGAGTCGATTGCATTGCTTGAGCAAATCATTGCCAAAAATCCTACCGCAGGTTTCTATACGAAATTGGCGACATGGCTGATGCGAAAACCAGATTACGAGAAAGCCGTGCCTGCGCTGCAAAAAGCGCTGGAGATGGATCCTAATGCGGATGGATCGCTTTTCATGCTGGGGAAGTGTTTGATTGCGCTTCAGGATTTCAAGGCTGCCGTGCCAGTGTTGGAAAAATTAATCGCGAAAGTTCCGAACGCGGTCGAGGGGCACAGCTTTCTGGAACTCGCTTATTCGAAGACCGATCGTTTGCCCGATGCGATCAAACAGTGCAAGATCGTTTTGCAGTTCGATCCGGACGACTACGGTAGTTATTTGATACTGGGGCAATCATTGGCGCGAACAGGTGATCCTCAGGGCGGCGTAGCAGCGTTGAAGAAAGCAGCTTCGCTGCAACCGGAGGTTCCGGTGGCGCACGCCTGGCTGGCAGAAATTTACGACCAGCTAGGGCAAAAGGCCGATGCTGATCGCGAGCGCGCGGAAGCCGAACGATTGCAGAAGAAATACGAGCAGGAAAGCGGCGCGCCTCCTCAATAAGTACTTACTGGAAGATTTACGGGGCGTTTCGGTTGGGGATCTTCCGAAACGCCCCGTTTTGCGGAATGCGGACTGCGGGCCAGCGTCTTGTCTACGCTTGCACGCTGAGTGCGTTGCTCGAGTTCTGAGCCTGGATCGTCGAGTTGTAACTTAGCAAATTCAAAATCAGTTCTACATTGGTTTGCTGGTTGAGGTTGATGGCGATTTGTTCGGTCTTGCTGCCATTTTGTCCCTGTCCCGATTCAATCGAGATTTGGGATGCCGAACTGTTGCCGCCGAGATTGATGGTGACCTCTTCGGGATTGCCGGTCGAGGAATTGCTGCCTTGGCCGAGATTAATCACGAGCTCTGGTTGGGCTGCCGTAGTAGAAGATGATGCGGTCGACGGGTTGGCGTTGAGTGCGCTTCCGAAGTTGATATCGATTTCTGCGGCGCGAGATGAAGCGGACGACGAATTACCTTCCTGAATGTTGATGACGATTTCCGGTGTAGCCGATCCATTCGGCGCTGAAGTCGTGGAAGTGCCGCCGAGATTGATGACAATCTCTGCGACGGAGCCGGGTGTAGTTGTGCCGACCGGCGGAGCGGTCACATGAGGCCTGACGGGAGGTCCCTGCAAGACCGGCGGAATGGGTGTCGCATAGACGGGCGGTGTGGTGACTGGCGGCTGATTCGTCGGTGGTCCATAAGTGGGTGGTAGAAGCACATGTTTGCCCGATCCCGATCCTGAAAGGCCTTGGCCGAAGGTGCTCGCGAGAGACGTGAAGGCGGACTGAGCTCCGGTAAGATCGCCAGATTGCACAGCTTGCGTGATCGCCTGAAAATCTTGTCCGCGGTCAGAGCGCTGAAAGAGTTGACCATTCGCATTCGGACCGGTCTGGCCGAGCGCGGTCAGCGTGATAACGTCTTGCTGGACTGCGCTCAGATTGCCCGCTTTTAAATCTTGGCCGAGCTGAACCAGATCGGAATGCCGCGCTTGCTGGTAGGCCTGCAGTTGCTGATAAATCGAAGTCGAGTTGCTGGTGACAGGTACACTCGAGTTCGTTGACGATGTGCCGATGTTGACGACCACTGCCGGCGTGGTTGTCGCGCTAGAAGTGGAGTTGCTCGCCTTCGAAGTGAGCGTCGCGAATGCAGCCTGCGCTCCGGCAAGGTCGCCAGACTGCAAGTCCTGACCAATCGTTTCGAAGGCCTGCGCACGAGACGATTTGGAAAAAGGTTCTGCGTTCGCGGATGGGCCGCCTTGTCCGAGAGTAACAAGCGTGTTGTAGGCTTGCTGCGCGTCACTCAGGTTTCCACTCTGAAGCGCACTGCCCAGTTGCTTGAGATCGGTTTGACGGTTCGAAAAGAAGCTCTGCAATTCAGAATAAATCGATACTGCTGCGGTTGACATAATGCCCTCCTCACGGCCATTTCAACCAATCACCGGCCGTGTGCCGCCTCACAGACATCATCGGATGAAGCTGAAAATGACTTTAGAGGAACCGCGAAGTTACTGAAGTTGTGGGACGCGCAGGAGAACGGCAGGAAACGCGGCAATCCATCTGCCGCTGAAGATTCCCTGAAGTCGCCCGGCGTTTACGCGGCGCGCGCTGGCTGGTTGCGAACGATCGAGGGACCTTCGCGGCCCTTTTACAGCCGCGACGCCAGCCGCGATGAATACCACCATCACAATCCCCTGTGTAATTGCGAACGGTGGCTCGGAACCCTTGGGCGCGAGCGCATGAAGGGACGGCACCTTCTCGAAAAGTTGAACGACCAGTACAAACACATTGAAGTAGAGTGCGATCACGGCTGTAATCACATACGTTCTCCGCCATCCGCCAACCAGATGTCGGCGATAGCGCGCGAGGATTGCGACAGCCAGCACGATTAGCGACAAAATTCCGATTGCGATACCGGCATAAATCCGTGAAACTGAAAAAAGAAACCGGTGACGCTGGTGGCCACCGTTGTAATCAGAAAAAGCTTGTTCCAGGCTTCAAGCCCTTTACCAGAGATCATCCCCAACACGACAACAAGACCAGAAAGAATCCCGATCAGACTGATCGCAACATGGAACAAGGTGAAGGTCGCCATGGGAGGAGGCTCCTTTTGGAATTCGTCGGTAGTACGCCAGCGTACGGAAAAATGCCACCGCTGAGGCTAAATTCACCGGAGCGTCTTAAACCCTAGAATCGTGAGACATACCTCAGGGGCGAATCCCGATTTTCCTTTTCTTCATGCGCCATTTATAATCGCGATTCGCCGCAAACTGGTGCAAGCGTTGACGGTAGACCTGCCCGCCGGGAGGGAAGTTTGTTCCTGGAGAGCTTCGCTCCGTTCAGACCCTCGTGGCCAGCTCGATTCCGCATCTCACAGTTTGGGTTCGTTGCTATTTTTGGAGGCTCGGTAAGCAACATGAATAAATTTGTTCTCTTCGTGCTGGCGGCTTTCTTCCTTCTGGGCACCGCTTTCGGTCAATACGTTCCGTTTCCGGTGGACGCATTTGGCGGCTACTCCTATTACAGTTTCAACTTGCCTGCGAACCCCAGCAACGGAACGACTTCAACCCGCCTTGCGCTCAACGGTTGGGATGTGTCGGCCTCCGTTTTCCGCTTTCATCACCTCTCTGCGGAGGCAGACATCTCCGGACACACGTTGAACGATTGCAACAGCACTCTGTTTAACTGCACCAATCTTTCTTACATGTTCGGGCCGCGTTATAACGTCCTAGGCTCTGGCCGGATCACGGGGTTTGTCCACGGCCTAGTGGGGCAAGACCGCGCCACGCTTGCCTATAACGGAAGCTCGTTTACCGATACCTCTTTGTCGGTCGCTGGCGGAGGAGGAGTCGATTACTGGTTCTTCCGTCACATTGGAGTTCAGCTTGGCCCGGTCGACTACATTTATACCCGCCATTTGACGAGCTACGCCCTGCCGAGTCAGAGCAACTATCGTATATCTGCCGGAGTCGCCTTTCGCTTTGGTGGCGACTATGGTGAGGCGGCGCCAAAGTCCGCGAGGGCGTCGAGACGGGATCGATCCGCCACTCAGGCTTCCAGCAGCAGCACCGTTTCTAGCGGACGCCAGTCTGCTACGCCTTCGTCGAGCCTCTCCGCTCGCGGAATGCCGGTTGCGATGCTAGGCATAGTGGTCGGACCGCAGGAATTCGACGGTGCAAAAATCGTCGAGGTTGATCCCGGCGGCGCTGGCGAAATGGCTTCGCTGAAAGCTGGAGACTTGATCAAAACCGTTGATGGCAAGCCCATCCGAACTCCGATGGAGTTGGCGGTTGAGCTGTCAGACAAGACCGGAAAGGTCAAAATCGGCATCCAGCGCGGCGACTTCTCGACCGAAACGGTTATTTTGCTGAACGCGCGGTAATGCAATTTCAATACGAACTGATGCGCCTGTAGAGACGGGGCTCGCCCGGTCTCTCTGCGTTTAATCTGCAAGTTGAAGGTTAGATGAGGGGTGCCGCGGAGAAATGGTGCGCCCGGAGAGATTCGAACTCCCGACCTACAGCTCCGGAGGCTGCCGCTCTATCCAGACTGAGCTACGGGCGCGCTGCGGATTCATATAGTGTACATCGCCGATTAGGGTACAACGCTATGACATGCGTCTCAACGCCGTCGATCTGCAACCGCGCTGCATATCCAACGCTATCTCACGTCGCGCATTTTACATTTTTGGGTAGAGACGCCTCTCGCCGTGTCTCCCAGCCTATAAGCAACCAATCTTCCAGAAATGTTCCTTCTGATAATCGAGCGCCAACAGACGATTGCGCGGATCGTGGCGTTTCCCGCAATTGGGGCAGGGAATAAAACTGCGGATGTGCATTCCGCGGTGATCGTAATCCGGCGCAACCGCAAAGCTTGCCCCGCAACTGCAAGGGATCAGGAACATCCGCAAACTGCGAACCGCATCGTCCTTCACTGTGCTTCGCTTCATCGAAACCAGCTTCATTTCAACCAGCAGCCAAAATGGTTAGTACGGAACGCTCGTGTGGTGACGGGGCTCTGCCCCGTCCAGCCCGCAGGGCGGGTTTATCCTTCCACCGTGGCCAGCGTCCCCTTCTTCTTCCGTTGGTTCGATTGCAAAACCTTCTTCCTCAACCGCAACGCCTTCGGAGTGACTTCAACGAACTCGTCTTCAGCCACAAACTCGATAGCCTGTTCGAGATTGAGATTGCGAAAAGGCACCAGCCGGATCGCGATGTCAGACGTCGAAGCGCGCATGTTGGTCAGTTTCTTCTCGCGCACAATGTTGACGTCGAGATCCGTGTCTTTGGCGTTTTCACCAATGATCATGCCTTCGTAAACGTCGATTCCAGGTCCAACGAAGAGTGTGCCGCGCTCCTGCAGATTGTAGAGTGCGTGCGATGTAGTCACCCCCGGCCGATCGGCAATCAGCGCGCCCGTCGGACGGTGTGGAATCTCCCCCTGCCACTCAATGTATCCCGCGAAAAGCGCGTTCATAACGATAGTTCCGCGCGTGTCGGTAAGAAGCGTGCTACGCAATCCAATCAGTCCGCGGCTAGGCACGCGGAATTCAACCCGCACGCGCCCGTAACCGTGATTGTGCATATTGGCAACTTCGCCCTTGCGCGAGCCGACATGTTCCATGACGACGCCGACAAATTCTTCAGGAATATCCACCGTGAGATGTTCCACCGGCTCCATCAACTTGCCATCGATGTGCTTGGTGACGATCTCAGGCTTGCCCACCATCAGTTCGTAGCCTTCGCGGCGCATCATCTCGATCAAAATCGAGAGCTGCAACTCGCCGCGCCCGAGAACTTTGAACGAATCGGTGCTGCCCGTCTCTTCCATGCGCAGCGAGACATTCGTCAGCAGCTCCTTATCGAGTCGCTCGCGCAGATTGCGCGACGTAACATAACTTCCCTCGCGTCCGCAAAACGGCGAAGTATTAATGGTGAAGAGCATCGCGATCGTCGGCTCATCGATGACGATTGGCGGCAGCGGCGCAGGATTCTCCGCATCGGTAATTGTTTCGCCAATCGTGATGCCCTCGACCCCAGCGACCGCAATAATGTCGCCAAGCGATGTTTCCGTAATGTCAGTACGCTTCAGCCCCGAGAAGCTGAACAGTTTCGTGATCTTCGTTTTATGAAACGTTCCGTCGCGCTTGGCGATTGCAACATCTTCGCCCGTCTTCATCGTTCCTGAAAAAACGCGCGCTATCGCGAGCCGCCCCAAGTAATCGCTGTAATCCAAATTCGCGACCAGAATCTGCAACGGTCCGTTCGCATCACCCTGCGGCGCAGGAATCGTATCGATGATCGATTCAAACAGCGGCCGCAGGTCATCGCCCGGCGCACCCTGATGCACAGCGGCCGTTCCCGCCTTGGCATTGGTGTAGAGAACAGGGAAGTCGAGTTGCTCTTCTTTCGCGTCGAGATCAATAAAGAGGTCGTAAACCTCGTTCAGAACTTCCTGCGGACGAGCGTCTGGCCGGTCAATCTTATTAATCACGAGAATCGGCTTGAGATTTGCCTCTAGCGCCTTGCTCAGCACGTAGCGCGTCTGCGGCAGCGGACCCTCGCTGGCATCCACGAGCAGCATGACTCCATCGACCATCTTGAGCGCGCGTTCGACCTCGCCGCCAAAATCGGAGTGGCCAGGCGTGTCCACAATATTGATTTTTACGCCGCCATAAAACACGGCCGTATTCTTCGCGAGAATCGTGATGCCGCGCTCGCGCTCCAGGTCGTTCGAGTCCATGACGCGCTCGGCGACCGTTTCGTTGTCGCGGAACGTTCCACTTTGCCGGAGCATGGCGTCAACCAGCGTAGTTTTGCCGTGATCGACGTGGGCAATAATAGCGATATTTCGGATACTTGGGTTCAGACAAAAACTCCTCAGGCCTGCAGATTGGGGGCTTACTACTACTTTACTATGGCGGAGGGTTGGAGCGCTGGGTGCCACGTCTTATAGTTTGTCATCCTCAATAATCTGTCATCCTGAGCAAAGCGCAAGGACCTACTTCTTGCTGGCGGTCGAGTAGAACACCGTTTTAGCGACTGGTCCAGGAAGTGTGGCAGCGGTTATCATCAGGGTTGCTCGCCCAGAATGTCTCAACGATAGTTAGAAGGGGCGCCTGATCGCGTAGACTTGACGGTCTCTACATTTTCATGCGTCCGAACAATAACTCGCGCCTCTACCAATTCCTCATTCTGTTAGCAGGCGTCATGCTCCTATCGTGCAGTTTGTGTCGGGCGCAACAGCCAGATCAAGCCACCATTCCGCCGCCAGACGCCCCAGATCAAACCACCTCCAAGCCCAAGAGTTTCATCGCCCGCTGGGCCGATTTTTACCGCCAAGATTGGTCACCACCGCCAGCCTCAGCAACCGCCGCGCCAACGCCCGCCCGTCGCGGGCCGCCATCGCCGCTCGATTCGCCGCCGTTCCCGAACTCCGACTGGTCCTACGGCGGCTCACCCGTCATCGGAGAGCCCGACACCAACAGCTATCCGCTGATGACCGCCATCAACCAGGCTCGCAGCCACATTAAGCTCTACGGATGGCTCGATCCCTCGCTCGACTTCAGCACCTCCAAAAACAGCAACGCGCCCGAGGCGAACGATGTCTACTCCAACCGTTTTGAGCTGAATCAATTCGTTCTCTACGCCGAACGCCTGCCCGACTCCGTCCAACAAGCTCACATCGACTGGGGTTTCCACCTCACCGCACTTTACGGTACCGATTACCGCTACACGACTGGCAAGGGCTATTTCAGTGACCAGCTACTCAAAGACCATCATCAATACGGATTCGATCCGACGCTCGAATATCTCGACGTTTACATCCCCCAAATTGCGCAAGGCATGAATGTCAGATTTGGACGCTTCATCTCCGTTCCAGGTATCGAGGCCCAACTCGCGCCACAGAATTACATCTTCAGCCACTCGTTGCTGTACGCGATCGACCCATTCACCGACACCGGACTGATGGCGACCGTAAAGCTGAACGATCAGTGGCTCGTGCAACTCGGCATCACCGGAGGTCAAGACGTTGCCTTCTGGACCCACGACGCGAAACCCTCCGGCACCGCCTGCGTGAGTTACACGACCAAATCTGTGAACGACAATTTCTACATCTGCGCCAACGGCATCAACGATGGCAAATATGCCTACAACAATCTGCAGCAATATGACGTCACCTGGTATCACAAGTTCTCAAAGACTTTGCACATGGCAACCGAGTCCTGGTACATGTATGAGCGCGATGTGCCGGCGATCGACGGCACGATAAAACCTGAACTCGGGGCGAACGCTGCGTATTGTTTGCCGGGAGAACAGCGTTGCACTGCTCCCGAATATGCGTTCGTCAATTTTTTTCAAAAGGAATTTTCCGCCCACAACTTCCTCTCTTTCCGCAGCGATTTTCTAGACGACAAAAAAGGACAGCGCACCGGATACGCAACCAAGTATTCGGAGAACACCATCATGTGGTGTCATTGGTTCGGCACCACTGTGCAGTTGCGTCCTGAATTGCGTTTCGATCGCGCCGGGGACATGAAGGCTTACGACAATGGCCGAAAACAGAGTCAACTGACGCTGGCGAGCGATCTGATTTTCCACTTCTGAAGACGGCTTTCTGAGAGCGCCGCTGAGGCACTTCTGAAGGCGCTTTGCGGATTTCACATGTCTTGCGTTGATCGGACTAATAATTGCGGGTTAGTCCCGATGGATTTTCTGCACTAACGCGTTCCCAGAATGCACTTCTCAGTTTGAGAATCCACAACTTACCTAGATACCTTGAGGTGGGACTTTCAGCCAGTCCCCCGAACTTCATATCGAGGTCTTCCCCATGTCTCATAGCTTTTTTCTGCGTCAGCTGCACACGTCGATGTTCATTCTCGCCATTACATCACTCCTCACATCACGATCTTTTTCGGCGCAAACTTACGATGGTCCGGCGGAATTGCCGCGTGTAACCGTTTCGAGTTCCATGGCAGACACGCCGGCCCCCGGCTCGATCATCAGCGTGAACGCTGGCGGTGACTTTCAATCCGCTCTCGATAACGCCAACTGCGGCGACATTATTGAGCTAGAAGCGGGGGCAACCTTTACCGGACAGTTCACTCTGCAAGCCAAGTATTGCGACGTCAAACATTGGATCTGGATTCGCACCAGCGCGAATGACAACCAGTTGCCCGCCGAAGGCCAACGCGCTACTCCGTGTTATGCCGGAGTCGCGTCGCTTGAGGGCCGACCTCAATACAACTGCAAAAAGGCCACCAACGTCATGGCCAAAGTCCAGATGGACAAAATCGGCAATGGACCATTCCAGATTGCTCCCGCGGCAAATTTTTATCGACTGATTGGGCTCGAGGTCACTCGCGCCAATAACACACCCGGACCAGCCAGCCTTGTCTCCACCCAAGGCACTGCCGATCATATCGTCTTCGATCGCTCCTGGTTTCACGGAGCCGCGCAAGACGAAACCTACAATGGCATCAGCCTCAGTGGCATGACCAACGCCGCGATCGTCGATTCTTATTTCAACGATTTCCACTGCATCGGCGCATGCACAGACGCTCATGCCATCCACGGAGGCACGGGCGAAACCCAAGACGGTCCTTTCAAAATTCAGGACAATTTTCTTGAAGCAGCCGGCGAAGACATCATGTTTGGAGGCGGCCCTTCAAAATATAGCCCGAGCGATATTGAAATTCTGGGAAATCATTTTTGGAAGCCATGGCAATGGATGCCAGGAAACAAGCCTTTCATCGGCACTCCACAAGGTAAGCCCTTTATCGTCAAGAATCATCTCGAATTGAAAAATGCCATTCGCGTTTTGGTAGACGGGAACCTGCTGGAAAATATCTGGGGCGGTTTCAGCCAAACGGGTTTCGCCATTCTACTCACTCCTAAGAACCAACGTATGCAGGGTGGTCGAAACGGCTGCCCGACCTGTGAGGTCACCGATGTCACCGTTCGCTACGTTCATATCGCCCACGCGGCCGGCGGAATCCAGATGGCGACCAGCCTTTCGGCCGGCGGTGGCGCGGCGACCTGGGGAACACGATTCAGCATTCACGACGTGGTGGTCGACGACCTCAGTTCCAATTACGTCGGACCAGGAATCGCTTATTCACTCGGAAACTCATGGCCGAAAAATGCGCTGAATACCGTCACCATCAATCACACCACCGCGTTTCCCGATCCGTCGAAGAGCATGATGTTTATTGGCAACGTGGTGAAAACTGCCCACATGTCTGGGTTTGTTTTTACCAACAACCTCATGCCTACAGCGGATCATCCGATATGGAACACCGGAAACACGCATAGCTGCGCTGTAAAAGACGTTCCGCTTACGACGATGAAGAATTGCTTCACCTCTTACCAATTCGCAAATAACGGACTGATCGCTCCTCCCCCTGCCTTTCCTCCATCGACCTGGCCAAGCAATAACATGTTTCCCCAAACTGTAGGTGATGTCGATTTCACCGATTACAACAACGGTAATGGCGGAAACTACCAACTGCTTTCACATAGCCCGTACAAAAACGCCGGTACGGATGGCAAAGATTTGGGCGCCGACATCGTCGGCCTCAACCAGGAGTTGGCCAACGTCGAGTAGCCGCGCAGAGAACCGATCGTAGAGACGGGGCTTGCCCCGTCTCTACTCTGGACCGCGCGGTTGAGAACTCAGAATCACTTCGGCAGCTGAGCCCACGGCTATGTTCTAAGGCCACAAAAACCGATTCCCATTTCGGTACTTCCTTTGTCACAAAGGACCTGTGTGCGGCGTCACATACGGGCCCTGAAATTAATGCAATCCTAACTGCAAATAGGGTGGCAAACACCCTTTTGAACCCACCCCTCTGCACCGCCCTAAAGGTGCCGAAGTTCAGCTAAGTCATTTGTTTTGTATTACGAAAAATAAGTCCTTTGAAGTCAATTATCTGGAAAAACTGTGTCGCTAAATAATTGATTCTATTAGTACAGCCCCAGGGGGGTACCTTCATAAGAAGTTTTACAACCGGAGGCCGACAGACCAGCAAATGGTCAATAAAATAATAAGGAGCCATATTCAATGACAACTTTTTCTATACCTCTTTGCCGTCACATTAAAATGGACGGAGATCGTTGCGCAGCACCTGCTGTACGCGACCAAGATTTCTGCCGCTTCCACCTATGTTGCAACGAGTCGAGTATCAACATCAGCCGCTCCGCCCTGTCCCCTTCAGTTCCGTTCCATTTCCCGGTGTTGGAAGATTCAACAGCCATCCACTCCACCATCACTCAAGTCTGCCAGCAGTTGCTGAACCACCGCCTCGACGAAAAAAAAGCCGCACTCATCCTCTACGCTACCCAGATTGCCTCATCAAATCTGGCTCGTCTCAGTGTTGAAAGAAGTACGGAAAAATACGGGAAAGTAATTGAAGAGATGCGTTCTGCCCTTAAAACGCAGGCCGCTGAACTTGCAGCTACTTTGAAAACCCAAACCGATTCCAGTTCCAACAATTCAAGCTCACCAGATAACCTTCCGCCCGAAACAATTCAGGCATGCGAGCAGTCACCCCACTTCGTTGTTTGAACAGGAGCGCCTAAGGGATCAACTCTTCGCCAATTTCGGCAGACGCATTCGCTCGCGTCCGCAGGCGATACCACACGACTGTCGACACTAGCGAGAACACAAAAATGATGGTCGAGATCGCGTTGATTTCCGGAGTGATGCCGCGACGGAGACGTCCCCAGATTTCGAGCGGCAGCGTGTTGTCGCGGCCAATCAGAAAGAAACTGACAGCGATTTCATCCATCGACAGCGTAAAGATCAGAAGCGCCGCTCCGATAATCGAGAGCTTGAGATTCGGCACTGTGATGCGCCAGAACGTTTGCCAGTAAGTCGCTCCTAGGTCGAGCGAAGCTTCTTCCTGGGAGCGATTGAGTTTTTGCAATCCGGCAAAAACTTCTGTCGTCGCTACGGAGATCAGAGCGGTTCCGTGTCCTAGGATGATGGTACGCAGACTCAGTTTCACATCGGCTAAACGAAAGAGCATCGATAAAGATAGACCCGTAATGATGCCGGGAAGAATCAGCGGCAACAGAACTAAGCGGCGGAAGAAAGCTTTGCCAGGAAACTGTGCACGATCTAGTGCCAGCGCCGCGGGAATTCCGAAGGCAAGAGCGATCAGCATTGCACCTACAGCTACTAACAAACTATTTAAGACCGAATCCCAAATCGCGGTATCGCCGAACAAAATGCGATACCACTTAAGAGTCAGATCCCGCGGAGGAAAGCCTCCGACGCCTGGTCCGTTGAACGAATAGAGGATGAGGATAGCAATGGGAAGATAGAGGAAGGCGAAAACGGCTAAGGCATGAAACCTCAGCCAGCGCGGTCGTCTGAGAAGGGGACTCGAAGAAGTTGCGCTCACGAGAAACTCCACTTCTTCTCGAGACGCTCAGAGAAAAAGAGCAAAGTTAACACCAACGCCAGCATGCAGAGGGAAATCGCGGCGCCCAGCGGCCAGTTATACGCCGCTCCGAATAGGCTGACTACAATGTTTGAGATCATGATTCCGCTCGGACCACCTAGTAAAAGCGGAGCAAGAAAATCTCCAAGGCTAAGGACGAAAGCAAAGGTTGCTCCAGCTAAGACTCCTGGAATCGAGAGCGGAAAGATAACGCGCCAAAAGGTTTGCGCTGGAGTTGCTCCTAAGTCGTGCGAAGCTTCGACTAAATTGCGCGGAATGTGCTCCAAAGACGCATAGATCGGTAAAAAGGCAAATGGCGTATAGATGTGCGTCAGTGTAAGCACGACAGCAAACGGACTGTAGAGAAGAAAGTCCAATGGATGTCCGGTTAAATGAGCATATTGCAGGAGTGTATTCATCACGCCATCCGTACCAAGAATTGTCTTCCAGGCGTAAGCGCGAACTAAATAACTTACCCAGAGCGGAATAATGACTAACTGGTAGTAGAGATCTTTTCTGGCCCCCGCGTAAAAAGAAAGGAAATATGCCAGCGGATAGCCCAGTAGCATCGAGAAAAACGTTACGCGAGCGGCGATCCACATAGAACGAAGCAGAGTCTGCCAATAGACAGGCTTGGTTAGAAGCTCGTGATAGTTCGTTAAAGTCCAAGAGTGAACGATGGCTTGTGAATTAGATACAGTCCAAAAGCTGTAGCAGAACATTAAGAGGTAGGGAACAAGAAGAAACACAACGACCCAAGCTAGCGGCGGAACTGTGATGGCGATGCGGTAAGCGCGAGAGAACATCAGATCGTTGCCTCTGAGTTTGGTCCGAGACTCGTTGCCCGAACCGCGATCACGTCGGCAGCGGAGAATTCGAATTCCAGCGGTCCTGCTGGCAGATCGCGACTGACGGTTCGGATGCTAAGGATCAATCCGCCTTCTGTTTCAACGCGCAGAAGTTCGCTTGCGCCGTGAAAGGCCTGATCGCGAAGTTTGGCGCGAAAGCGAACATTAGACGCAGCCCGAGTCGCGCCGATCACTGGAGGAGCAACCTTCGCGAGTCGTATACATTCGGGACGCAACGAGAACAAAGCTGTTCCATCATCAACCGATGTTGGCCATGTAAGCCTATCGCACATTGCCATGCCATTGCTTACGTCGGCGCGCAATAAGTTGGTATGTCCGATGAATTGCGCGGTATAAGAAGTCGCTGGACGATTGTAGATTTCGCGAGGGCTAGCGACTTGCTCTAGCTCCCCAGAGCGGAGCAAGGCGATGCGATCGGACATCACCATCGCCTCTTCCTGATCGTGAGTAACAAAAATGAAAGTAATGCCGACTTCGCGCTGCAAAGCTTTGAGTTCAACCTGCATTTGGCGGCGAAGATTCGCGTCGAGCGCGGAAAGTGGCTCGTCGAGCAGCAGGACGCGCGGACGATTGACAAGCGCGCGAGCGAGCGCGATGCGCTGTTGTTGTCCGCCGCTGATCTTCGAAGGCTTCGCCTTGGCAAAGGCGGACATTTTGACTTTCGCCAGCGCCTCGGCAACGCGCGACTGAATTTCTGCAGTGGGACGTTTGGCAATGGTTAATCCGTAGCCGACGTTTTGTTCCGCGGTCATGTGCGGGAAGAGTGCGTAGCTCTGGAATACGGTGTTCACGCGTCGGCGATAAGGAGGTTGCGTGTCGAGGCGTTCGCCAGACATCCAAACTTCGCCGGAAGTGGCATGTTCGAAGCCAGCGAGAATTCGCAGCAGCGTGGTTTTTCCCGAGCCGCTTTCGCCGAGGATAGTTAGGAATTCTCCCTCTGCAATTTCGAGCGAGATGTCGCGGAGAACGATGTTCTTGCCGAAGTGCTTCGCTACGGAGCGGATCGAAAGAAGCGGCGTCAAAATTGACTCGCTTTTTGTTGCGGCCTCTGGTTTTGACGTCGTTCCCATATCTTCGTTTTTCGCACTACTTAATGTGTCAGCGGTTGCACGCACCAAACAGATGCTACTGCGCTGCCTTCACTTCGTTCCAGATTTCGTTGTACTTGGCGCGGCGCGGAACATTCTGCCAGAAATAGAGGCGCTTCTGATAATTGTCTACGTCGTCCAGATGCAAGCTCTTGATCTCTTCGGGTGTCATGAATTGCGCCGCATGCGGATTGGCCGGTGTGTATCCCGTGACGTCTGTGACTGTTTTCTGAGTCTGAGACTGGATCATGAATTCTAGAAACTTGTAGGCTAACTCTTTGTTTTCGCTGCCCGCGGTAATCATCAGGTGATCGATCCAACCTGTCGTATTTTCTTTTGGAATGGTTTCGCCAACCGGAAAATTACTCTTGCGCAATTGATTGGTCATCAGCGGCCAGCCCATCGCAATCACTACTTCATGGTTTTGGAAAAGATTGGTAAGTTCGCCGCCAGTCGACCACGTTTTGCGAATGTTTGGCTTCAGTTCGATTAGTTTCTTTTTGACCGAGTCGAGTTCTTCATCGCTCAGGTTATAAAGATGACCAGGATCGGGCTTATCGTAGCCGAGAACTTGCGCTGCCATGTAGACGGTGGAAAGATCGTCCCAGACAGACACTTTCCCCTTCAGCTTCGAATCCCACATTACGTTCCAGCTATCGGGAGGATTAGCGAACA
>OBLW0100000661.1_pt1 | contig 29342 bp, 27 predicted proteins | sample 1520161 | NCBI WGS metagenome assembly OBLW01 (sample SAMEA3539309, study PRJEB22396) | soil metagenome | biome: tundra; feature: field; material: soil | place: USA | collected 2010-05 | depth 0.15 m
TTCGCCAGGGCTAATGGCACGTTAATGGCACGGCGATCATGGGTGGGTTATAAGCGAGCGCAGAACATCCATTACTGAGGGCAGTCATCTACGTGTGCAGCGGATTATGAGTCCGAACCACCGGCCTTGACAAGAGTCTCCTCCCGCCTGTGCTCAGTCCGTGGCTGACGGCACCTGGCTGGCGGAGTTGAAGCCGCCTCGCAAGAGCGGCGGGCCGCCGCTGATCGTGCGGGTTATCGAGTACACCGTGCGCACGGCGTCGGAGCCCGGCGGGGACGAGGAGACTTTCGAGGTGTTCTGCCGTGCCCAGTGACCTGCTGGATCCCGGGGAGTACTCGGCGCTGGACCTGGCGTGCTGCTACCGATCCGGTGCCGCGTCGGCACCGTCGCGGCATTTCCCAGTGAGCACCTGGGTCCCGCGCTTACCACATTCCTGCTCAAGGTCTTCGCCCCAGCCACCTTCGCCCTGGACCGCCCAGTCCGGGGCAGCTCCCGCAAGGCCAAGAAATCCGGCGGCTTTCCCGCACGCAAGCCCAGCGTCACCAACGTCCTAAGGCCATTGGGCCGATGAGCCTGGCTGAGGTGCGCGGACTGGTGAAGCAACTGGCGCGAGAAACCCTCGCTGGGAGTACCGGCCCCAGATTACGTGATTCGAGCTCAGGGTCTATCAACTGTAATGCCGTCGATCGACGTAGCCCGAGGCTGGCCTCGGACCAGTCCGGTGTGAGTGATCTGCTGGAGGTTACAGTCAGTCGCAGACCGGGGGGCTTGTGGATCTAGCGCCACGTCTGCCCGGTGGCTCGTACATGTAGCCTACGCGCCTTACCGTGACCAGGCGCGGGCCGTATACGGGGCCGAGCTTGCGTCGCAGCCGGTGGATGTGGACGTCCACTGTCCTGCCGGTGGCTTGACGCAGGTCGCCCCACACCTGAGCCAGGAGCTGTCTGCGGGTGAATGCGCTGCCTGGGTTGGCGGTGAGGAATTCAAGTAGCTCAAACTCCTGGAACACCAGGCCGATGTCCTGGCCGTCGGCCAGGACCCGATGCTGGGCGCTATCGACGACCAGTTCGCCCATGGCTGGTTCGGCAGGCGGAGGGCTGTCGCCGTGAGACGGATGGGGGAGGAGGTAGCTGACGATGGCGAGGCGGGAGGTACCGCCGTTGACTGGCACGATGGCCAGCAGCGTCCCGCGGCTTCCCGCGAGTGATTCCATCGCCTCACGCGGTTTTGCCGGCGCTGGCGGCCAGAGGGTGGCGCTGGCCCTGCGGTTCATCACGGCTGAGTTCCTTAACTTGGCGTCGGCGGCCTCGGCTTTCCGTGCGTGCCGGCGGACACGGCGCTCCCGCGACGCAGTAGAAGCCGGTGCGGGAAATGATGTTCGGCACTCTCCTACCTGAACATCGGGAACCTATGGTTGTCAACTAAATCTATAGGAAACATAGGTAATAGGTTGGCATCCGCACGTGCCACCGCAGGGCGCCTGATCGGCTGAACGAAGCTGTTGATGCGGCCGCCACGGCACAGCACGCCGCATCCGGGCCGGCGCCGATCAACGGCGCCACGTCGATGACCGGCAGCGCCAGCGAACCTTGAGGACGCTGCATTACCCACCTGTTCCACGCTCAGTCAGCCGCCAGTGCGTTCCCGCCAAGCGATGTATAGCCACCGCGCCAGAAGACCAGCGGGGCGGCATTCTTCCTGCTCGTCTCGACGTGCCGGACGCGGCCGACGATGATGTCGTGGTCGCCGCCCGCGATGCGGTGCTCCACGGTGCACTCCAGCGTGGCCAGGACGCCGTCCAGCCGTGGGCTGCCCGTGGACCCTGGGCGGTGCCGCACTCCATCCCAGGCAGCCGCGAGCCCGCGGCGGGCGAAGTTAGCCGACAGGTGCTGCTGCCGCGCCGCGAGCACATTGACTGCGAACGCGGCGTGTGCGCATACCGCCTCGAGCGTCAGACTCGAGCGGTCGAGGCAGACGAGCACGAGCGGCGGGTCAAGCGACAATGAGCTGACCGCGTTGGCGGTGGTGCCCACCGGCTCGCCGTCGGCCCCGACGGACGTGACGACCGTGACGCCGGTGGCGAAGTGGCCGATCGCGTGCCGGAAATCGGCGGCGGAAACCTGGACAGCAGCGGGATCTGTGGTGGTCATCGTCATAGCTGCCCGTGGTTGGGTGGCAGGACGTGGTTGAGCAGGAAGTTGCCGACGTGGTGATACTTCCAGTCAACTGGGTCGTGACTCGCGTGCGTGCGAGCGTTGCGCCAGTGGCGGCTGAGGTCGTGGCGCTCGTCGGCGGCGCTGGCGCCGGCCAGTGAGAACAGGTCACTCGCGACGCTGGTAGCGACTTCGCTGGCGAACGCCTTCGCCTGGGCGACTGCGATGGAGCCCCGGGCCGCTTCACCCGCGTCTCGCGGATGAAGCGTTACCTCCTCCAAGGTCGCGGCGGCCGACGCGAGCAGCGCCTCAGCCGCACGGACTTTGGTGGCCAGCTCGCCGTACCGGTGGATTGTGTGCGGATCCTCGCCCGCGCTGTTCGCCCACCCTGCGCGCGCGGCCTCGAAGAACGGGCGCGCTTTTGTCCGGACGAACTCGCCGGCGTCCCGCAGGGCACCGCCCGCGATCCCTACCTGGATCGCGGCGTGCACCAGCTGGGCCCGCGCGCCGAGCTGCTGTGGAACCCCGAAGGCCTTCCCGTAGGGGATGACCAACGCCGGATCGACCTCCACGTCGTCGAACACCGCCGTTCCGCTGACCGTGGCGCGCTGGCCCATGACGTTCCAGTCATCCCCGACGCGCACGCCCGCGGCCGTACGTTCGACAAAGGCCAGAACCAGGTCATCGTCGTCATCGAGTGCGCTCACACCGATCCAGCGGGCCGTGATCGCGCCAGTGCAGTAATACTTGCGGCCCTGAAGGCGCAGCCCGCCGCCGCGCCTACTCAGCCGGGTATTCAGGTCCTGGGCGTGTTGGCCACCCCGTTCGGCCAGGCCGTTGCCCAGCCGGCCACCAGCGAGGACGTCACCGAACAGGCGCCGTCGCTGCTCCGCGGTGCCGCAGACCGCGAGGACGTCGACGAACAGCAAATGCGCCTGCGGGACTTGCGCGATCGCAGGATCGACGGCCGCTATGGACCGCACCGCTTCAACCAGCACCGCGGGCGGCACCTCCGCACCACCGTATGCGCGAGGCACAGTGATCCCCAGCAGGCCGCTGGCATCGAACGCCGACAGCTCCCGGGCAGGCACCGTGCCAGCGCGGTCGCGCTCGATCACCCCGCCGGCGATCGACTCCGCGTACTCCCGCGCGGCCGTGATCGCTTCCGCGCCGGAAGTGATCACTGCCGCCGCAGAAGCCGTAGCGGCGGCGGTCAGGTCGGTGGTCATACGAGAATCTCCCGGGGGTCGTGAGCTGGGCCAGGTGACGCCAGCAGGCCCCGGCGCCGAAGTACCGGCATCACGCCCTCGCCTACTTGGTAGGCCTCCTCAAGATGCGGATAGCCGGAGAGGATGAACTCATCGATGCCTAGTGCGTAGTACTCGGCGATCCGGTCAGCGACCTCCTCGTGGCTGCCGACCAGTGCGGTGCCAGCGCCGCCGCGGACAAGCCCGATACCGGCCCAGAGGTTCGGGGAGACTTCCAGTTTGTCGGTCCGGCCGCGGTGCAGCGCTGCCATCCGGCGCTGGCCCTCGGATTGCGAGGCCCGCTGGATCGCCTGGGCGCGTTCGATCGCGGCCGGGTCGAGGCCGGCGAGCAGTCGCTGGGCCTGCGCCCACGCCTCTTCTGAGCTATCGCGCGTAATGACATGCAGGCGGATGCCAAAACGCAGTTCACGCCCGGCTGCCTTGGCGCGCTCTCGTACGCGGTCAATCTTCTCGGCGACCGCGTCAGGGGGCTCACCCCAGGTCAGGTAGACGTCGGCATAAGCGGCCGCGACGTCGAGCGCGGGCGATGATGACCCGCCCAGGTAGATTTCGGGCCACACGGACGCGGGCACGATCTGCCCGCCGCGTACGTCGAAATACTCACCAGCGAAGTCGACGGGCGCACCCCGCCATAGTTCGCGCACGACATGCAAGAATTCGCCCGCGCGAGCGTAACGGGCCTGCTTGCCGAGGTGGTCACCGAACCGCTGCTGCTCGACATCGTCACCGCCGGTCACCACGTTCAGCAACAGCCGGCCACCCGAGATTCGCTGGTAGGTGGCGGCCATATGTGCCGCGAGGGTAGGCGACATGAGACCCGGGCGGAAGGCGACGAGGAACTTGAACCGCTCCGTCAGCTGGGTGAGCCCGGCTGTCATGATCCAGGCGTCTTCGCACCACGAGCTGGTCGGGGTCAGCGCGCCAGTGAAGCCGACATGCTCGGCCGACCGCGCGATCTGGCCGATGTAGCCGATGTCCGGCGCGCGCTCGTCGCCACCCTCGACCGCGCGGCTGCCCGCCGCGCCGACCGCATTCCCGAGGCTCAGATCCGTGCGCGAGTCGCCGTTCGTGGGCAGGAACCAGTGCAGCACCACCCCCATGACGTCAGCCTCCGGTCGGTCTAAGTCGGCTCGGCGCGTGGTGCGCCCGGGCAGGACATGGTGATCTTGACGCGGATGGCCGTCACCCTGGTCCCTGCCACCAGGATGCGCTGGGCTCCTCGCAGCGTCCAATACGGATCGCCGAGGGCGTGATAGATTTTTCCTATTAAATAGATCGGTAATATATCATTGGCCAGGCGCCGGACGAGGGGGCCCCGTCGTGCGGACTGAACAACTCGAGTACGTCGCCGCGGTTGCGCGACTGGGCTCGTTTCGCCGGGCGGCCCAAGCGCTGCACATCTCCCAGCCCGCGCTGAGCGAATCCGTCCGAAGCCTCGAGCGGGACCTCGGGGTCGATCTGCTCGAACGCGGCCGTCATGGAGCGAGGATGAGCGAGTCCGGGCGAGACCTCTTCCCGTACATCCTCACCGTGCTCGACTCGTTCGACCGGCTGCGTCAGGCGGCAGGCGAGCAGCACCAGAGCGTTCGCCTGGTACGCGTCGGCACCGTGAACGCCGCGACGGTCCCGCTGCTGACACCGGCTATCCGGCAGTTCCGCCAGGCCCATTCGTTGACGCAGGTCGAAGTTATCGGCGCACAGCAAGCCGAGATCCACCGCGCGCTCCTCGGGGGTAGCTTCGATCTCGGACTCGTGAACTACCTCGAGGGTGACGACAAGCCGCCTGAACTCGAGACCACGCCGCTGCTGCGGGGCCGCCCGGTCGTCTGCATGCGGCCCGATAGCGCACTAGCCGCGCGTGAAGCGGTCCGCGTCAGCGACCTGCGTTCTGAGCCGCTGATCGTGATGCGCTCCGGCTACGTGATGCATCGTTATGTGCACCGCTTGCTGAAAGACCGGGTCCCGGCGTTCTCCTACTCGACCGATGGCGCCGAGATGGGCAAGCTGATGGTCGCGGGGGGACTGGGCCTCACGGTGCTCCCGGATTTCAGCGTGATCGGTGACCCGCTCGAGCGATGCGGGGTGATCACCTGGCGGCCGCTCGCCGACGACGCCACCGAGGTGCATCTCGTGATCCAGCGGCTTCGCTCTGGCTCGCCCCCGCGCGCGGCGAGAGACCTGCATGACATCTTCGTGGAACGCGCCCGGGCCTACGCCGACACGAACCTCACACCAGCTCCGCGTGGCAGTGCAACGGAGCCGCCCTCGCCGGGCGACGCGGAGTCAGGTGAATCCAGGGCACGCTGACCCGGACACTGGCCCTGGCGCGCGCTCCGCTGAACAGTCGGCGTCGAACCTGCCGCGCCCCTGCAGCGGTGGGCGAGAGCCGGTCAGCCTGTCGTGACCATCTGGGCCGTTAGGGCCGTGCCTGTCCGCCGTTGGCGGTGAGATGCGCGAGCCACGCGATGATTGAGCGCTTGTAAGAGATTGTCTCGAAATAAAACGTCGCTTTCGTTTTGGCGATCTGCAGCCGGGTCGAGGGCGGGTTCACGGCGCGGACAGAGCCCCGCGCCGACGCGATTACACAGCCACGGCGATCGTGCGCTCGATCGGCGTGGCGTGGCTGAAGATGTCGTAAACCGGGCAATGCGCATCGACCGCATCGGCGAGCTGCTGATAGCGCTCCGCGGGCTCTGGGCCGCTCGGAGTGACCTATTCGATTCTCGCCGGAATCACACTGACTTGACATCGGCGCATATTAATCGGATCGGAGGGATCACCGGGCTGGAGCCGCCGTGAGGTCGCTCTTATACGTCTTCAGACGGAATCCGTCTCCCGCCGCGAGCTGCTCCTCCCGCTCGCGGACCAGCGGGATCACCTTCTCGCCGAAGTTCGCGAGATCTTCCTCGTAGTGCAGGAAGCCACACTGGATCAAATCGATCCCAGCTGAGTGCAGCGCTTCGATCTTCTCCGCGATCTGCTCCGGGGTGCCGATCATGTCTGGCCTGAAGCCGTCGTTCTGCTGGACGAAGTCGGTCCCCTTCGAGTCCGCCCACATCCCGATCCCCTCCGCGGAGGACTTGCCGGCGCCGCCCTTCACCTGCTGCTTGAAGGCGTTGATCGAGTCCCAGTCGGCGTGCTCCACGATGTCGCGGAAGACGTCCCGCGCCTCCTCTTCGGTGTCGCGGCAGATGATGAAGCAGTTCAGCCCGCAGCCGAAAGGCCCGAACGGGTCGTCGGCGCGCGCGTTGGCGCGGGATGCTGGGACCCCTTTCACCACGCGTCCCTCCTGCAGAGCCATGCCCTTGACGTCGTGGGCGATCGCCCTTGCCTCTTCGAGCGTGTGGCCGTTGATGAACATCAGGTTCGAGACCCTGGCGGCGACGCGGCGGGAGGCCATCGAGTTTCCGCCCTGGAAGATCTCGGGACGCGGCTTGGCGAGCGGCTTCGGCCGCAGCGGTGCGTCGTGGATGCGGTAGAAGTCGCCGGCGAAATTGAACTCGTCCTCAGTCCACAGCCCGGTGAGCACGCGGATGAACTCCTCGGAGCGCCGGTAGCGTTCATCGTGATCGAGCCATGGCTCGCCAAAGCCGATGAACTCCTCCTTGAACCAGCCCGTCGTGATGTTCAGCCCCCAGCGTCCGCCTGACATGTGATCGATCGTGGCGCCCATCTTCGCCACGATCCCCGGGTGCCACAGCCCCGGATGAAGAGCCGCCAGGATCTTGATCCGGCTCGTGACCTGGCTCAGTCCCGCACTCGTCGTCACCGCCTCGAACTGCGAGGGCCAGCCATGACTGACGAAGTACCGAGCCGGCATCAGCGCGTAGTCGAACCCGGTCCGTTCGGCTTCCTGGATGTAGCGCGCGTTCGCCTCGAAGTTGAACTCGGTCCGCTGCTCGATGTTCGAGACGACAAACCCGCCACTCCCGAGCGGCGCCCAGTACGAGAACTGCATCGGATCGGTGTACTCCACGTCTAGCATTGCTAGCTCCTTTCGGACTGAGGTTCGTTCTCACGGTGCCGTTCGCGCGACGAACGACGGGATACGGGGCCGTCGCCCGACCCCTTGCGCGCGAACCAGAGCGCGGCGGCAGCCGCGACGTCGCCGCCGGTCTCCTCGAGCATCCGCCGACATTCCTCGTGGCTGGCGCCCGTCTCGTCCCGCACGGCGCGAATCATCGGGTAGGTGATCTGGTCATTGGTCATTCGCGAGCAGCTCCTTTCTCAGCCTGCCGCCGGTGGTTGGCGACGGCTCGCTATGCAGCGGCACCGGTTCCAGCAGCAGGGATTCCTGCACCAATGCGTTTTCCCGGTCGAGTTCGGCGGCCGCGATCTCGGCGGCGATCTCGCCGTCGCGCATCAGGTAGACCGTGTCGGCGACCGCTGCGACAACGTCGATGCTCTGCTCGACGAGAACCACGGTGACGTCCCGATCCCGTAGACACCGGATGTAGTCGATCACGACGTCGACGTACGCTGGGCTGAGTCCCTGCGTCGGCTCGTCGAGCAGGACTACGCGCGCGCCGCACACGAGCGCGCGCGCGAGCGCGAGCATCTGCTGCTGACCTCCGCTCAACTCGGAGCCCTTCGCCTGGCGGCGCTCCGCGAGGACTGGAAACTGGGCGTACGCCTCCTGCAGAGGCGTGCGCGAGCCAGCCGCGACGCGAAGGTTTTCCTCGACCGTCAGATCCGGGAACACCCAGCGGTTCTCGGGCACCAATGCGATACCCAATCCAGCGACCGCATGCGTCGAGCTCCCAACCAACTCGCGCTGCCCGAGCCGGATCGAGCCGGACCGAGCCTCCACCAGGTTCATGACCGTCGCGAGGGTGGTCGTCTTGCCCGCGCCGTTACGACCGAGGATGCTCGAGACCTGCCCCTGGCGCGCGGTCAGGCTCACTCCATGCAGCACGTGACTGGAGCCGTAGTAGGTGTGGACCTCGCGCAGGACCAGATCCTCAGCCGGAACTGCTGCGGCCCAGCTTCGGAGCGAGCTGCGGGGTGCCGTCGCCGCGCGGCGGGTAGCCGCGGCACGGCCCAGGTAGGCATCCTGGACACGCGGGTCCTCGGCGATCGCCTCCGGCGGTCCCTGTGCGAGCAGCGCGCCGCAGGAGAGCACGCTGACCTGCCGCGAGACGCGCTGCACGATGCTCATCCGGTGCTCGACCAGCAGCACCGCCAGCCGCTCGCCGAGACGCCCGATCAGCTCGGCCATCCGTTCGGCCTCGCCAATGCCGACGCCCGCGGTGGGTTCGTCGAGGCACAGCACGACGGGATCGCACGCCAGCGCCATCGCCACCTCGACCGCGCGCCGGTCGGCGTGCGAAAGCGTTCCACTGGGGAGCTCATGGTTCGCCAGCGTGAGTCCCACCTCATCCAGCAGCTCACCACAGCGCTCCTCGATCCGGCGCCGCGCGACTCGGTTGAGCCGCAGCCCGAGCCCGCCCTTCACGCTGGTCTTCTGCAGCGCCAGCCGGACGTTCTCCCGCGCGGACAGGCTGTCGAACACTCTGCTGACCTGAAACGTTCGCACCAGCCCGAGCCGCACCCGGGCCACCACGGCGAGCCCGGTGATGTCCCGGCCCGCGAGCGCGACGGAGCCCTCGTCGGGCTCGATCAGCCCCGTGATGCAGTTGAACAGCGTGGTCTTCCCGGCACCGTTCGGTCCGATGATCGAGTGCACCCCGCGCTGGGCGACTGTCAGCTCGATTCCGTCCAGCGCCCGCAATTCGCCGAACCGCTTGGAGAGACCGGCGACCTCAAGCACCGCGGTCATGCCGGCCGCCTGCGCAGCCTGCCGGACCCGAGCCGGATCGCCCCGGCGACACCGCCCGGCATCAGCAGCACGAGCGCAACGAACAGCGCGCCGAAGTACACCTGCCAGGTGCTCGCGAAGCTGGATGTGAGGTAGTTGGAGGCGAAGACGTAGATGATCGCCCCGATCACGGCGCCGTAGATTGTGCTGGAACCGCCGATGATCAGGATCACGAGGGCCAGCCCGGACTGACTCCAGTCGAACTGCGAGGGCCCGATACCGGCGTTGAGCGCGACGAACGCGACGCCGCCGACAGCACCGATGACCGCGGCGACGACGAACGCCAGGACCTCGTATCGCTGCAGTTCGATCCCGATCGACTGGGCGCGCACGCGGTCGTCGCGGATCGCCCGCCAGAAACCGCCGATTGGCGAGCCGACCAGCGATTTCAGCACGAGGTAGCTCACGCATGCGAGCGCGAGCGCGAAGAAGTAGAGGTTTCGCTCGCTGCCGAGCAGATTCAGTCCCGCGATCCGGGGGAGCGGCACGCCGAACAGCCCGATCCCGCCGCCGAGAAAGCCCAGGTGGAGGATGAGCGTATACAGGACGACACCCTCCGCGAGCGTGATGATCGCGAACGCGAGCCCGCCGGCCCGCGTTGCCACGAGCCCCATCAGCAACGAGAGCACAGCCGCGATCGCGACCGTCACGGCGATCGCGGGGACCGCATCCCATCCCTGCTGAGCGAGGTATCCGAACGTGTACGCGCCGACAGCCAGCCACGCCGCGTGGCCGAACGGCACCAGCCCCGTATACCCGACGAGGATGTCGAGCCCCATCACCCACGTCCCCAGCGCGAGTGCGTCGCCCGCCAGCTGAAGGTTGTAGGCGTCTCCGGCCCAGATGAACGGGAACGCGATCCCGACCGCGAGCACCGCCGTCAGCACCCATGTCCCGCGGCTGCGCGAGCCACCGGTGCGGGCGGGCGAGGACAGGAGCGCGCGGGCGCGCGTGGCAAGCCGCAGCGTCTGCTCGGACCCGGTGATCACGTGATCACCCGCCCCTCGCGGAAGATGCCGGACGGCCGCGCGAGCAGGATCACGATCACGACCACGAACGACACGGCCGTCGCGACGTCGCCGGTCATGAACGTCAGTGACAGGTTGTCGGCGAGCGCGACGAGGTAGGCCCCGACGATCGCGCCGCGGACGCTGCCCAGCCCCCCGATCACGACCGCCAGGAACGCGTCGATCAGGAAGTCGACGTCCATCCCGGGCCGCACCGAGAAGATCGGCCCGGCAAACCCGCCGATCAGCGCGGCGATCCCGGCCGAGGCCGCGAACAAGCCGGTCATCATCGCCCTCGTGTTGACGCCCAGCAGCTCGGCCATGCTGCTGTTCTGGCTCGCGCCTCGGAGCACGGTTCCGGCGCCGGTCCACCGCAGCAGTGCCCAGATGCCGGCGCTGACGGCGGTCGCCAGCGCGGCGGCAACGAAGATGAATACGCTCATCCGCTGCCCGTCGACCGGCACCGTCCCGCCGATCGGGCTGCTCATCGTCCTCGTCGCCGTGCCCCACACGACCTGCATCAGGCCATCGAGCAGGATCGCCAGTCCGAACGTCGCGAGCAGCGTGTTGATCTCCGTACGTCCCCGCAGCGGGCGGATCGCGATCCGCTCGACCACGCCCGCGAACCCGGCCACGCAGACCACGGCGAAGGCGACGGCCGGCCAGTAGCCGACCATCCCCCGAAACGAGTACGCGACATACGCGCCGAGCGCGTAGAACGCGCCGATGGCGAAGTTCACGACCCGGCCCAGCCCAAACACCAGCGTCAGCGAGACGGCGACCGCGGCGAGCAGCGAGCCATACAGCCACGCGTCGACGAGGTTGACGACCAGCAGGCTGGCAGTGACCGACCCGAACGGATTCATCGAATCACCCGGTGAGGTATCCGGGTCGGCTTAGCCGCCGGAGACATGGCATCCATACGAGCTCGCTGAGCCGACCACCGAGCTGGGCGGCATCACGAACAGCACCTTGTTCGCGTAGCTGACGCCGTACTGCGGCTGGGCCAGCTTCTCGAACGTCGTTGCGAAGGCCGGCACGTTCAGCTGCCGTCCGCCCGCCTGGACGCTCAGTGGCTGGGTCCAGTCAGGCGTCTGGAAGCTTCGCGTCGTAAGCGCTTGCATCAGCTTGTGGGGGTCCGTTCCCGCCGCCTTGATCGCGCTCAGCAGCATCCAGGTGTCCGCCATCGCGACGTTCGCCTGTGTCGTCGGCGGATAGCCGTAAGACTTGTAGAACAGCTCGTTGAACCGCTTGCCGGTCGGCGTCTGGTTCACGTAGGTCCATGACCCGCCATACTGCGAGAGCACCTTAGTCGCCAGCAGCGCCTGTACCGTCGAGCTGCTCGCGGCGGTGCCATACCCGGGGACCATCGAGTTCTCCGGGAAGCCGACCGGCGCCACGATCTGCATCTGCTTGAACAGGCCTGCAGCGCTCGCCTGCTGGAGGAACGCCGCGTACTGGACTCCCCAGGAGACCGCGACCAGCACGGCGCGGGCGCCGCTGGCCTTCAGTTTCGCGATGTACGGCGTCCAGTCGACGGTCCCGAACGGGGCGATCTGCACTCCGGCGTGGCTGGCACCAGGGACCGAATCCCAGTACTGCGCGACGCTCTCGCTCCAGCCGGGGTCGTCCCCGATCACCACCCACTTCTGACCGATTAGGCCCGGGAACTGCTTCTGTGCGGATATCGCCATCGCCTTCGCGTCCTCGGCCGGCGACGGGGCGCCGTTGATGAACCAGTAGTTGCAGTTCGATCCGACCACGTCCTGGATGCTGCAGCTGTTTCCGATCATCGGGATCTGGACCCGGCCAGCGACGCTGATGGCCCCCTCGCACTCACTCGAGGCCATCCCGAGCACCGCCGTCGCGTCGTACTGGGTCTTCAGCTGGATCACCTTCGCCGCCGCCGTTGAGGCGCTGAAGTCCCCGCCGTCCTCCGCAACGAACTTCACCGAACGACCGTCGATCGGGCCGAACACCTTCGCCGCGGCTTCGGAGCCGTTGATGAACTGTTCGCCGATCGTCTTCGTCGAACCCGTCATGTCGGCGATGATCCCCACGGTGATCGGATCCTTCGACGACGACACCTGGGCCACGGAGCCGCTGCTACCGCATCCCGTGACGAGGATCACCGCGGCCGCGATCCCGGCGGCCAGGATCTTTCTCGGGCCGACAGCCGGACCACGGGTCCGTCCGCGCAGCGACGTTGCCGTGGATGGTCGGTTACCGCGAGGGCCGGTGTTTGTCAGCATCATGATCGTTTCTCCAGGTCGGAGGTCTGGAACACGGCGACGATCCGTAGCGGAAGCCAGTGGACCGCTGCCCGATCGACAGACCGTCTGAGGCACCACCGACAGGCAGACGCAAATCTCTAGTTAACCGATATGAATTAACAGGAATTCGCTTACATGATGCGGACCGGGATCAGCTCGCGTCCAATCGAGATTGTCGAGGGGGTGATAGGTCTGCCCGATCGCCGCAGCGTTCCCGCGATGCCGCTGCGGTCCGGCCGGTCCGGCGTCTGGTCCGGACCAGACCGCTACCACCGTGGGCGCTAGGACCAGCAGGGTCTGGACCGCGTGGGCCGGCCATGCCCGGATCCAGCACGAGACCGGTCCTCTGGTCATGGGCTGGTTCTCAGGCAGCGGCCCGGTCATGAGCCAGCCAACGCCCGATCTGGACGGCCGCAGGCGGTAGCCCGGTCCCCGCAGGACCTGTGCGGAGGGATCGGTCATGACCCGATGCATGCTGTCCAGACCCGCTAGTCATCGGGGACTTTCTCATGGCCACGGACACATCGCTTGCCGTTGGCTGTAACGGCCAGCCGGGGTACTACTCCGGTGGGGCCGTCCGGCGAGGTCCGGACGTCTTGGTACGCAACTCACTTGCTCGGCCCGGCCGGTCAGGAGGGCGACGTTGCTGGCGCTTTCCCGCTGGCCGGCTGGGACTTGACGATGCGTGCCAGTGTGCCCAGGTCTGCGTTGGAGCCGTGTACGCCGGCCGTGCGAAGGGTGCCCGTGCCGGGATCGGGTCTTGCCGGTAGGGGCGCTGACAACAGCCGTCATCTGGGGCGTTCACGCAGGTGCGGGTACGTCCGGATGGTGGCTACGAACCAGCCGAGCATCGTGGCGACCTGCCGCTGGATCTTGATTGAGGTTCCGGCGCAGGTCTATCGTCCTAGTCCCGGCCGTGCCTGATCGTTTAGTCGTGGCGGAGTTTGGTGCGGATCGCGTCTGGGTCGGGGTAGCCGTTGCCTATGCGGGGAACGTCGCTAAACCGTTTGAGGATGTCGAGGGCTAGCTGCCAGGCGTCGCGGGCTTGGGTGGCGTGGCCGGCGGCGTGGAGGGCATCGCCAAGGTGATCGTAGGCAAGCGCTTGGGAGTAGAGGTCGCCGAGTTGCCGGTTGATGGCGAGGCTTCGGTTGAAAGAGCTGGCTGCCTGCTGATAGTGGCCGAGGCACTGGTGCGCGTAGCCGATGGTGTCGAGTGAGGCAGCCTCGCCCCACCGGTCACCGAGATCCTGGAACAGGGGCAGTGACTGCTCAGAGTAGGTGAGTGCCTCCTCGGCGTTTCCGTCCATGGCGTGAACCCAGCCCAGGCCGTTGAGAGCGGCAGCGAGCCCCGGCGGGTAGCCGCCATTGCGGGCCAGGTTAACGGCTTGCTGCAAATGGGTGAGCGCCTCCGCGTAGCGCTCCTCGGTATTAAAGGTCATGCCCAGGTAGTAGTGGGCGTCGGACTGGCCGGCTTGGTCGCTGCGTTCTTCGAACAAGCGCAGGGCGTCCTGCAACTCGGGGCGGGCCTCGTCGGGCCGGCCGGTCCGGGCGCGGGCTCGACCGATTCCCAGGTGAGCGTGGGCCTGTCCCTGCTGGTCGGCGTGGTCCTGGGTGGCGGCCAGGGCGACCTGGTGGGTGGCGGCGAAGTCGTGCCAGTGGCCTTGTCGTTCGAAGAATGGCACCAGCGTGTGAGGGAGCTGCCAGGCGCGGCTATGGTGGCCGGTGTCGGCGGCCAGCTGGATGGTGGCCAGCAGCACGGGATATTCGGCGGTGAACCAGGCCCAGGCGGCCGGGTAATCGGCGGGTTGCTCTGGTGTCACCCCCGGCAGCGGGGGGGCCAGGGTGATGGCTTGCTGATGGTGGGGGTAGGACAGGTGCCAGGCCGCCTGTGCGGTGTGCAGGTAGTGATCCAGCAGTCGCTCTCGTGCCGCGTTCTGGTCGGTGCCGGGGTCATAGGTGCGGGTTTGCGTAGTGGCATAGGCGCGGAGCAGGTCGTGGAAGGTGAACCGGCCCGGGGCGTGTTCGGTGATGAGGTTGGCGCGGTCCAGTTCGGCCAGGATCGGCCGAGCGGCTGTGAGTGGGACAGCGGCCAGGCTGGCGGCCGCAGGCGCGGTGATGTCGGGCCCGGGGTGCAAGCCGAGCAGCCGGAACAGCCGCGCCGCCGGGTCGCTGAGCTGCTCGTAGGACCAGGAGAACACGGCTGTAAGTCTGTCCAGCGCCTGAAGGCGTCCCTCCGCATCGCGCAACTCCTCGGCCAGGGCCGCCAGCGGGAAGTCCGGGCGGGCGGCGGCCCGGACGGCGACGATGCTCAGCGCCAGCGGCAGCCGGGCGCATCGGGTGATGATCTGCTGTACTGCCTGCGGCTGGGCCTCGACCCGGTCTGTGCCCAGGCGGCGGGCCAGCAACTGGCGAGCGTCGGTGTCGGTGAGCAGACCCACGGGCAGCGGGCGGGCGCCGTCAGCGATCAGGCTGGTGAGGCGGTTGCGGCTGGTCACCACCACGCTGCTGCCCGGCGAGCCGGGCAGCAGCGGCCGGACCTGGTCGGCATCGCGGGCATTGTCGAGCACCACCAGCACCCGCCGCCCGGCGAGCAGGCTGCGGTACCGGGCCGCCTGGGTGTCCAGGCTGACTGGGTTCCGTGCGGCTGGTACTTCGAAGGCGTCCAGGAACCCGCGGATCGCCTCGGCCGACGTCACGGGCGGCCCGGCTGGGTCGAAGCCGCGGAGGTTCACGTACAGCTGCCCGTCGGGGAAACGGCCGGCGACCTGGTGGGCCCACTGCACCGCCAGCGCGGTCTTGCCGATCCCCGCCGTGCCGTCGATCGCGGAGATCACCACGGTGCCGCCCGGCAGAGCCGCCTCCTCCAGCAAACTGGTCAGCGCTTCCAGCTCCCCGGCCCGGCCCGCAAAGCCCGCGACAGCCGACGGCAGCTGCCGGGGCACCGCCACTTCCGGCGACGGGGGCAGGTCGGCATCCGGCAGCGCCAGGGGGTCGCGGTCTAACGGAGGCCGCCGGTCGGCGAACTCCCAGAGGATCTGCTGGAGATGCTCGCGCAGGCGGTCCTTGAACTCCGCGTCGGAGCGGTAGCGCCACGCCAGGCCCTGGGTTTCGACCTGCGAGCGGAACTGCGTGACCTTGAGCAGCTGCGTCGCCTCATCGACGGTCTCCGGCGGCTCGCTCGGTGCGCGGCTGAAGTAGCAGAGCAGCCGCGGCTGGCCAGACTGCCGCCAGGCGCGCAGCGCGTGGTCGAACTCCTCCTCAGTGCCGGATCCGGCCACACCGGTTGGCGTGCCGAACCGGCGCCACATGATCCCGACGAAGAGGTCGTACTGCCCGATCTGATCCAGGATCAACTGCTCGGCCCGCCCCATGTCCGGGCGGGCGTGGGTCTCCCAGCGGACCACCTCGAGCACGAACCCTGCCTGCGCCGCGATGCCGCGGTTGAGCTCATCGGCGACGGCCTTGACGTGTTCGCGCTCGGCCGCGACGTCACCGGGAGAGGCGACAAAGACGCGCAGTCGTTCCAGTAACGGCGCGCCGACGGCCACCTTCATTGCCCAAGGCTATCCCCGCCCACGGCCGTACAAGGAGCCCCGCGCGGCTAGGGACCGTAGTCCCGCTGCACGCCGGCGAACGACAGCGCCACATTCCACCGCCATCCCCGCCGGACACTCGGGCCCGCGCCGCCATCCGCTCCCGCCATGACTACCGAGTCTCCCACCGAGCAGCGCAGAAGACCCCGTCCCTTTACACCCAGCGTGACTGTCCGCAAATCGGTCGATTTTCGACGGGCGCGTGGCCAAACTCGCCGCCAAAGGAGTGCCAAGACTGGCGCAGCCTACGCATGACGCAGGGACGGCATGGAGGTTTCGTCAGATGCCGCACGTGCAGAAGGCCGACTGCCAACTGGCAGCCAAAAGCGCTGCCGAAGCAATGATGGAGGTCAGTATCCAGGACCGCTCGAATTCGGCGGAGCGGTCCCGCAGGCCTCTCTCAGGTGGTCCGTGACGACGGCGATGCTGCCTTGCCGATGCTGGAGCGGGCCCGGGACCTCGCGGTGGCTGCGGGCGACAAGCTGACCTTGTCTTATGCCGTCCGCCACCTGGGTCTCGCCGATATGGCAGCCGGGCGCCTGAACGCTGCCCGCGAGCTGCTGGAAGAATCAGTCCGGCTGAGGCGTGAACTCGGCTTCATGTCTGGCGTAGCCGCGGGCGTGCTCACCCTGGCCTGGTGGATTTTCAGCCGAAGAGTTCCCGGAGGACTGTGGTGGATCTGGGGGATAGGGGTTCGTCGGGGTAGAAGTCGGCGCATATCCGCAGCGCCTGGTCGGAGGATTCCGCGGCAGGCTTGACACATCAGCTTCCATAGGGAATCAAATCCCGCCGTCCCCGCTGCTCTGGAAGCTGCTGCGGCCAGGACCAGCCAAGACTCTCGCAAGCCAGGGCCAGGTCCGCCGACTGGGTCGGTTGTGTCCCGGGCGGGGCGGAGCGGTGATGGAGCGCAAACCAGGGTTTGGCTGACTGCGGCGACTGCCCGACCGGCGCGCCTGATCGGCATTGGCTGAGGCTGGCTGGAACGACTGCCGCTCAACAGGCAGAAGAACCGCAGGTCGTTCAGCCCGGCCCAGATGTTGAAACGTCACCGCTCCCGGTGCCGTGGTCCTGCCGCATACTGGTCCGGTGGAACCGGCAGCTGATTCCGTCGGGGGGCAGATCCGGCCCCCCGCGGGCCGTCGCAGGCGGGCACGCCGCGCGCTGTTAGCAGGACCATCCGACCAGGCCCTGCACCGGCTGGCCGGCTGGTATGCGATCGCCCTCCGCCTCGGCGGCGCGGTCTTGTTCACCGCGGTAGCCGTGCTGGCCGCAACGAAGCAGATCTCCGGCTGGTGGCTGGGCGCGCCGCTGACTGCGCTGTGCTTGTGGTCAGCCTTCTTCATCTGGCGGGTCCGGCGGTCCGGGTTGACGCCGACCGTGGTACTGGCCGACGCCGCGGTTATCTCGGCGCTGGCGCTGGCGCAGCAGCACCTGGTCCCGGCCGTGCTGATCAAGGACAGCACGACCTGGATGCTCCCGCTGGCCTGCACGTCGGTGTACATCCTGCAGATCGCGCTGCGGCCGTGGCTCGGGCTGCCCGGGGCCGCGATCGTGGTCATCGCCTACGGGCTCGGCGCCGGCCACCCGGCCGATGCCTGGCTGCTGGTGGTGGAGACGATCGTCGCCGCCGGGCTGGTGGCGGTGATCCGCGGCGGCGCCCGGCAAGCGGACGCGATCGTCGCCACCGGCCTGGAGATCGGGCGGCAGATCCGCGCCGAGGAGGCGCGGCGCGCTGACGAGCGAGAGCAGCACCGCCAGCTGCACGACACCGTCCTGTCGACCCTTACCATGGTCGCGGCCGGCGCCTTTGCCGAGCCGTCCCCGGCGCTGACCGCGCAGGCGGCCCGGGACCTGAGCGTGCTGCAAGGGCTCGCGGGCGCCCCGGCCGTGCCGGGCGGGTTGGCGCCGCTGTCTGACCTGAGACCGAAGCTGGAGGGGGCCGCGGCCAGCACCGATGACCTGGCAGTGCGGCTGAAGCTCGTCCCGGTCACGCTGCCGTCTCCGGTCGCGGATCAGCTCGTCGCCTGCGTCGGCGAGGCGCTGCGCAACGTCGAGCGGCACGCCGGAACCGGCCAGGCGGAAGTGACCGTCACCGGCGGTGCGGGCTGGGCGGTCGTCAAGATCACTGACCGCGGCCGCGGGTTCGACCCGGCCGCCACCCCGCCATCCCGCCGGGGCATCCGCGAGTCGATCACCGGGCGGATGCTGGCGGCCGGCGGCCAGGCCGCGATCGCCAGCCGTCCCGGCGCGGGCACGACCGTCACCGTGAGCTGGCCGGCATGACCGCCGTGCAGCCGACGGCGATGATGTCCGGCCGCTATCAGCGGGCCTTCACCATCGCTGTGGTCTTCCTGGTCGCGGGCTGGCATCTCGCCGGAGCGGGCGGGCAGCTGCTGCATAACCGGCCGGCCTACGGCTCGTTCGCCTTCCAGGGCGCCATGTGGCTGGTCATGGCGCTGGCGATCACCGCCGGGTCGGTCCTGGTGCTGCGCGGAGCGCCTGGCTGGCGTCCAGCCTGGGCGGTGGCCGTGATCGCGCTGGCCGCCAGCACGGCAGCGGCGGCGGCCAGCCCGGCCGGCCAGATGCTGGCGGTCAACTGGGCGTGGGGGAGTGCCGGCTGGACGGGCGTGCTCGTGCTGCTCCGCCGCCGGTTCGCCGAGCTTGCGTGGTTCCTCGCCGCCGAGGCCCTGGCCACCCTGGGCGTGCAGGTCTGGGACGGGCTGCACCGCACCGATCTGGCCGGGTTCCTCGCCGTGCTGGCCTGGTCGACCGGCGCCCAGGTGGCCGTTGCCGCCGGGGTCAGGGCGCTGGATGCCGCGGCCGGCCAGGCCGGCGCGGCGGCACGGAGTGAGCACGCCGCGCGCGAGCGGGCCGCCACCGCGGAGATCATCCGGGCCGCCCGGCACGCCCGCTGGCTGGCGCTGCAGGAAAGCGCCGTCCCGCTGGTCACCGAGCTGGCGGCGGGGACCGCTGACCCGGGCGACGCGCAGGTGCGCATCAGGTGCGCGGTCCAGGCGGCCCGGCTGCGCCGGCTGCTGGCCGAGAGCGATGAGGTACCCGGATCGCTGGTGCACGAACTGCACGCGAGCGCCGACGTGGCCGAGCGGCGCGGGGTTGCCGTCGAGATCGAGACGGCAGGGCCGCTGCCGCAGGTGCCCGGCCTGGCCCGGCGGGTGATCACCGACGCTGCCATCGCGATTCTGACCGCCGCGCGCAGCCAGGCGCGGATCACCCTGGCGGCGGTGGCCGCCGGAATCGCCGTCAGCTTCGTCGCCGATACCGGCGCGGTCGTCCGGCTGCCCGCAGCCGGCGAGGGGGTCGCCATCGAACAGCAGCAAGACGGCGGCATGCTCTGGGCGGAGGCGCGATGGAACAGCCGGTGACGGTGGCGATCATCGAAGACCATCCAGTCGTCACCGAGGGGGTGGCATCCTGGATCCGGTCCGATCCCGGCCTGCGGGTGCGGCTGGTGCAGACGGCGCGCGACCTGACCGTGCTCCGCGCCGTGCCGCGGCCGTCGGTCGACGTGGTCATCCTGGACCTGGAGCTGTCCGGCGAGCTGGTCACCACGCAGATCCCCGGGCTGGTGGCAGCCGGATACCGGGTGGTGGCCTTCTCCGGGCACAGCGATCCGGCGATCGTGATGGAGACGCTGGACAACGGCGCGCACGCCTACGTGTCCAAGGAGGAGGGCCGCGACCATCTGGTCGAGGCCGTGCTGGCGGCTGCCGCCGACCGGCCGTACGTGACCCGGTCGCAGGCCAGGGCGATGCTCGCCGACCAGCGCCCGGCTCGGCCAGCGCTGTCGGAGCAGGAGCGGCAGGCGCTGCTGCTGTGGTTCCAGGGCATGTCGAAAGCATCGGTCGGACGGCGCATGTCGATCAGCGAGAACACGGTCCGGCAGTACATCAGCCGCGCGCGCGCCAAGTACGCGGCCACCGGGCGGACCGCGCCGAGCAAGGACGCGCTGCTCGCCCGCGCGATCGAGGACGGCGTGATCAAGCCGGGCGAGATCATGCCGTACAAGTCATTCGCCCGCGCCGCGGCCGACCGCCCCAGCCTGGGTGCCCCGGGCCGGTGAATGGCCCGGGGCACCCACCCCCCCCGGAGCTGCCCCCCAGGCGAATCGGCCGCAGGCCGGCGCCGGGCATGGCCGGGCGCCGCGGCGTCATCAGATCGCGGGCTGGCGCACCGTCAGCATTCCCGACCGAGGCGACACTGTCATGACGCCCGATCGGGTGACACGACGGCTATTGCCCGGGCGGTGCGGTACTGGCCAGGACGGTTACAGGGAATGTGCGCGTGCACCCACACGGGCGCGTGCCCGGGGGGCGAGCCGGTGCTTAGCCAGCGGCCTTCGTGGTAGCTGGCCGCCGGGCCGCGCACGTGGCCTCGCTCGAGTCCCGGCTGGTAATCCGCGGACCACGTGGCGGGATCCTTCCCGGCCTGCAAACCTCGCCAGACGGGGTGGCGGAGCCGCCCAGCGGGGGTCCATTCGGTGTAGCTGACCTGGCCGGCCAGGACGGGCCTGACCCAATGGGCATGCCGGGCGTCAGCCGGCGGGAGGGGGCCGGCGAACGGGCTGTGGGGTTGTTCCAGCGCGTGCAGCCCGCCGGTCAGGTCACGCAGGGCGGCGTTGGTGAAACCGGTCCCGGCCTTCCCGCAGTACTGCAGGCCCGCCGGTGCCTGTGCATCACGTCGAACACCGGATAGGTCACCGGCAGCGCCGCAGCCAGCGCCGCAGCCGGCCGGCGGACGTGCATCCGGCGCTGCAGCGCGGCGAAATCCGGCTTGTCGCCGGCAGCACAAACAGCTGGTAACAAGCTCATTGGCTAGCTCGACGGTCCGCAGGCCGCCGACCGCCGGAGTGTGCCCGGACGCTGGCCCGGCCTGGTCGGCATCTCAGCCGCCCAGCTCAGTCCGGCCGAGACCGGGGTGCGGCCGCGCTGATATGTGATCGACGGAGATAGGCGGGCGCAACTACCGTGGCGGTTATGACCGAAGCATGGACGGCTCCGAAGGTGGAGCGCACCGACCCTGGGCTCATCCTGGGTGAGCGCCAGGCTCTTGAGGCTTGGCTGGACTTCCATCGCGAAACGCTGCTGCATAAGTGCACCGGCCTGACCGCTGGCCAGCTGAAGGAGCGGGCGGTTCCGCCGTCTCGGCTGTCCCTGCTTGGCCTGGTGCGGCATATGACCGAGGTGGAGCGCTGGTGGTTCCGCATGCACGCGGCGAACATCGACATGCCCTTCCCGTACGACCCAGACCAGACCGGCCAGGACTTCGAAGCGCTTGATGACGCGGACGCGGCCGCCAACATCGAGGCCTTCAAGCAGGAAATAGAACATGCACGCGCCGCCGTGGCCGGAAAGCAGCTTGATGATGTCGTGCCCAGCCACGGTGACCATCCGGAGCGCACCCGGGACATCCGCTGGATCTACCTGCACATGATCGAGGAGTACGCGCGCCACAACGGCCACGCCGACTTCATCCGGGAGCGGATCGACGGTGTTACCGGAGACTGACGCCCAGGTGAGCATCGCCGACGCAGGCCGTTACTTCGCGAAAGCCAGCGATTACATCGATCGCTTCACAAGACCGGCGGACCTGTGCAGGTCGGCTAGGACCCGGCCAGCTTCAAGCAGATCGACTGTTACGTGCGGCGATGATCGCAGCGAACCACCCCTGCGCAGCCGCGCAGAGCGGCGGGACTTGCGCGCGGTGACCTCCAGCCGCGGCCCGCCGGCCCGGCCTTTGATCTCAGCCGGCGTAAAGATCTTCTGACCGTCATCTGACCGTCGCCGAGGACGTTGACCGCCGGCATCCGGCGTCACAGGTTGATCGGCATTGGCATGCCGTTCGGGTGGCCTGCCAATGTCCGTTGAACGTTTGCCGCGACCCGGCCGACTATGCGGATTTCCGCGCAGGCGGCGGTATCCGTCACGTCGCCTGCGCGGAAGTCCGCCTCGTGCGGAGGCTAGGGGTTGGGCGGGCCGAGGTAGGGGAAGTGGGCCAGCAGATCGTCGTGCGGTCTGACGCCTTGGGGATTGGCCCGCCCATGGGTCATGAAGATCATGCGGGCGGAGAATACATCGTCGGTCATGACCCGGCCGTTAGGGTAGTGGGCCGGCCTGGTGCGGTCGTAGTGAAGGATGTCGGGAAGCAGGGTGCGGGCCGCAGCCGTGGCTTCGTCCGGTGCGTAGCCGTGCTGTTGCAGCGCTTCCGACAGCAGCTGCAGGTAGTTCTTCACGTCATCGACCGGGTCGGTGGAGTTGAACTCGTCTTTGATGTCGTCTGCGTTGAGGATCGGGTTGAACGACGGGTTCCCTCCCCGGTCCATCTGCACGAGCATGCCGTCGCGGCGCAGGCTAATTGTTGTCCATGCTCCGGTCAGCGGCCCGCGGCCGAGCATGTCATTGGGTACCTCCAAGACGATGGAGAGGATGTTGGCGCCGGCGAAGGTGTCGCTCCCGGTCCACTGGAAGTCTCCTGCCTGGCCTCCGGCCAGCCAGTGCAGGACACCCTCAGCGTCGGCGAAGAAGGGGTCGCTGCGTTTGCCGGTGAACAGCCGGCACGGGCCGGCCTGGACGGGCATGGCCATGGCGTCGAAGCCCACCTCGGTGGCCTCGATGAGGATGTCACCACGCGGTTCACGCGTCTGGGCCTCGCTGCCGGTGGCGTAGTAGGCGGTGGCGGTTTGCCGGCCGTCTTCAGGCTCGGAGAATGTGAAGCTGAACGCCACATCCGCCAGCGAGTCCCCGTCGTTGTCGATGTTGAACCGGTAGACCGCGTCGGGGTGGAAGCCGTTGCCTTTCGTGAACGGGTTCGAGTCCATGATCAGGACGGTGCGGTCTGGGTTATCGGGCGCCGCGAATACGAAGAGGTCGGTCAGGTCCAGACGGGCATCGTCGCCGGGGTGCTGGAGGTTGGCGGCGCTGAAGTGGTTCGACATGGTTACTCCTTCGGTGGTACTTGTCTGGGTAGGTAAAGCTGCGCCAGGTAGGCTGCGAATTCGTTCACCGACGGCGGTACAGGGGCCGCGCCCAGCAGGTAGCGCTGGTATTCGTCGACGACCATGCGGGCGCGGCCGGTGTAGCCGCCGGCGTGCAGGCCGCCCCGGGCACAGTCTGATCGGGTTCATCGCTGAGATCTCAGTCGAGGCGCGACACCTGGTAGTGGACGATCCGCCAGCCGCCGGCGTCCTGGCGGATGATCACACTGAGGTACACGGTGAGGGTGGCGCAGTCGCTGAAACCGAAGTCGACAGTGAGGTAGCCGAGCACCAGACCATCGCTCAGTGCGCGGGTTTCGCGGAGCGTGTACACCGCGGTCATGCCCGTCGGCTGGGCCGCGTAGTACTCGGCGACGCCCGCCGGCCCCACGGTGTAGGGATGCAGGCCTTGAAAGATCGCGTCCGTTGTGAACAACGCCGCGACGTGTTCCGGCTGGTGGGCGTCGACCGCCGCCTTCCACCGGGTGAGGACCGCGTCCAGCATGTCCGCCTCGTAGGTTGATGTCTGATTGCTCATGACGTCCCCGCTACCCGGGTCGCTGGGGTGCGCTGTCAGCGGCGTCACCGTGTCGTGCCGCCAGACGCGCAGTGGCATCGAAGACAGCACGCTCTCCAATTCGGTCGCGTCTGCGGCCTGGAACAGGCCCCACGTACGCCACTCGCCGGCGTCCAGCGGCGGACGCCACAGCCGTAGCAGGTGCCCGTGCGCGGCCAGCTCCCGAGATCGTGCCGCCTCCCGGATCCGGATCGCGTCGACCTCCGCGTCCGCGGTGCCATCCGGCACCGTGGTCACCATGTCGACCAGGAATTCCATCGTCATCTCCTTCCGTCATCGGGCGGCCCGTACCCGGCTGGGTACGGGTCCGAGGTGGTGCGGGAAGCGGTACCGCAGCACCAGTGCGGCCACCGCGGCGACCGCGACGATCCCTGCGCCGGCCAGCAGCGCCGGCTGGTAGCTGTGGTGAAGCATCGGCGTGACCAGTAGCGGCCCGGCGATCTGGCCGACGCTGTATCCGGCGGTCAGGATGGCCACGGCCCGCGGCGTGCGCAGGTGAGCGCCGGCAGCCAGCGCCATGGTGGCGACGCCCAGGAACGTGGCGCCGAACAGCACCGCGGAAGCGAGCGCGGCGGTGGTCCCGCCGACCAGAGCCGGGAGCGCGATGCCGACGGCCTGGACGCTCAGCGCGACGGCCAGCAGCGTCGGACGGCTCCATATGCGGCTCAGCCCGGCCCAGAGCGCCGCCGACGGCACGGCGGCCACTCCGACGATGACCCAGGCGCTGCTACCGAGCGTGGTCGAGGCGGTCTGGTCGATGGCGGCGACCAGGAACGTGCCGGCGATGATGTAGCCGACGCCTTCCAGCGTGTACGCCAGCAGCAACGACCTGAACCATCGGCGGCCGACCGGCCCAGCCCCGCGGTCTGTCCCGTCGTCGTCCATGGCCAACGGCCGCAGTGGCCAGGCGGCCGCGCTCAGCACCGCGCCGAGCACCGCGGCCGACCACCAGGAGTCCTGCCATGTGCCGTGGCGGAGAATCAGCACCAGTACGCCGGAGACGGCGATCCCGGCACCGACGCCGCCGAATCCATGCCCGACCAGATGCTCACCGTGGGCGCGCAGCCCGGTGAGCAGCGCGCTCGCCGCGACCATGAATACCAGCGCGCTCGCGCACCCGGCGACGAACCGCAGAGCCGCCCACCTAGCGTCGCTGGTCAGCACCGGCATCAGTGCGAGCGTGACGACCACGGCGATCAGCGACGACCGGTACACCGCCCGGGACCGCAGCAGCGCAGGCGCGGCGACGCCGGCCATCGCGCCGGCCAGATAACCGGCGTAGTTGGCGGTCGCGATCGCGGCCCCCCACTGCGGCGAGAGCCCGGCCCTGGCGGTCATCAGGGGCAGGATCGGCGTGTAGACGAACCGGCCCACGCCCATCCCGACTGCCATGGCCGCGGCCGCCGGCACGACGATCCCGGCCAGGGGAACGGCGAGGCCCGCCGACTGTCCCGGGCGCGGTGCGGGTAGCCCGGTCATGATCCCTCTCTCGCTGGGGGGCGGTCAGTGGCCGGCGCCGCGTCGATAGGGCCGATCTCCTCTGCGGCTACCGCCGGTCCCGTGGCCTTCGTCAAGGTCCGGTCACCGCTGTGAACCGGCCCCGGCGCGTCGAACGCCGGATCGGTCAGCAGCCGCAGGTCACCGATCTCCAGAAAGGCGGTGGGGCCGGCGATCAGCTGGATCGACACCAGCACCCTGGTGCTCGCTGCTGTCGTCCCGGTCATGTGTCCACCATGGCCCGGCAGCCTCCGGCACCGCCACGACCAGCATTCTCTCTGCTGGTAGGCAGAACCTCCCACTGCGTTACGATCATTTCGTGGAGCTCCGCCAGCTGCGCTACTTCGTGGCCGTCGCCGAGGAACTCAACTTCGGCCGGGCCGCCGCGCGGCTGCGCATTGCCGGACCATCGTTGTCGCAGCAGATCAAGGCCCTGGAACGCGTCCTCGGTACACGCCTATTCGACCGCGACCGCCGCACCGTGACGCTTACCCCGGCCGGCGAGGCGCTGCTCCCGCGCACCCGGGCGCTGCTGGAACAGGCCGACGAGCTGCGTCGGGCGGCCGCCGGCCTGGCCGCGCACGAACCCGTCCGCCTCGGCTACGTCAACTGGCGCCCGGCCGACCTCACCAGCCGGACCGCCGGCGTCGCCCAGCTGCTCGTCGACGCCTGGGTGCTGCCCTCACACACCCAGGCCACCCGGGTCGCTGACGGAAGCATCGATCTGGCGATCTGCTGGGTCCGGACCGAGGACCTCGTCACCTATGGCCTCGAAGCTCAGCTGCTCGGCGCCGACCGGCTCTACGCGGTCGCCCCCGGGACGGACACCTCGCCCGTGCGCGCCCGGGACACAGCAGTGCTAGTCGACGCTGATGAAACCAGCTGGCTGTCGTGGAACAAATACGCAGAGGAGTTCCTGGCCGACACCGGCGCCACCCGCATACCCATCGACGACGGCGGCATCACCGGCCCAGCGTTCTTCGACCATGTACGACGGCTTCGCCGCCCATTGGTCAACTCGCCCAAGGGACAGACGACACCAATCCCGCCGGACCTGGTCCGGCGGCCGATCGTCGCGCCTGCGCCGTACTGGACCTGGTCGCTGGTCTGGCGCCGGACCGAGAGTCAGCCGCCTGTGCTGGCGGCCGCGAAGGCGCTGACCGACGATCGAGGTGGTCCCACCTTCGACAACGGCGTCGCGTGGCTGCCGTCCGACGACCCGTACCGGCCGAGCATCTGCGCGGCGAACGCCTCCAGCCGAGGCCGGACCTGCTCCATCTCCTCCAGTGTCACGACAGGCAGAAAATCACACAACAGGCCCGAACCGCCCGAACGACACACCTAACAAAGCACTACTAGGCACCGACACCAATATCCGCCATTATGGCGCTGGATCAGGCCGGTCGGGATAGCTGTCCTTGCCGCACCGAACAGGATGTTCTGTTGTGGTCGGTCAGCGGAGGCGAGGGCTTTGCTGGGACAGCGAGGCAGCCACTGCGGCGGCCCTTCCTGCCGCGACCGGCGGCGGGCCTGGCCGATAGCTGGTGGCGCGCTGGTGACCCGGCGGCGACAATGGCGGCGAAGCGCGGAGGTGCCCCCTGATGGTTGCAGATCTTGACGATCCCCGCCGGCAAGAGCCGGCGTTCGTCCTTGGCGAGCGGCAGATGCTTGAAGGATGGCTGGAGTTCCACCGGATGACGCTGCTGCTCAAATGCGAGGGCCTCGGCGACGCGGCCCGCAAGTGCCGGCCAGTGCCCACCTCGAAGCTGTCGCTGCACGGACTGGTGCGGCACATGGCTGAGGTCGAGCGGAACTGGTTTCGTCGGGTGCTCCTGCGCAAGCCCGGAACGCCACCGATCTGGTACGACCCTGCTGTGGAGGACAGCGAACTGGTCCCGCTCGATGCTGCTGACTGGGAGGCTGACGTACAGGCGTGGCAGGCTGAGTGCGATGCCAGCCGGGCGACGGCCGCGTCCCGCGGCCTGGACGACGCCGGGCTGCGGCACGGGAACCCTTGCACGCTGCGGTGGATCTACAACCACATGATCGAGGAGTACGCCCGCCACAACGGGCATGCCGACCTCATCCGCGAGCTCATCGACGGGGCGGTCGGCTGGTAGGCGGAACCCGGTACCGCAAGTCAGCTGACGGCCGCCTGCGTCAGGTATTGCCAGCAGGTGAGGCAGGCTGAATCCAATCACACTCCGCAATCCCGCCCGCGCATGACATGGTGCCGCCGAGCCGCCGCTATGCACAGGCGTCGGCCCGATGCCGGTCAGCCAGACAGAACAAGACGATCTGTCGCGCTCGCGGCACGCTGAGGTACGCCAGTCCCTGGGCTTCATTGGCGTTCCCCGGCCGGCGCTTGGGGCTGCGGCACACGACGGTTCGGGCGGGCGCGCTAGATCTGGGACGCGTGATACTTGAGGGCGTGCGTGTGGGGATCGCCCATCATCTCGGCTGGGCCGTGGCTGTCACTGCATCGGCCGGCCACGAAGTCGTGGATCGCCGGCGGATCGAGCTGATCGAACCCGGTATGCCGACGGCACCGATCGAGCACGAAGCCAAGGCCCTCGACGGCGACGCCAGTGCGAGGATGGTCGCGGAGGTCCGGGCGTCGGCGCTGCGGGCAGCATCGGCGTCGCTGGATCAGCTCGCCGCCTCGCTGCCCGAACCTCTCGTCTCGATATCGCTGCGAGCCTGGCCGCTCGACTTCCCGGACGACATCGTCGTCCAGCGCCGCCCGCCGTACGAGTCTCGGGCCGACTCGGTCATGTACTGCCAGGTGCTCGCGGAGTGTGCTCACGTGCGCGGCTGGGCGGTTCACCTCTTCGACGCGAAGGCCGTCGAGGCGCAGGCGGCCAGAATCCTCGGTGCGCGAGCCGGCGATGTGCTCCACGGACCGCGGGCAACGCTGGGACCGCCCTGGACCAAGGACCACCGGATCGCGCTCGCCGCCACGATCGTCGCCAGGTGACGCTCTTGCCGAGCGGAGCGCCCGGGAACCCATGCGGGAATCTTCACCGGGCAGGTCTTGCGGGACGGCTTCTCGCGGGTGTCTCCTCCGACCTGAGGTGTTCTCGTAGGAGGATCCGGATACGGGACGTCTCGTCAGGCGAATACGTCGCGAATGCGCGACCCGTCATCCTCTTCGCAGTGATCGATGCGCAGTAGCGTGCACGCAGCGGCTAGATAGCGCGCGCAGCGAGAAGGGGTTATCGCCAATGAAGATCAATGCCTCCATGACCACTGTTGTGATCCCGGGCCTCGCCGCCGGAGTGATCTATTTCGTCATTGCCTTCGCGACCGGAGCCTCGGCGGTCGCCTCGATCATCGGCGGGATCGTGGTAGTCGCCATTGCGGTCGCCATCGGGTTCATCTTTCGAGCAGTTTACAAACGCAGGGCCGCGGGCCCCCACGACTAGGTTGCCATCACGATTGCATCCCCGGGGCTGACCAGGCACATTGCTGACCGGTGGGGATCGCCTATTGGTGAGCCGTTCCGGCCTCACCGTCTCGGTTCTGGCTCGGTCAGCTCACAGCTTTGGGACATCCCGGTGGGCGCTCACAACGCTCCTAGGAGCGCAGTTGCTCGAGGATCGTCGGGTCCTTGATTTCACGGTCGCGCGCGAGCAAGAGTGTCTTCGACACGATCTCGGCGGTCTTGGGGTCATCGTCGGCAAACGGCAAGAAGAGCCGGCCGCGGTGCTGTGATCCGGCGGGGATGATGCAGATCGCGCCGCCGGGGCGGCAGTGCACGGTGCCGCTACCGAGGTGGATGGAATACTCGCCGAGGGTGCCGTCGATGAGGACGTGGTCGCCGACCTGGCTGATGTTCGTCAGTTTCAGGAGACGCGCGGTCTCGCGGATGAGGGCGGCGCGCATTTCGGTCGTCGATGCTGTGGCCTCCGGGTCGACGCCGCCGGCGTGAGCGATGCTCACGACGAGGTCGAGGTCGCGCATCGCCTCGGAAAAGACGACTGGGTGAATGGACTCGAGCGGCTGGATGAGGCGCTCGCCACGCCGGGTGAAGTAGACGCCCCCGATGGTCGGCAGGTCCGCTTCCATCGGAGTGAGGAAGCCGTCGGCGAATTCGACGTGGGCGACGAGGCCGTGGTCATGGAAGACACGGGACGCGTCTGCGCTCTCGCGTGACGCGAGCCATC
>OBLW0100000662.1_pt1 | contig 29311 bp, 29 predicted proteins | sample 1520161 | NCBI WGS metagenome assembly OBLW01 (sample SAMEA3539309, study PRJEB22396) | soil metagenome | biome: tundra; feature: field; material: soil | place: USA | collected 2010-05 | depth 0.15 m
ACTTGACAATGCGGGCATACTTGAAGAACTTGTCCTTGGATAAAAGCGCCTGCTCAGCGTAGTAGTAGCTGGAACCTGTGCCGGGATAGAGCTTGGAGATTTCCGCATAGGCGACAGCGGTGGCCAGGCAAAGCAGCAGTGCGGCAAAGATTCCCAACCACATTGTAGGCGCGGTTGTTCCGGTTGTAGCTTGGATGTAAAAGGTTAGCCAAAGAAAGGCGCCAGGGGCTATGAGGGCCATTGCGTTGCTGGTCAGGCCGGTTAGGCCCAGGGTGGCCTGCATCTGAGGTGCTTTTTGTTCTGCCATGATCGTTCTCCTGGTGTGATGTAAGTTCGACTGCTCCCGGTAAACATCTTTCATGACTGAGTTGCCACTGCCTGTCTCAATCAACTGGTCTAAACAAACGACGACATTGAAAGATTCGATTAAAGGTTAGAACGGAGGGAACAAAGATGAAATGATGAAACGATAATGAAAAGACGACTTTTCGTCAAAGCAGTCAAGACACCGCCATCAACACTTCACTTCTCAGCCATTTCCCGGAATTGAAAGACGCACCAATTGCGGCTTCTTTGAGCGAATTGCATCTTTATGCACCTTAAAGACACGCTCCTGGATGGGCGAGGAATTGACGAAGTCCTGGTAAGCTCGCTCCAGGTGGGCGCGAAAGAATGCACGCGCCTTCGCCTCGTCCGTTTCAGCAGCGGTCTTGCGAAGGTTGTCCCCCATCCGTTTGAGTATGTGAAGCCGTGCAACATTCAACACCGCGGGGTCGTACAAAACATCAAGATACCGAAAAAAGTCTTCGGCAGAAGAAAGCTTTGATAACTGCTCAAGCACAGTCATATTTCATCTCCAGTGGAACATTGATAGGCTTGGTGACATCGCTGGCGCGTTGGTAAAACTCCAGCAGTTCCTCGGTGCGAATCACGCGCTTGGTCTGCATGGAGCGCTGCCTGACCTGGGCAAGCACCGATTGTGTGCGGCCCTTATTCGCGGTCAGGCCGAGCGATCGCAGTGCGTCTGCTACGGAAGCCAACCCTGAGTGCTTGCCGAGCACGATTTCTCGCGAACGGCCAAACGTCTGCGGAGACAATGCTTCATAGGTCGATGGATTCTTCAACAGGCCATCCACATGAATGCCTGACTCGTGTGTAAATGCACTGGCTCCTACAATTGCCTTTCCAACAGGAATGGGCCGTCGAGCCGCCGTGGCAACAAGATCGGCAAGCCGCGAAAGTTTTGTCAGATTCACATTGCAGTTTGCCTTGTAAAAGCGATTCAGGCCGGCTGCAACTTGCTCCAGCGCCGCATTTCCCGCGCGTTCACCCAGTCCGAGCACACATACGCTGGCGTGCGTAGCTCCGCCTCGAATCGCCGAAAGCGTGTTTGCTGTTGCGAGACCAAGATCATCGTGCCCGTGGAACTCCAGCTCAAAGCCGACCGCACGACTCAGTCGAGAGAAGACTTCGTAGACCGTAAATGGCTCCATGTGACCGAGCGTATCCGCATACCGAAAACGGTGGGCGCCTGAACTTGCAGCCACCTCCGCTGCGATAAGAAGGAAGTCGATGTCGGCACGACTGGAGTCTTCTCCTCCCATTGCCACGCGCAATCCGCAATCGACAGCATAGGAAATCACGTCACGAATTCTGCGAAGCACTCCTGCACGATCGACATTAAGCTTCGCTTGCATCTGAATATCGGAGACAGGAATGGAAAGGTTCACTCGTTGCAATCCTGTTCTCCGAGCTGCGTCCACATCCGTGCGCGTCATGCGGCACCAGGCAATGGGCTCGGCACGATGCAATGCGCCACCGATAGCGGCGATCTCACTGACTTCCCTGTAGCCCATCGCAGGTGTGCCGGCTTCGATTTCGTCAACTCCGGCATCTTCCAGTGCAAGTGCGATTGCGAGTTTTTCATCGAGAGTAAAGGAGACGCCGGGCGCCTGTTCTCCATCTCGGAGAGTTGAATCATTGATGACGATTCGAGGCAGATCAGGCATAAGCAGCCTCCGTAGGCATTGAACTGGAATGCAGGTTAAATATAATGTGTGGAAGCACTTCGAGAATCCGGTCAATATCGCAATCAACACTCTCCCGTGAAAGCGAAAATCGAATCGAACCGCGCAAGTGACTGAACGGAATCTTCATTGCGATCAGCACGTGAGATGGATTCATCGATCCCGATATACAGGCAGATCCTGAGGATGCAGCGATCGACGCTCGATCAAGCATCGTAAGGATCGAGTCTGCCTCGACGTTTTCAAAGGCGATGTTCAGTGTATTGGGCAGGCAATTGCAGCGGTCCCCAACTCGCATGGCAGATGGAATAAGTCGCAGAATCTCACGCTCCAGGTAGTCACGCAGCGCGGAAATTCGTGTCATATCCGATGGCATGGTTTGCGCTGCTATCTCCGCCGCGACTCCAAAGCCAACAATCGCTGGCGTATTTTCCGTCCCTGCGCGCCTACCTCGTTCTTGGCGACCACCATGAATAAGAGGCGCCAGTTTTACACCATGGCGAACATAAAGAGCACCAATGCCTTTCGGTCCATGCATCTTATGGGCAGAAATCGACAGCATATCAATTTCGGCCGCTGTAACATCGATGGTCACCCGCCCTGCAGCCTGCACAGCATCGCAGTGGAACAATGCTCCCCCTGCATGGGCCATCGATGCCAGCACATCGATCGGAAACACGACGCCGGTTTCATTGTTGGCCCATTGAATCGACACAAGAGCGGTATTTGCGCTAAGAGCATTCCGATACGCGTCTAGATTCAAAGCTCCGCGAGTATTGACAGGAATGCGATGAACCTTTGTTTTTCTTGCCTTTTCCAGATGCGCACACAGCGCAAGTACGGCCGGATGTTCCACGGCTGATGTAATGATTTCGTTGCGCCCACCCTGCGTTTGCAAAGCAGATAGGATCGCCGTATTGTTGGATTCACTCCCACCTGAAGTAAAGATGATCTCGCTATCGCTGCTTGCGCCGATCAGCGCGGATACCTGACCCCTCGCAACTCTGACCGCATCTGCAACGGAGACGCCCATTCCGTGATTGGCAGAAGGATTCGCAAACTGTTCGCACATGACTGGCAACATAGCTTCAACAACACGAGGATCAGTTCGTGTCGTCGCGTTGTTGTCCAGATAGACCCATGGTTTTTTGGCATTCATCTCTGTCATGGCGAATCTCCTCAGACTAAGCCCGTCAACAGCACGACTTACCACAGCCACTTTTGGGCTTGGCGTGTGGGTTATCAAATGAAAAGCCAGTGCCTTCCTGGCTATCAACAAAATCAATCGTAGTTCCCGATACTAACGCCACTGAGGATGGGTCGATCAGGATCTTCACTCCATGGCTTTCGCACGAAATGTCCTCTGGATGCCTTTGTTCCACGAGTCCCATCTCGTATTGGAATCCCGCGCAACCACTTGCCTGTACAACCAACCGCAGTCCGACAATCGACTTGGGCACGGTAGCAATAGCAGAGTGAAGGGCATCAGCCGCAGCTTCAGTCAGTCGAATCATCGTGCTCACCTCCTCCGACCTTGCCTTGTTAAAAGCACGTTGAAGGCCATTCGCACATGACTGAAATAGAAATACTTATACGTATTCACTATGAACGATTTAGAGAATTGTCAGGTTTATGACATGTCGATTGCCCTTCAATGCGCGAATGAAGGTTCGATTTCAATCAAGCCAGAAACCGCGCGAATTAGGCGCGTTCGCGCAAGGAGGCTCTCTCCAGATTCATCGCCAAAGCAGAGATCAAAATCACCGCACTCGGAGCAGGATGGCGCCACGCACATACTGAATCCATCGTCGCGGCAAATCATTCGATAAAAGAATTTTTTCCACTTCATATCCTGATCGTTGCGATGTGCCAGGGCATAGAAATGTCTGATCATCAATCGAGACAACTCATTCCTGTTCGCCAAACCAAGATCCTGCCAAAGGTGGTTGGCTCGCGTTGCTCGGCGAGCAACAAGGAAGGTCAGCAGCGAATTGAGGGGTGAAGAAGTAGTGCGAAAGCGCCACAGAAGTTCCCGCAGGCACCGCTCGTCTTCATGGACTGTAGGTTCAGCATCGAGTTCGAAGTCTTTCAGGAGCTCCAATGCTCCGGGAAAATACCTATCGATATTACGGCGCAGAGATGAGCCACAAATACCAATCGCATCGGTAAATGAGCCGCCCCGATTGCACTCGTCGATTCCCGCCGCAATAATGCACGCCAGCACATGCCCGTCAAACGGCGCACACGCCGTTTTCGCGTTTGTCTGACGAAGATAGTTGTACATTGCCTCTGGCGTCATAGCTTATCCTCACGATGGACCGTGTGTCTGGCAGTTTTTCCCGCAGACACGTGAACAGGCGCCACAACCGATGCATGCCCCTGGGTCCGTTACTGTCATCACCTTACGCAAAATCTCTTCATCGTCATCCAACCCGACGAGATCTCCATCTTCCGTCACCCCCTGCAGCGTCATCACGTCACGCCCGCACACTTTGAAGCACCGTCCACAACCGATACACGTCTCTGGATCGATAGCCAGAAGGTACGATGGCTTCCAAGTCCGGCCATCTCGAGTAAACGCTTGAACTTCCATTTGCATCGCCTCCATTCATACTCCGGCAGCCCGAAGAAGGGCGCGTTTCGATTCAAGTTCCTGATAAATGTTGAATGCTCGCTGTGCTGCCGCGGGAATCCGTTCCCGATTCACTGGGAGATCCTCGGCGAGGTCATGAAGGTTAAGTTTGGCCTGCACGGCCTGTGAGGATAACTTCTTGATCTCAGCCTTGATTGTTTTTGTCTCTGTCAAGACGTCTCTTTTTCAATAGCGCGCAACGTCTGGATATTTTTCAATCCAATCGATTCCGTCCGCAACAATTCTTTCGCCTTCTGACTCCAGCTTCTCCAGACTGTCAAACCCGAAACGATGCACATCGCGCAAGTGCTTGTTGAAGACGATCAACCTGCCAGCAGTCAGCACAAGCCGCCCGAATCCTTCGTGATGCAACTTCATCAGAGGAGACACCATCACACCGGTTACACGCTCAATCGTCAGTCCTACTGCGTTGTAGAACAGTTCCATGCGCCAAAGCATCTCGGGATCGGGATCACTCATTATGGGGATCTGAAGGCGCTTTTCCCTGGTCATGATGTATGGTTCCAGAAGATCCTGATCGCTCTTCGCATCCCATGATCCATGCAGATCCTGAGCTCTCCACTGCTTGATCAATTCACTCAGGAAGCCACGCGCGGCAGGCGCGATTACTTGCACCGCACTATCAGCCATAGATCACCTCGTCTTCAAAATCAATGTCACGATCCATGCCCTTGTAGAGCGCCTTGCGAAGCCAGGGTGGAGGATTGCCATTCAACACATTCTGCAACTGCTGCAATGTATCCTCAATCGCCTGCGTCTCGGCGACCTTGACCGGGTGGACGTTCTTAGCTACAACACGAGCTGCGCCAGATCCACCGATCGCTGCTACATAGAGAATCGCGCAGTCCTTGATCGCTTCAAGTTTTGGACCCAGTTTGTCTTCGTTACCGTCTTCTTCCAGGTTGCCATTAAACTCAACGTTGTGATCGAAGCGGCAGCGCTCAGGACTGACGTCGTAGATGGCAATCTTCTTTGCCCATCCAAAGTGAGCATTGATGTGTTTCCCATCCTCTGTTGCAAATGCGATCTTCATATTCCTCCAGAGAGACAAACAGCGTTTACTGGGGCAATTGCACCGTAACCAACTCGCGCGACTGTTGAGGCGTGGGCATCCAAGTTTCAGGCGCCGCCTCGTGGAGATGCTTCAGAAAAAGATTGCCAACGTTGAAAATCAGGTCGCGCGTTCCTCGATATCCAACTGTCAACTGCTGGCCTGCTCCGAGGCGATCAAAGACTGGAATCCCGATTCGAAACAATGGAATCCGCAGGCGCTCTGACGCTTGCCTTCCATGCGAAGGCGCCACAATCAAATCTGCGCCAGCAGACCTGAGTTCGAGATCCTCCAGGTCGCCCAGCAGCACCTCTTCTGCTGGAATACCTTCAAGCACTGGCGATTCTGTCGTAGTCACGGCAGCTTGAATTTCACAACCCATCTCATGCAGCCAATGCGACATTGCAGATAACAGATCGGGCTCGGCCGCGATCGCCACTCGCTTGCCGCCAAAGTGGAAGTGCCCGTCCAGCATTGCGTCGATCAACTGGCTGCGCTGCCGCCGGTATTTCCTTGGAACGGGAACCCCGCCGATCTCAGACAAGAAGCCCATTAAGGCGTCATTCGCCGCCAGGCCAGTAAGCCTGTCGAACAATTTGTAGGAAACACCGGTGCGATGTTCAAGTGTGATAGCGGCACCGCGCATATGTTCTCCAATAGCCACTGTCCAGCAGGCTGAACCCATCATGCGAATCTGTTCGACCGAAATTCCACCTAGCGTAGTTGGCGTAAATTCCGCGGGAATATGGCCATCCAATGATCCAGAAAGGTCCGGCAAAAAGATGGGATCGAGACTGAACGACTCGAAAATATCCCGCAACTCATCAATATCGCCCGGCGTCATGTGGCAACCCGGCAACACATTTACACGGCGCGAGTGCCTGCTTTCGTACTGTGGAATATCGATTAGCTCTTCAATCATCCGCGTGACCGCCGACGCCCATCCATCCTGAAAGGCCCCCTGAAAGTCGGGCGTTGAAACATCGACCAGCGCGATTCCATCCAGTTCAGGATGATTTGCGCGAATTAGCTTGAGAAAGCCGTTCAGGTCATCGCCTTTGATTTCCGAGATCCCCGTTGTGCAGATCCCGATCACTGACGGCTTGGCGCGGGCCGCGATATTCACTAACGCCTGTTCCACATTCTCAAGTCCTCCCAGAACAGTAGCGACTTCGCTCATAGCCGTTGTCTGCATCGGGATCGCCTCGCGAAAATGACGTACGAACAGCACAAGCCCAAAGGAAGTGCAGCCCTGCGATCCATGCAGCAGCGGCATCGAGCGATCAACGCCAAGGAAGGCCAGCGCCGCGCCAATCGACGGACTCATCTTGAGCGGGTTCACCATGCAATGTTTCGTGCTGATCGTCAATCTCGCCATATGATTGTCCTATGCAACATGAATAGATAACTCGTCCTGAATCATGGCAAATTCCCAGGGGGCGGGTTTGCGAATCTGCTCCCAAATCGGATTTGCAAGTGCTTTGTCGATTTCGCCCACCAGAGCCACAATGCCTTCGTATCCCGCATAAGCATGATGGCGCTCCTGATTAATGTCGAGCCATGGCATCTTAGCTTTCAAGGCGACAAACTGAGTGCGCCCACCGGAGAGCATGATGTCAGCGCGCGCATCTTTCAGCATCTTGTACATTTCCCGAGGCTTCAGATCGTCAAACATATGCGCATCGTCTTTCATGATTTCCTTGATGCGCTCCTTGTCGTCGGGCGTAGATTTTTTCACACTTGTTCCGATAACGGTCATGCCGGCTTCCTGCAAGGCTGCAACCACCGACCAGGATTTTACGCCTCCAGTAAACAGCAACGCCCGCTTTCCGGTGAGGCGTGGCTTGAAAGGAGCAATTCTCTGCCACGCACGAGCTTCTTCCCGTTCGATAACTGCTTCTGTTCTGGCAAGCAATTCTTCCGGAGCGCCGCGCTCGACAAGCATTGTCGAGATTCCGCGCAATGCTTCGCTCATGTCGCCGATGCCATAGAAGGACCCCTCAAAGAAGGGAATGCCGTAGCGCTCTTCCATCTTGCGCGCCACATTGATCATGGCTTTCGAGCAGACCATCATTGCCGCGCGAGCGCGGTGCGAGCGTGCCACTTCGTGGTATTTCGCATCACCGGAGATGCAAGCCAGGATGCGAATGCCCAGCTCATCGAGAAGTGGCTTCACTTGCCATAGTTCGCCGGAAAGGTTGTACTCGCCGATTATGTTGATGTCGTACGGTGTTGTCTCCGCAGGCTCTTCGGTGCCGATTACATAGTCAAGCAGCGCCTCGCCGGCGAGTTTGTTTCCAAGGTTCTTCGATCCCGCAAATCCAGGCACATTGACGGGAATTACAGGCTTCCCGAGCTTCTTCGCGGCAGCTTTGCAGACTGCTTCAAGATCATCGCCAATCATTGCCGGCACGCAGGTCTGATAGACGAAGACCGCAGGCGGATTGTACTTCTCGACGACCTCTTTGATGGCTCTGTAGAGATGCTTTTCGCCGCCGAAGATAATGTCCTGCTCGGTCATGGCCGTTGTAAAGCTGGTGCGATAAAGATTCGATCCTGAAGACTTTGCGCCGCGACCGTCCCAGGAGTGCCCCTCACAGTTGATCGGCCCATGAATTAGATGCGCCACGTCTGTGATCGGCTGAAGCGCGATCTTGGCGCCGTCGAATGCACATCCGCCGGCCGCGGCGCCAGGAGCGAGTAATTTGTTACATCCCTTTTTCCGTTCGCCAGACGGCTTGGCCTGATTTGTGACGCAACCAGGCTCGTTTAAGACCTGCTTAATTTTTGAGCCTAAATGACTCATTGCCAGTCCCTTTCACGCTGCCATTGTGCGTTGACGATTTCTGTGCAATTTCATTATGAAAAGTACCGTAGGTCGATTCTGGCTGGAATCGGCCTACGAACGAGGAATGCACACGGATAACAACTAGCGGATAATGTCGAAGCTGTAGTCTGTCTTCGCAATTTCGCTGGTGGTCTGGTCCATTTGATCGAAGATTTTGTCGAGAATCTTGACCAGAACATTGAGCCCGCCTTGATAGCCCCAAACCGGATTGCGATGGTGATGGTGACGATCGAAGATCGGGAATCCAAGACGAATCAACGGGGTCTTGGTATCACGCTCCAGGAACTTTCCGTACGTGCTGCCAATCAGAAAGTCGACCGGCTCGGTGAAAAGCAGTGAGCGCATATGCCACAGATCCTTGCCCGGATAAGCATGGCAGTTCTTGCCGAAGGGTGATGCCGCAAGCAAGGCTTCTGCCTTTTCCTTCCAGGTCGTTCCGCCATTTGTCGACAGAACGTGTACCGGCTCCGCGCCAAGTTCGAGCAGAAAGCTGGTGAGGCCAAGCGTAAGATCCGGATCGCCAAAGATGGCAAACTTCTTTCCATGAATATGCGCGCTCGAATCAGCGATGGCATCCACAAGCCTGCCGCGCTCTTTCCGTATCGCATCTGGAATGGGTTTGCCAGTAAGACGCGAAACCTCCATCAGGAATCGGTCCGTGCCTTCCACGCCGATTGGATGATTGAATGCAATGACCTCTTGACCAGCGGCTTCGATCAGATTCAGAGTCTTCTCCGTGCTGTATTCCTGCATGGAAATGGTTGCGCTGGCATGAATCGCGTTAGCCGTATCCTCAAGCGTCGTGCCTCCATCGTACATGCGGAACTGACCATCGCTGGGAGTGTCCCACACATCGCTGTTGTCGCCGAGAATGGTGTATTCAATCCCCATCAAGTCGAATAGGCGCTTGATTTCGCGCATGTTCCCAACGGTGTAACCGTCAAAGCCGCCGATGAAATTCAGCTTGCCATTGGGATGACGCTCAAGCTTCAGGGCAGTTCCGGCCTTGCCATTCCAAAAGTGATCCAGAAAGCCCTTGATCACATTGTCATAGCCGGTAATATGGCTTCCTATGAATGCAGGGGTGTGTGCAAAAGGGACATCAAACTCCATCGGCACCGAGCCCTTTTCCTTCGCGTTCTTGATGAAGGAGTTCAAGTCGTCGCCAATCACCTCTGCCATGCATGTGGTCGATACGGCTATCATCTTCGGCTTGTAAAGGGTGTAAGCATTGGCAAGACCGTCAACCATGTTTGAAAGCCCGCCCAGAACAGCGGCGTCCTCGGTCATGGACGATGACACAGCCGAGGTCGGCTCCTTGAAGTGACGAGAAAAGTGACTGCGATAATAGGCGACACATCCCTGCGAACCATGCACGAAAGGCAAAGTCCCCTCAAATCCCAGTGCGGCGAATACTGCGCCCAGCGGTTGGCAGGCCTTTGCCGGATTGATGGTCAGGGTTTCGCGAGCAAAGTTCTTCTCGCGATATTCAGGACTCTTGGTCCACTCACTTACTCGCGCAAGTTCTTCGGCCGGAACGGAGTCTTCAAACATGCACTTCTTGTTTGCAAACATCTCCGTGTATTCGGGACCGCGGAACAGCTCAAAGTGATCGATCACCTTCTCTGCATTTTGACTCATATCGTGATTTCTCCTCTCAGGTTTCCGCGTCGTTTAATAGGGGGACTTCGTCATCCGCCACACTGGAGCATTGATGGCCATGTCCATATCCCGCGCAAAGACGGCAAAGCCATCGTATCCATGGTATGGACCCGAGTAATCCCAGGAATGCATCTGGCGGAACGGTACCCCCATCTTTTGGAAGATGTACTTTTCCTTGATGCCGGAGCCGACCAGATCAGGCTGGACCTTCTCAACGAACTTCTCAAACTCGAAGCTGGTCACGTCGTCGTAGATCAGCGTTCCGTCTTTCACATAGTGTGTTGTGCGCTGATAATCGTCATTGTGGCCGAATTCGTAGCCGGTGCCGACAATCTCCATGCCCAGGTCTTCATAGGCCCCAATGACGTGACGAGGACGCAGGCCGCCGACAAACAACATGACCTTCTTGCCTTCCAGACGCGGGCGATACTTGGCGATGACCGCATCGGTCAGCTTGGTATATTTGGCAATGACGCGCTCCGCGCCTTCCTTGATCTTGTCGTCGAAGTTGGATGCGATATTGCGCAACGACTCAATGATCTTGGTCGGGCCAAAGAAGTTGTATTCAACCCACGGAATGCCGTACTTCTCTTCCATGTGACGCGAGATGTAGTTCATCGATCGATAGCAGTGAATGAGATTGAGCTTGGCGTGCGGCGTAGACTCAAGCTCGGCCAGAGTTCCATCTCCAGACCACTGAGCAATGACGCGCAATCCCATCTCTTCAAGAAGAATACGCGACGACCAGGCATCGCCACCGATGTTATAGTCGCCAATGATCGCAACATCGTAAGGCGTGGCTTCAAATCGCGCAGGCTTGTCGCCTAACTTGTCGAAGACAAAGTCGCGAATCGAGTCATTGGCAATGTGGTGCCCGAGAGACTGAGATATGCCACGGAATCCCTCGCAGCGCACCGGCACAATCGTCTTGGCATATTGCTTGGCCTTGGCCTTGGCGACTCCTTCAATGTCGTCGCCGATCAAGCCTACCGGGCACTCCGACTGAATTGAGATACCCTTGTTCAGCGGAAACAGGCCCTCGATCTCGTCGATAATCTTGGCCAGCTTCTTGTCGCCGCCGAAGACAATGTCGTTTTCCTGAAAGTCGGATGTGAACTGCATCGTTCCAAATGCGTCGACGCCCGTGGCGCCGATGAAGTAGTTGCGCCGCGAAGCCCAGGAATACTGACCGCAACCAACTGGACCATGGCTGATATGCACCATGTCCTTGATTGGACCCCAAACCACACCTTTCGAACCGGCGTATGCGCAGCCGCGAATGGTCATGACGCCTGGAATTGTCTTGAGATTCGACTTGACTCCGCAGTCTGGCTTGTCAGCCTCATAAGTGCTGAGGTGCTTGGCGCGCTTCTTTGCGCTCTTCTCCGGATAGGCCGTGAGAACCTCGGAGATTACCTGCTTGTTGCGCTCTTTGATTTCCTCAATGCCAGCGTTTCCGCTCATGATGAACCTCACTCAGATGAATTTGTAGGAACGGGCACCGCTCGCTGCGCGATCGCGGCGCCCGCTGGGATAGAGTTATTCTTACGCTGCGACTTCGCCGGCTTTCTTACCAACGAGAGATTCGTCGATGGTCTTGATGATGCCGTGCTCCATGAGCATATCTTCGAGTTCGTCCATCGTGATGGGTGTCGGAATCACACCCTGACCGTTGTTGCTGTGAATGCGTTCGGCCAGATTGCGATAGTGTGCAGCCTGCGCGGAGTCGGGCGCATACTCGATCACGGTCATGCGGCGCAGTTCGGCGTGCTGTACAACATTGTCGCGGGGAACAAAGTAAATCAGCTTGCTGCCCAGCTTCTTGGCCATATTTTCTGCCAGCTCAAGCTCCTTGTCGGTTTGACGCTCATTGCAGATCAGGCCACCGAGGCGAACGCCGCCGGAGTTGGCATACTTGAGAATGCCTTTGGAGATGTTGTTGGCCGCGTACATGGCCATCATTTCGCCCGACATGACGATGTAGATCTCCTGCGCCTTGTTCTCGCGGATAGGCATTGCGAAACCGCCGCAGACAACGTCTCCGAGCACATCGTAGGAGACATAGTCCAGATTCTCGTAGGCGCCATTTTCTTCAAGAAAGTTGATGGCCGTGATGACGCCGCGTCCCGCACAGCCAACACCAGGCTCCGGGCCTCCGGACTCAACGCAGCGGATGCGCTGATAGCCGTACTTCATGACCTCTTCCAGTTCAATGTCCTCGACGGTACCCTTTTCCGCAGCGAGGCTAAGAATGCTGTTCTGCGCTTTTGCGTGCAGAATCAGGCGCGTTGAATCCGCCTTCGGATCGCAGCCGACAATGAGAATCTTCTGCCCCATCTCTGCCAGCGCCGCCAAAGTGTTTTGCGATGTAGTGGACTTTCCGATACCACCCTTGCCGTAGAAAGCAATCTGCCGCAGTTTAGCCATCGTTCCCCCTCCTCGGTTTCGTGATACGTTCTAGAAATTCAAAATGCCCCACTTGAGTCTTCATCTGCATCAAGCTACGCAGCGACCAAGTGACTGTTGGATCAGGGATGCTGACTTTAGAGATGCATCCTTGCAATCCGGTGTACACCGATCTATATGCAATCTCCGTGCCAAACTTAATATGCTTGTAAATACAATAGAAACAGTCATGTATCGAGTTTTTGTGACGCTGTGCTGAATACGACAATCGAAAATCACCTTGTAGGGTATACGACGGAATTGTCTTGAAAACATTCATTTGAGCTGTTGCAGCTTGGAGAACTCTGCAACAAATTCCGCCAAGCCAAGTGGAATACGTTCAATGTTGTGCTCTTCGAGAAAGCGAGCTTCATTGCGCGTAGTATCTTCGGGAATTATGGCCCAATGCTTGCCGGAAGAACGCTTGATGATCTGGTGTGCGAAGAGACGGTCCAGTTGCATCGAGAACCTGCAGCCTAGAAAAAGAAAGCTTCTCCCCTTTCGTATCTCTTGCACGGAAACTGGAATTGGTGTCTGAATATCAATCTCTGTAATAACTTCGACAAAGTCGGAGTCGGACACGAGGTAGTTACGCGCAGGCCACACCGAGCCGAGAGGCTGGTAGAGCAGTGTCTTCCAGGCGGCATGACTGCCGTCTGCCTCCACTCCAGCATACGATCCATCTGAGTTGTAATAGTAGATCCAATCACCAAAATGCTCTGACTGACTAACACCCTGCGTCATACCCCAACTAGCGCATGAACGAAGAGCTTTTTGCGGCAGATCGTCGTACCAGGCATGAACAACCAACGGAAGCGCAGGCTGATTCAGCAGCAGTTTGTGCAGCGCTGTAGGCTGTGCATCCGTTGAGAATGCTTCGGTCATTGCTGTGGTGACTGTGCTGCGATGCTTGAAATTTTCAATGAACTGCGCTGCCGCGCCCAGATTCTTTCTGACCTTGTAGGGCACACTGCTCTTCGCAGTCAAGTACCCAACAAGAGCCAGATGCGAAGCAGGCAGTTTTACCTCCGCGTCGTCGAAAGACAATACTCCTGGCCCAATAAATGGAATTATCTCGCCGTTGCCGAATGCACGTGCAATCGAGTCAAGCGGAGTGGTATTCAAACCGGCACCGCATCTTCCATGAGCTTCCGCGCCTCAACCGTGATGGGCAACGTCGTCGAGGCATCCATTGTGGGCAATTCCAATCGCCAGCCATTGGCGAGCGTGATCAGCCCCCCCCACATCTCAGGCTTCTCGATTTCGACAATCGGTTCTTCCAGATCCTTCTTGGCTACATAAGCCGAAAGCACTCCAGCCTGATTTTTTCGGATCATCACCTTCATTGCGCTCCTCCATTCGATTGGAACGGTGCCAACTCCTGCTCAAAGCATCCGACAACGCGATTGAGCGCGAACTCAACCATATAGACAACGGTTCCCGAGTCTGTGTGTTGTCCCACCTGAACAATCTCTCCGGCTTCGCGGTTCTGAACCAGCAGAGCCTCTAGCGGCTGCTCTGGATACGAACCATCATTGAAGAGGTCGGCAGCCGCAAGCACGCGCTGCCCCCACTCGTAGCGTGGCGCTTTCGCTTCCATCATTCCCGTCCTCCTGCCGCAAAAACATCCACCAACTCCAATTCTTTTCTTTTCATGCCTACGCGAAAACCGCTTCCAAGGAATTCGACCCCGTAGATGTAATACTGCTGAAGGTAAGTGCCAATCGAGATGACGTATCCTTCGTCGCCTTTCTTGACAAGAACATCGCCTATATCTTTTCCAGGAAATGTGCCGTCGTTGCGCACCATGAATCTGGACCGGACCTTTTGCCCGTACTCAAACTGCGGCGGTCCCTCCAACTCCACAACCCATCCATCGCGCACGATATCTGGCATCTCAGCGCCTTCTTCCTTCCCACTGCCTTCGATCCGTTTCAATCACCGCGTGCTCCCTTTCTCCAGACTCGCAATGCTCTTCAAGCCTTTCTTGAACGCGCTCCCGCACCATTGGATCGGAGTCCTTGCGCATTGCATCCAGGGCGCTGACAGGCACTCGCCCCGCGGCCTCGTAACGAACACGAAAGTGTGAGTGGAATCGCAAGGGCAGCAACTGCGCTGGATCCAGACGCTCGGCTACCGCAAGACATACTGAGGCATCGGGATCGTTGACAAGTTTTGGCAGCCACTCTGCCGGGATTCGCTGTGCGACCTCACGCCGCACCTCTGGGTCGGGATCTTCGATCATATGCTTCAGTTGTGCCACTGCGATACGACGCGCAACCACCTGTCGAACAAAATAGTCAGGATCCGACATCATGGGTAGCAGTTCGTCTCCCACAAGATGAGAAGCGATGCGAATCCGCACCTCGCGGTGAGTGTCATCGCGCAGCCGCAACAGAAAGGAGTGAGGTAGACGCATAGCCGCATTCCAGCGAACGGACTCGTCTTCGTCATTAAGCAAAGCTGTCAGGCGAAAGGCATCCGCGAATTTTGCAGCGGCCGCGCGCACCTCGAAATATGGGTGCGAGAGAAACTCGTTGGCAAGCTCTGGGTTGGTTTTGAAGAACTCTTCAATGCGCAATGGCGAGCGGTCTTGAATGCAGACGCGCTTCTGCAGGCAGCGATCCTCCAGAGTCAATTCACGATGAACGCAACCATTGCAACAAACCTCGCGTCCCTGCCAATCCAATGCCTTTTCGGGTTTGCGCGCCATGATGCGTTCCTCCCATGCAGTACTTCTTCAGCGCCGAACGAGAACATCAACTGGCAGCAATGCCGATGCCGGCGCACATGCCTGCGTGGTGCCTCCTGGAGTTGTGACAACGAAGCCCGTGAGGGAACGACTGTCAATGAAATTCACGACAGATCCATTCAGCAGCAAGCAGCTTGTACTGTCCAGAAACAGCACCAGCTCCGAATGTTTCCAAACAATCTCGTTCGCTCCAGGCTCATCGGCAAGGTCGAACTCTACCGCGAGTCCCGAACATCCACCTGGACGGACCTTGAGCCGGAATCCGGAGTTTGCTCCTTTGGCGCATTTCATCACGCGACGGATGAACTTCTCTGCCGCCGGGGTTACTTCCATGGTAAGATCCTTGGCCTGTTTCATTTATACCGCCGCTGCAAATCGAGGTACGTTTGGGTTGACGATGCAGGTCTTCGGCATCGGGCAGATTGCCGCACATTGCGGTTCCTCGAAGAATCCGATGCATTCCGTGCACTTTGTCGAATCAATGAAGAAGGCAAAGTTCTTTTCGAAGATTGCATCGTTAGGGCATTCACTGGCGCACGCTGAACATCCCGTACAGCTTGACTCCTTGATCATGTATGCCATTCAATCTCTCCTCTTCTGTCAGCTTACGTCGTGATAAGCGCACCTTGCCGTATGTCCGCATCGCCGCGCTGGATATGTTGAATCTCGCCGCTCTGTACACGTTTCAGATACTCTCTGAAATACGCAATTGCAGACTGCTCGATGAACTCAAGTGCAAAGCGATCCACCGGCTCGATGCCTGCCTTCAACAAGCCCTCACGCGGGCAGTGACCAATCCTCGACATAAAGACCGCGACGCAATCATTGATGGCGCGAATTACGGTTTCGAGGCTGTCCTCTTCCCCGAAGCCCCCCTGGCAGTAGTTATCCACTCTGCGATGGCCGACAAACTTGACTCCGGATGTGCTTACCTCGTATACCTGAAACTCTCTCGCGTGGCCGAAGTGCTCGTTAATGCGCCCGCTTCCCTTGGTGGCCACCGCTATCAGGATCGAAATATCACTCTTGATTCCGGCGAGCATTTCCAGTTCGGCATTTCTCGCCGCGACCACTTCCGCGCGTTGTCTTTCCACGTGCCCCTGATAGGCCTGACGGATCTCAAGGTCATAATGTACATCCATCTCCATCACTTTTTCAGTCGTGAACTCGTTGCTCCGATCCTCACCCAGCAATCCCACAGCGTCGGCGCGGCACTGGCGGCAGTGGCGCATCATGTTCATCTCGCCTTCGCACGAATCCTGCAATGCCTTCAGCTCCTGCGCAGTCGGACCGCGTGTTCCATTCAACCCGAAAACAGTTCCATGCTCAGGCGCAGAGATCAAGGGCATGATGTTGTGCAAGAAGGCGCCGCGCGATTTTACAGCCTTGTTGACCTCTGCCAAATGATGATCATTGATACCGGGAATCATGACTGAGTTCACCTTGCAAAGAATGCCTCGCTCGGTCAGCATCTCCAGGCCCAGTAGTTGCCGTTCACTAAGTATCCGTGCGGCTTCCACACCTTCGTACCGCTTCTTGTTGTAATAAATCCAGGGGTAAATCTTTGCGCCAATCTCCGGGTCAATCATATTGATGGTGATGGTCACATGATCGATCTCGAGCGCCTGAATTCTGTCAACATAGTCAGGAAGCATGAGTCCATTGGTTGAAAGACAAAGCTTGATGTCCGAGGCTGCCTGCCTTACCAGCTCAAATGTCTTGAAGGTCTTTTCCGGATTCGCCAACGGATCTCCGGGCCCGGCGATGCCGAGGACGGTCATTTGAGGAATACTCGATGCCACTGCAAGCACTTTTTTCGCAGCCTGCCCGGGGGTCAGCCGTTCACTTACGACGCCTGGCCGGGATTCATTCGAGCAATCGTACTTGCGGTTACAGTAGTTGCATTGAATATTACAGGCCGGCGCAACGGCCACATGCATTCGCGCATAGTGATGGTGCGCTTCCTCGCTGTAGCAGGGATGATTTTTTACCTTTTCCCACACCTCGGGCGACAGATCACCTTGTCCGGCAGCGGAACCGCAACTGGACTTTCCATTGCCACTTGTTGAAGCACATCCCACATGCCCGTCACCAGGGAGAGACGGCTGCATTACGACCAACTGCGCGGCGGTCTTTCGATTGCCAAGCTCCATTGCATCTCCTCCTTGAACATCAGGTGTTGCAAAGATCTGAAGCAACTTGATCGCCAAAGTGGATGATGCAGATACAGAATGGTTTATAGGGGTTTGGCTTGTGTCGGGATCGTGACACAGAACACAAGATTAACAGGGCTTTGTCGCATTTCGGCCATCGCGACAATCGCTCGAAGGCTCGATTTCACGCAATCCAGCTTCGACATTTATCAATTAAGGAAAGATTGTCGAGCGGTGCGCAAAGAGTCAGAATCGCTTGATCTCCACACTGTGCTTCCGCAGTGCGTAGCCCATCTGACGAGCCGTCAAACCCAGTATCCGCGCTGCCTTCGCCTGGACCCAACCGGATTTCTCCATGGCATCAACAAAGCGCTGGCGTTCAGTTGTGTCATCCGCAGACCTTGAACTTTCGACGGAACTGGTCTTTTCCAAGCCGTTATCGACCGCAACGCTTGCAGGTTGAGCAACCTTTCGTACCGGCCAGGAACGCTTAACAGATGGAGATATAACTGGAAGAGGAACATAGCCAGTTTCACGTTGCTGCATCTTATTCAATGATTTTCCCATCACAAGCGAAAAGCAACTCTCGTTACTACAGGAAAAATCTTCCACCACAATCATCGAATTCTTTGCAAGAGCCGCCGTGCGCCGTACGCAACTTTCCAGCTCGCGTACATTGCCTGGGAAGTCGCAGGCCGTCAGCACATCCATTGCACGTTTAGAGAGAGTGAGTGAGACTCCGTGCTCCTTGTTAAAACGACGCAAGAACTCTTTGGCAAGCATTCCAACATCCTCCCGCCGCTCGCGCAAGGGTGGAAGAAAGATGGGCACTACGCTGATGCGATAGTAGAGGTCAGAGCGGAACTGGCCCGCCAAAACAGCCGCTTCAAGATTCCGGTTGGTTGCAGCGACCAGGCGTACATCTACCTTGATGGTGCGGCTTCCGCCCACACGTTCAAACTCGCCTTCCTGTAAAACGCGCAAGAGTTTGGCTTGAAATGCCGCCGAGATCTCTCCTATTTCGTCAAGAAAAAGAGTGCCTCCGTTAGCCATCTCGAAGCGCCCTTTGCGCAAACCAACTGCCCCGGTAAAAGCTCCCCGCTCGTGGCCGAAGAGTTCTGACTCCAGCACCGTTTCAGAGAGTGCGGCGCAATTCAAACGGATGTACGCCTTCTGGCTACGAGGAGAATACTCATGAATGGCGCGCGCGAACAATTCCTTGCCTGTACCCGATTCTCCGCAAAGAAGGACAGGAAGATTACATCGGGCTACCTGTTGTATCTTCTCCACCACGTCGCGGATGGCCGCGCTTTCGCCAATGATCCAATCAATTCCCTCGTGATTGGACTCAGTACGCTGTTCCAGTTCTTTTTCAAGCCTGTTACGGTCCGACATCAGCCGTTCGCGATCTCTGGCCACCAGTGTCTGTAATGCGACTGTCTGACCTACCAGGTTAGCCACCATGGTCAGAAAGCGAACATCATCGTCCAACGTATGCGGAGAGGAGTTACCATCAAGCCGCTCGATCATGATGATGCCAACCGTGCGACTGTCTCCTTTAATTGGAACGCCAACAAATGATCTTTGAATAGAGGGATCACCGTAGTTCAGCTCGCTCGAATTCGCGAAGAGAGGACTTTCCGCAATATTACGTACCACTAAAGGCATTCCGGACACGACAATCTGTCCCACAGCCAGCTCAGGAAGCCGTTCAAAATGCTCGCGAGCTGTCGCTTCACTCCACCCGGATCCAACAACGGTTGTGGTCCGGTCTTCCTCATCCAGAAGCGCGATCAGGCCGTTGTCCATATCCAGGAAGCTGGAAAGAAGATTGATGACGCCAGAGAGAGCCATCTCCAGTTGGGTAGGCCCTGTGAGCAGTGTCGAAATCTTGTAGATCCCCATCAACGCCGAATGCGCGCGGCTATTCGACTGCACGGTCCGATCCGAGTTCGTGATTTCGTATTCGCTCGACACGCCCCCCTCCTTTCGGGAGAAGGCCAATTTGCTGTTGCTGAAGGAATCCGAGAACTACGCAGGCACGGTCAATCAAGAAACCGAAGGACATCGACCATATCCGGCTTTGTGTGCCGGAGGCAAGCACGCTGTAACCTCGCCGGTTCGTAGGCATATTTTGGCAGAAATTCATTGATGGGTCAACATCCCGGCCGAAAGAACCGCCGGAACAGCGATATTATGCGCGGCTAACCCATTGAAAGATAGCGCTTCAATGAAGTTTACTCTGGGCTATCCTTCGAGTAATAGCAGCTTCTCTGGATCGATCCGGATTTGCCACGGCTCCGGCCGTGCATAAAGCGCACGCCAAAGATCTTTCGGCACGTCGGCCTGTATGTGAGGCAGATCGCCCGCCTTCGGTGCAGCGTGCAACCGCAGATATGCGGTCATCTCATGCGGAGTCTCGCTGGTGCCGACCAGCCAGCATGGAAAACTATTGTCGCTTTGCTCGGCTGCCTGAAACGCAATCTGATGCGAACGAAGGCCAACATGAGTGATTGCCTCGGGTACTGCTACCGCCGTCTTCAAGTCGCAGTTCCAGGCATCTACAGAAATCTCATTCACCGCAGTACGCCGCGCGGCAACAATGTTCTTGCACCCAGTCAACCGCGCGGCCACTACAGTTTGCGGCCGCTCGAACAGCTGATGTTTTGGTCCACTCGCAACTACCCGGCCACTGTCCAGCACTAGCAGATCGGTGCAAAAGCGAAAGGCTTCTTCCATATCGTGAGTTACAAAAACCACCGCTCCTTTGAACCCTGTCAGCGTCTCGCGTAACTGTTCTTCCATCTGGCGCCGCAGATGCGGATCGAGCGCAGCAAACGGTTCATCGAAGAGCAGCGCATCCGGCTCGATAGCCATGCATCGCGCAATTGCGGTTCGTTGTCGTTGCCCGCCTGAAATTTCAGACGGATACCGATCGGCCAGTTCTGAAATGTGCATCCGTTCGAGCTGACTCTGAACGCGCCACAGACGTTCGCTTCTCGAAATCGCGCTCAGTCCAAAGCCGACATTCTCTGCCACCGTCATGTTCGGAAACAAGGCGTAGTCCTGAAACACAACGCCGATCTTGCGGCGCGCAGGCGCAAGATTCTCTCTCATCGTGCTGTCAAACAGTACGCGTCCATTCAAAACGATGCGCCCGTGGTCAGGCCTAACAATTCCGGCAATCATGCGAAGTATCATGGATTTTCCTGCGCCGGAAGCACCCAGCAATCCCACCGCGCCTTGATTGGCGCAGAATTTCACATCCAGATCGAAGTGCTCCAACTTCCTTGCGATCGCGATTTCGAGATTGGCAGATGAAGATACGTTTTCTATCTGAAGCGGAATCCGGACCTGCTGTCCAGAATTGGGAACCAAAGGAAGAGAGATTGCCCTCGATGTCGATCTTCTATTCTTACTCTGTCTGTTAAGCAAACGAATCATCGCCAAGGACAATGAAACGATCAGGCCTACCCAAAGAAAGGCGGCGCTCAAATCGCCTCCTTCCGCCGCAGAGAAGATGGCAATGGGCATGGTTTGCGTACGTCCTGGAATATTTCCGGCAAGCATCAATGTTGCACCGAATTCCCCGAGCGCACGTGCAAAGGAAAGCACCGTTCCAGCAAGAACTCCAGGCGCCGCCAATGGCAAAAGTATCCTGCGAAAAACGATCCGCTCCGAGGCGCCCAGCGTCCGTGCGGCATCGAGAAGATTGGGGTTGACCTGCTCAAACGCGCCCAGAGTGGTTCGATACATCAGCGGAAAGGCCACAACAGTCGCGGCGATCACCGTGGCAGGCCACGAAAACACAATGACGATGCCGATCCGCTCCAGCGCATGCCCGATCAAGCTGCGCCTACCCAAAAGCAGCAACAGAAAGAAGCCGACAACTGTCGGCGGAAGGACGAGTGGAAGTGTCAGAAGGCCGTCAATCCATGCGCGAAGGCTTCCGCGTACGCCATACATCAGCCTTGCAGCCAGAATTCCCAGAAAGAACGTCGCCACGGTTGCCACGCAGGTGGTAGCCAGCGAGATCCACAGCGGCGAATAGTCGAAAGGCAGTGTCACGGTGTAGCCATTGTAAATCCGTGTCTTTGAAAGATGGCTTGCGCGGCTGGGCTTGCGAGATAGTCGATGAACCCGCGCGCCGCCGCCGCGTTGCGGCTCCCCTTTACTATGGCCGCTGGATAGACGATGGGTTCGTGCGCCGATTCCGGCGCGGAAGCTATGACGCGAACCTTGGTGGATGTCATAGCATCGGTTGCGTACACCAGGCCAGCATCGGCATTTCCGGTTTCCACATAGGTCAGCACCTGACGAACATCTTTGCCCAGCACCAGCCTTGCATTAAGTTGCTCCCAAAGATGGAAAGAGATGAGAGCCTGCTTGCCGTATTGACCGGCTGGAACGCTGGCTGGGTCGCCGAGCGCAATTACCCGGATTGATTTGTCCGTGAGCCCCTGAAAATCATGGAGCTTCGAGTCCGGCGGCGCAATGAGCACAAGCGTATTCCTCAACAGATTGCGGCGCGTGCCTGCGGCGATCAGTCCGTTGCCTTCCAAATCATCCATCGGCTTGGCTGCAGCGGATAAAAACAGATCCGCCGGTACGCCTTCTTCGACCTGGCGAGCCAGGGTTCCAGAAGATCCGAAGTTGTTGCTGAAATCCATATTTGAATGGCTCTGCTTATAGGAGGCCTCGGCCTCCTCGATTGAATCCCTCAAACTGGCCGCGCTCAAGAGCGTCACGGTCATCCGCTCTTGAGCGCGGCATCCACCGAGGCAAGTCACCAGAACGCCTAGAACCGCGAGAGCGCAAAAGCGGATAGGATGTGGGGTCTGCATTTTGACCGATGTCATATCCGCCTCTCTCATCAGTAACTTATTCTTGCGCCAAATTGAACTACTCTGGGATCCGTTGCGGTTGCAGTGATCGTGCCAAAAGCGGGGGAGCCATAGCTTCCGTTCGGCTGCGCAAACGCTGGCGTATTTGTCACATTAAACAGTTCCGCGCGAAACTCAACACCGGCGTGCTCGTTGATCGCGGTGTGTTTCAACAATGCTAAGTCCTCATCGCGGTAGGCTGGTCCTCGCACCGGATTCCGCGATGCATTCCCCAGCGTGAATTGCGGGGCCGCGGCAAACGCAGACGTATTAACATACATCGCAGGCGTTCGCTTCGATGCAGGGAGGCTCACCGCGCCGACAATGTTGGGCCGCTGCAGAACAAAGCCGGCAAAGCTATTGTTGTTCGTAGCTTGAGTCACTGTTACCGGCATTCCAGACTGAACAGTAACAATGCCGTTCAACGACCATCCTCCAAGCATTTTTCCGGTGATTCCGCGCGATGCAAATAGATGTCCATTTCCAGCGGGCAGATAATAGGTGCCGCTCGCTGTCAGCACATTGGGCATATCTCCAGTGGAAGAATCCCGCTCCAATCGCGGCTGAAATGTATCGGCCGCGATCAAGCTGCTCGAGTTCGGCGATGACAGCACTGTTGTTGAGAATACCGAAGAAGCATCGTCAATCAACTTGGAATGAGTGTAGCTGGCGATGAATGAGAAACCATGGGACATTTGATGTTCAATCTTTGCCTCAACAGCGTTATAGTTCGTCTGGCCTGTATTTTTGCGATACGTGGCGACATTCAGGTAACGGGGATAAGGCTTGATCGACTGCGCGTAGGTGATGGTCTTTCCGCCGATAGAAGAGGAAGCGGGAAGTTGACCATAGTACGGATTGGATATTGTGGCCAATAATGCCGATCCTTGCGACAACTGGGCAGCCGTAAGCTGATTCAGGTTTGTATCCGGCATTCCCACATGCACCACATGGGACCCAACGTAGGCAATATTGAACGACAAATGTCTCGTTATCTTGCGCTCGATAGCCAGGTTCCACTGCTGAACATAGCCAGAACCAAGCGAGCTGTCAGCGGTATAGACACTCTGCCCAAGTCCCGCTGAAGCATTCAGTGGAATCGCCGCCACTGTCGGACCATGACTAAGAGAAAAAGCTGCATTCACGCTGTCCTGCGTCTTTTGAGCCACATTCTGGATAAAGGGAAACTGCGGAGTTGTAAACGGCGTCGTAATGCCTGATTGGTCGAAGAATACGATTCCATACGCACTGCGAATTGCAGTCTTCGGATTGAGAAGACAGGCAATGCCGACGCGAGGAGCCAAGTTATCCCAATGCAGCTCACGGGCGCTCCGCGAGAACCCATTCTGTCCCAGATAATCAAGCTGCTGCGTTGCCAGATTGAAGATCGCTCCCTGGTTGGTCTTCTCAATGGAGGGAAGATTCAGCGTCCAGCGCGCTCCTGCATTCACAGTCAAACGGCGCGTAATCCGCCAGTCATCCTGCAAGAAATACTCTTCGACTTGAGCTCGTGGCTGCATCTGACGCTGTTGTAGATCAATCTGAAAGTTGTCGACCTGGCCCAACAGAAAGCTGGCGATCGCGTTGCCGCTGCCGGTGCTGCCCTGCTGGTCGGTGCCTGTGGTTGTGAAGCCAAAGGCGCCTGTAGGATTGCCGGGGGCCACCGCATTCAGTTGATACCAGCGAAGATCAGCACCGGCTTTGATGGTATGACTTCCAGCGGTAAGTGAAAAAATATCGACCAGTTGGATAACTGCCGTCTCGTAATTTGAAAAAGTTCCGCTGGAAGGCCCAAGCTGCTGCATCCCTGTCAGCGTAAAGAGCGGCAACGCGTTGTTGAATGCGGCATTCGTAGGAATTCCCGGGATGCTCAATGCTGCTGTAGGCGAGCTGCTAAGCGATGTTCCAACGATGTTATTCGAGCGGCGCGTATAGCCAGCGCGAAGTTCATTGAGCATGTTGCCGCCAAAGATGTGTGTTTCGTTGACAACTGTCTGCTGGCCCACCACGTGCGAGAGACCGGCAACATTGTTGGTGCCCAGCACCGTGCCGGAGATAGCGCCGCTTCCATCGGCAAATGGGGTTGCCGGTTGATCTACATCGTTAAAGTAGGAGTACCGTACAAAGCCTTGGTCGTTCTGGCGATACTTGCCGTCGACACGCAGATCAAACTGATTCTGATGATCTAGGTCATTCGCAACGCGTGTATAGTTGTTGGCCGCTCCCGATGTAGTGGGAGTTGGAAAGCGCTGAAGCAGTTGCGCGGCCGTCGCGTCAAACGGCGTTGTGATCACGTCGTTGGAAAACTCGGTGCGCACATACTTGCTGCCTGTGTACGTGGTGGTCGAAGGGTCGTAGATATGAGCGACTCCTGTGAAGATGCCGCTGCGCTCCGCTACCGTTGGAACAGTAGAGGTGCGCACAACGCCCACGTCCTGTCGTTGCCCCTGGTAGTCCGCAAAGAAAAAGATGCGATTTGCGGCTATCGGACCGCCAGCGGTTCCGCCATACTGGTTGCGTCGAAACCTTGGCTTGCTGGCCGTTGTAGGAGTGAAGTAGTTGCGCGCATTCAGGTCTTCATTCCGGAGGAAGTTGTAGAGGCTCCCATGGAATGCATTCGTTCCGCCCTTGGTGGTCAGGTTGATTACTCCACCATTGAAGCGGCCAAATTCGGCGGACACTCCGTTGGTCTCAATGTTGAACTCCTGAATGTCGTCCACGATTGGAAAGAAAGCTACTTGGCCCGGTTCCGGTTGCAAGGCGGAGATGCCATCGAATAGGTACTCGTTTGTTCTGGGGCGGCCGCCGTTTATGCGCGGAAGCTGTGTCCCCTGCGGCAGGGCAACACCGGGCGAAAAGGTTGCCAACTGGACGAAATTCCGCCCGTTCAGCGGCATTACCGGCACCGCCTCGCCATGGACAACTGTCTCCACATCGCTGGCTGCCGATTGCAAGGCCATTTCGCCGGCAGACACCACAATCGTTTCCGAATTCGAACCTACCTGCAACACCAGGTCAAGCAAAACGTGTTTCCCGGTCTCCAATGCGAGGTCCTTACGCTGCAACGCCTTGAACCCATGGTACGAAACATCGACACGATAGAGGCCGGGCCTAAGAATCGGAAATGAATAATCGCCGCTGCTCGCAGTCAGAACCTGTTCCGCAAGGCCAGTCTCCTCATCTGTTACCGTCACGCGCGCCTGCACCACCGCACCTCCAGCCTGGTCAAGCACCCGGCCAGTCAGTTCACTGCTTCCCGCCAGCCCAAAGAGCGAGGCTGCGGCACACGTAAGGCCGAAAGAGACAAAATGAAGGAGATAATGGCGTGTTTTCATTGGTTCCTCCAAGGAATTGCTGCTCCGCGTTCGAGTCGACAGCGCCTCGCAGTCTTGCGTCGCCGCCAAGATGCACTGTTCCATAAAACAGAATGAGGTTGAGCGACGGGCGGCGAATATTTCAACTATACACGACTGTGTCGTGTATGCAAGACTATCGCAAAGGAAGGAGAGACTATCCGAGTAAATGCACGCGGGGGTGCATAGGATTCAAGGCCGATGACAAAGACCTGAATCCCAGGCTTCCCCGGCCGGACATCATAGTAAGTTGATCTGCGTTAATGCCGTTGACAGTTCGGGACGCACACACCGTTCGCGTCAATCGAAACGCGATTCAAACACCGATCAGGACGTTAGACGCCTTCACAATCGCGCTGACCTTGTCGCCTTGCTTCAATCCAAGCGCATATACGCTCTCTTTGGTAATCGACGCGACTACTGTAGTGCCGCCAGTCAGCTTGATCTCCACTTCGCTGTTGACTGCTCCGTCGTGGGAACTGATGACCTCGCCTGACAGAACATTGCGGGCGCTCAACCTGCTTCCATCCACGCCTTTGCCGACAATCACTTCATTGGCTTTCACAATTGCGTAGGCCGTCTTGCCTGTCTCCAAGCCCAATGAGTCAATGCTGGATTTGGTAATGATTGAGACGATATGTTCTCCACCCGCCAATACCAATGTGACTTGCGCATTGACTGCTCCCTTGATGACGTTCTGGACCTTGCCCTCAAGTACATTTCGCGCGCTGATCTTCATCTTTCTCCTCCTGAAACCGGCGAGTTAGCTACACACCGCAGCGAGCCGCTGCTTCTGAAATCAACAGTACCACACCCTCATTGGCGTATTGGATCATTCAGATTCACTTCTTCCCGCTTCGAAACGATCATCCGCCACAACTTCAGCGGCGGACTTGTTGGCGTACCAGCCTGCACGTGACGGCACAAAGCTGTCGAAGGCTGGGATATATGGTTTGATGTCGAGCAGAGGGGTCCCATCCAGCATATCCACATCGGTCACTAACAGCGTATTTTCCTGAATGTCGAGAAGACGAACGACAGAGATCCCGATGTGATTGGGCCGAGCGGGCGAGCGAGTGGCAAAGACACCGCGCTCAGTCGTGTCCATATAAGGGCGGACTGCCATCTGCACCTCAGAGGCGCGATCCATCCAATAGATCAACCAAATCCGTTCAAACTCCACAAGGTCCGCCAACCCTGTCACAAACGTTGGAAGTAGTTCAACAACTCCCTCAGAGCATTTACTGGCTACGCCCTGAATCGGTGTTCCCGTGGCATGTCTGAACGGAGTGTGAATCAAACCGATGGGTGCGATTGTCAGATTCTTCACGCCAGCGTCCCAATCCCTCTTGTGCATTATCGCCTCGTATCAGTATTATGAGTCGCGTAAAGGCTACAGGATAGTCACAAACGGGGAGCCAGTGCAAACTATCGAAGTGCAAACAAATCTCGCGCAATTGCGGGCCAAACGAGCGATTTCCGCTATCCAACTGGCAGCAGAGGCCGGCATCAGCCGCCAGACAATTCATGCCATCGAATCCGGCCTCTATGTCCCAAACACAGTCGTCAGTCTGAAATTGGCTCGCATCCTGGACACGACCGTTGAGGAACTGTTTCGACTCGAATCTACCCCAGAGGCGATTGCGGAAACCGCAGAGGTTCATATTCTTGGCGGGATCGCCTCACTGCCCAATGGACAACCGCTGCGGTTGGTAACTGTCAATGAGCATTTGGTTGCCGTGGCGCCCGATCCGGCGAGTTGGGGCCTTCAGCCTACGGATGCTGTTTATCTTGAGCCTTTCCGCAGCAGCAAAGGCAGTGCCAACGCCATAGTTCGACTCCTTGGCGATAGCTGGAAGAACCCAGGGCGCATCCTTCTCGCAGGTTGCGATCCAAGCGCATCTTTGCTTGCGCATTCACTTGAACGGCAGGGCTTTGAACTTATCATCGCGTATGAGAATAGCTCTCGTGCGCTTGATTTGCTCCATGAGGGACTTGTGCATGTCGCCGGCACGCATCTGGCCGAGAAGGCAGGCGACAAGGCCGATCTGCTTCCGATCACCAAGATGTTTCCTCGCAACTCAGTGGCGATTCTCTCCTATGCGATGTGGAAGGAGGGGCTCGTCGTCGCAGCGGGAAATCCGAAAAAGATCACCGGCATTGAGGATTTGGGGCGCAAGGACGTGCGCATCACAAATCGTGAACCAGGCGCAGGCTGCCGCCGTCTGCTGGACGATCTGCTGAAGGCGCATGGCATCGCGAGTTCCAAGGTGAAGGGCTACGACCGCGGCACGCTGGGACAACTTCCCGCAGCGCGCCTGGTGCAGAGCGGAGAGGTGGACTGCTGCATCAGTACGCAAGCCTCCGCGCTTACACTTGGTCTGAACTTCATTCCACTGGTTGAGAAACCCTATCATCTGGTTCTCCGCCGCGCCCATCTCTCGCTGCCTCCGTTCGAGGCATTGCTCGGAACGCTGGGCCGCTCCGCATTTCGGCGCGAAGTGGAATCTTGTGTGGGCTACGATATGCGCAAAGCAGGCAACCGCTTGGTATAAGCCTCGTCTGATTCGCCTTCACATCTCCGCCGCCGCGATCGCCCCGGCGAATGTAGGTTGCGGCGATGATCCGCTCGAATTCGTCAGGCGGGAAGTAGTCGGTCGGGATCTGCACGACCTTGATCTTCCCGAGACCGATGGCGGGATTCTCGGTGAGGTAGCGGCGTCGTACGCAGGCCCAAAAGAACCCAATCACGCGGCTCTGCTTTTTCTGCTTGGCGAGGTGGCCGTCTTCCCAGGTGTTGCGGAAGTTCAGCAGAGTGTCCAGCTCCAGTTCATCCAGGTATTCGATCCCGGCGACGCGCGTCCAGACAAGAAACTGTTTGCGGAAGATGGTTTCGAGTTTTTTGAGGGTCGAGGTTTCGACGCTGCGGCTGACGGCACGGCCAGGTATGCTTCCACTGCTTGCGCCACCGTAACCCTTGGCCGCGGTTTGGGTATGCGCGGCTCAGGGACTTCCGTCCGGGACGCCGGCGGAGGATCGCCCGGAGTGGGGATTGGCGGCGCCGAACCGGCAGCCACCGCGTGCCGAAAGGCGGCAGGCCTTTGATGAGCGCCTCCTCAAGCTTGACGCGCACCTCTTCGGCCTCGGCCCACTGTCGGGTTTTGGCGCTCTGGCGAAAGTAATATCCGTTGACCTGGCCGCCGACCCACTTGGGGCAGTTGCAGCGGCGGCAGGCACGGTCTCTTGAAAATCTGCAGCTGGTGGAGTGGCGGGTAAAGACAGAAAGCAGCATCGGGCTCCCACTTCTTCAGGTGAGATTGCCCGCAGAACGGAAGTCGGTCAAAGGGCGCAACGTACAAATTACGTACAAAACTGCGCGTCTATTTTTCCCTTGGAAGATAAGCTACTGAAAAATAAGTAACTTAGAGTTGGTGGAGGCGGCGGGAGTCGAACCCGCGTCCGAAATCGCTGTCAGCCAGGAGTG